>Ga0208406_1000430_pt1 | contig 17104 bp, 8 predicted proteins | sample ETNtaG_15_FD_185769 | JGI IMG/M metagenome (GOLD analysis project Ga0208406, IMG submission 185769) | Marine microbial and viral communities from oxygen minimum zone, Eastern Pacific Ocean - ETNP201302PF89A (SPAdes) (version 2) | ecosystem: Environmental > Aquatic > Marine > Oceanic ...
CACTCATTGAAAGAGGGTTTATTCTACTTTTCAATGGTCAAAATTTCAGTGGTTGGAAGATACCAGAAGGAGATAATGGGCATTGGAAAGTCGTGGATGGGGTTATTGACTATGATGCTCAGTCAGGAGCAAGTGGTGATAAGAATTTGTGGACTGAAGGAACTTTCGCCAACTTTATTCTTCGAATTTCATGGCGTTTTAAGCAAACATCTGGATTTTATCCAATGCCAACTATTCTTCCTGATGGTTCATACGAAACGGATGAAAACGGTGAGGTTATTAAGGAACTTAGACCCAATGCCGATTCAGGGATCTATCTGCGTGGTACGGCGAAAGGACAGGTGAATTTGTGGTGTTGGCCTATTGGGTCTGGGGAACTTTGGAACTATAGAAATGACAAGTCTATGACCGCTGAAGTCAGGGCTAGTGCGGTTCCTAAGGTGTGTGCTGACAATCCTGTTGGAGAGTGGAATGTAATGGAGATCACCATGAAAGGAGATCGAGTTAATGTCGCTTTGAATGATCAAATAGTGATTGATAATGCGCAGACCCCAGATTTGCCCGAGAAAGGGGCAATTGCCCTACAACATCATGGTGGAATCAATAAAGAAACTGGAGAATTTTCTCCGGCATCAAGTCTGATTCAGTTCCGTGATATTTACATCAAGCAACTTGATTAAAACTAGTTTTCGTGGGCCGTAGCGCTCTGACGAAGGAAGGGAGAGTATCTCTTATCGTCCAGTTTTCTCGGTTAAACCTATTTTCTTACACTTTGGTTATTGTCTGGCAAAAACTTCGATTAGGTTTCAATGATATTGGGCTTCTATGGGTAGAATAAGCAGTTGTGTTCTACTGTCAGTACTCAGGCGAAATGCGGTGGCTTCCAGTGATTCTCTCATCGGATCAGTTTGTGTGACAACGACTGAGAAGTATCTAGGGACAGGGCCTCGTTGATTTTAGGGCTTCTGTGATTGTAAGTCGAGATTTTGTTTTCCTCCTTTGATTTAGTCCTCAGCATTGGATAAGTGAAGGGTGTGCAAATTGATCTCTCTAGCTTTATGCTCTTGCCGGTAGTGCCTTAAACAGAAGATTTTTAACTATTCCCATGTTACTTGGGCAACCAGTATTTCTTATATGACAAAGAATTTATAGAGTATAATATGTGGGTTTTGTTTGTTTAAAACTTCATCCGAAGTTTGACGGGAAATTACAAATCACTTACAAAGGAGAATCGATGAAATACTTCGTCGAATCCAACCACCTGCTTGGCGATCCCCCATCACTTCGTCGGCAATTGCGCGATGATGGTTATCTGTTTTTAAGGGATATTCTACCTAAAAATGAGGTGTTGGGTCTGAGAAAATCAATCCTCGAATTCTGTCAGGAAGTTGGTTGGTTGCGTGATGGGACTAATTTGATGGATGGTTTAACTGATCATCCTCCGGTTCTTGAGGGACAGGAAGAATGGCGTCCAGTATACGCAAAATTACAGTCTTTGGAAGCCTTCCACCGGTTGAAACTTCATCATCGAGTTCATGAAATTATGGAAGATATATTTCAGGAGTCGGTTTTCGCTTTGCCCATGACAATTGCCCGGATTGCGTTTCCTCGTGATAATGAGCGTGGTACACAGCCGCATCAGGACTGGCTTTACGTTGGAGGGTCTACGGAGATCATCTCCTGTTGGGCACCGCTGGGCGATGTTCCAGTGGGAGTTGGAGGGTTGAAATTATTGGTGGGTAGCCACAAGTCTGGTTTTCTCGCTCCTCACCCGGCACCCGGTCCAGGTGGAAACATAGTGCCTGTCGATGCTGATCTAGATTGGTTTCAGACAGACTACCGTATGGGAGATTTGCTGCTATTTAAATCTCTTACTGTTCATGCTGCCGCTGACAACCATACGTCAGATGTCCTCCGTTTGTCAATCGATTTTCGGTATGCAGGTGAAAGTCATGTTATAACGGAGGGGTGGTTGCAACCGCATTTTAATTGGTTGGGCGATCCATTTTCTTGGGATGAACTGGATAAAGATTGGCGTGACTCCCCTACTGCCCGTTATTGGGAGAAGTTACCAGATTTGAAAGTCAAAACTCATGAGCGTTTTGGAAGAGGCTAGAATTGTGAATCTCTAGATTGTTTTGATCCTAGTGGCAGAAACAAACTGGAGGTTTTCGTAACCCTTAATGGAAATGTCGTGGAGGGATTGAGGTTATTGGTTCATGAAGGGTTATGGGTAGTACAAAACGGTTCTTCATATTATGAGGTTTTATGTTGAATTTTTCTAATGGCCTCCAAAACATCTGTTGGTAATGGGCCTTTCAAAGCAGCTTGGTAGTTGGCCTCAACTTCTGCTGGATTCTGTGCCCCGGGAATAACGGAATGGATGGAGCAATTACTTAAGATGTAACGGAGGCTTAGTTCATACATGGGTAGGTTCGTTTCGTCACTTAGTTGATAAAGAAAGTAAAGCCGATCCAAGGTCTTTTCTGTAATCCATCCGGTTTGTTCTTTATCTCTTCGTAGAGTTTCGATTTTTTCGTATTGTTTGGTAGCTAATAGGCCATCGCGAAACGGACCACCAGCGACAATTCCGAGATCGTATTTCTGTGCTGCGGGAAGAATGTGTTCTTCGAGTCTGTGTGTTAATAGGGTATAACCGTTAGCAATTTCTATTACATCAAAGCGGCCTGTTTCCGCTAGTTTGCTGGGGAATTCTACTGTATTGCTACCGAGACCAATGGCACCGATCGTCCCTTCGTCCTTGAGTTTCTCTAGAGTCCGGAGTACTGGAGCATCCAGTGTCTCTTCGTCCCACCCCCAAATTTTCATTTCCGGTTCGTGGACAAAAACCATCTCTAGATGGTCTTTTTGTAGTAACCAGAGGGAATGTTCGATGACTCGTCTGATGCAGTCGTCATTTTGATAGGCATCAGGACCAAATGATCTGACGATTGTTTCGCCTAGATGCCCAACTTTTGAGCTAATATGAACTTGCTGGTTTGGATGTTCTTGTAGGACACGTCCAATTAATTCTTCACTTTCACCAGCTCCATACTGCGGTGCTGTATCCATGTAATTGATACCCAAAGTCACCGCACAATGTAAAAGTGATAATGACTGCTCTCGAGGAATTCCAAAGTCAATTGTAAGTCTATAGGCTCCTAATCCCAAGCAGGTGACTTGGTATTCAGTTCGTCCCAATCTCCTGATCTCTAGTTTTTTATTCTTGTTATTGGGATCAACAACCATGGTGATTTTGCTCTCTTGCTGGTTTTACTTTTAAAGTGAATTCTAACCTCAGTATCGTTTCCAAAACGATACGAAAAGTTAAGGTCAACCTGCTAACAGAAAAACATGTTAATTATCTAATACTAACCTATTTTTAAGGAAAAGGAAATATGGAATACCGCCATTTGGGTAGAACGGGTTTAAAGGTCTCAGAAGTATGTCTCGGTACCATGACGTTCGGCACTAATGATTGGGGAATAGATGAAAACCGATCAAGGGAAATATTCAATCTGGCAGTTGAAGCGGGAATCAATTTCTTTGATACTGCGAATAGCTATGCGGATGGTCGATCCGAGCAGATTCTGGGCAAGCTAATTAAGGAAAAGGGGAGTCGTGACAAATTGGTTGTTGCCACTAAAGTCTTTAATCCCATAGGATCTGATATTAATGATTCTGGTACTTCACGATGGCATATTATCTCTGAAATAGAGAACAGCCTTAAACGCCTCCAAACCGATTACATCGATTTATATCAAGTGCATCATGTTGACCGTGAAACACCAACTGAGGAACGGTTACGGGCTTTGGATGACTTGATTCATCAAGGAAAAGTTCGATATATCGGTTGTAGTAATGAGTATGCATGGCGGTTATGTGATGCATTATGGATCAGTGAAACCAAGAATTTTGCGCGATACGAGAGTTTGCAGCCGAAATATAACCTGTTGACTAGGGATATTGAGGAGGAAATTCTCCCACTGTGCAAAGAGAAAGAGATTGGTGTTGTTGTTTGGGGGCCTTTGGCTGCTGGATATTTAACTGGAAAGTACAAACCAAATCAATCGCCTCCGAAGGATAGTCGCCTAAATTACACGCAAGCTACAATGGATGATTTCCTGAAACCACGGATTCAGCATACAGTCGAGATGCTTGATAGGATTGCTAAGGATTTGGGCAAAAGCATGGCTGAAGTTGCGTTGCGCTGGGTCTTGGATCAAGATACGATTACTTCGGTCATTGTCGGTGCCACGAAAGTTGGGCAAATTCAATCCAATATTGGCTGTTCTGGCTGGGAGTTGGAAAAGGATCTGATGTTACAGTTAAATGAGGTTTCGTCAGTCCCACTACGTTACCCACATTCGATGGAAAAGGATATGCACTTGCGCCGATCGGATGCGGTGAATATGCCAATTCTACAAGGAGAATAAATGTGTATTACCAGCAAAAGAATCTTTTTGTGAGGGGCGGAAGTTTGGTGGTGGTGATGCTGGTCATATTGATTTGCTACTTAAACGAAGTTTTGATGGTGGTGATACATGGACAGATCATCAGGTTGTTGTGTATGGTAATGGGGATACTTCGGGAAACCCAGCTCCGGTAGTTGATCAATTAACTGGGAAGGTTTGGTTGCTGTTTTGCAGGAATTTAGGAGATGGGCATGAGTCATTAATTTGTCAGGGGAAAGCGCCCAGAACAGTTTGGTTAACTTCTAGTAAGGATGATGGGGCAACATGGTTGGAACCAGAGGAAATTACTGACGAAGTAAAACTTGCTAATTGGACTTGGTATGCGACCGGTCCATGTCATGGTATTCAATTGAGAAGTGGACGACTCGTGATTCCTTGTGATCATATGGTTGGAGTCGATCTAGACCGAAAAACAGATCCTTACCATTCTCATGTTTTATATAGTGATGACCATGGACGAAGATGGCAGATTGGTGGAAGTGCACAGAATGGAACGAATGAATGTGCTGTGGTGGAAACGGTGGATGGATTGCTTTACTTGAATAGTCGAAACTATGTTGGTGAGAAGTGCCGTGTGGGGTCATGGAGTCATAACCAAGGAGATAGTTTCCAAGAAGGATGTTGGGAAGAGGAATTGATTGAACCTGTATGCCAAGCTAGCTTGATTCGATACACTGAGGAAATTTTAAGTAATAGGAATCGGATTCTTTTCTCAAATCCAGCAAGTATGAACAGGGAAAGGATGACTATCCGGATTAGCTATGATGAATGTCAAACATGGAGTAATGGCAAAGTTTTACACGCAGGACCGGCAGCTTATTCCGATCTATGTCTGGATGCGGAGCAGCGGATCTGTTGTTTATACGAACGAGGGGAAACTGACCCTTACGAAACAATTTCATTTGATCAGTTTGATCTGGGTTGGTTGACGGGTGGAGCAGATCGATTACGCCCGTAAATGGATGTTAGAAACGGCCATTGGTGTTTTCTAACAATAAATTATTGGTATTACAACCCTATCCTACGACACAGGTTTTTTGTATAGGTATTTTGCAGTCACTTGTTGGTGATGTGAATTCGGCTTATGCGCAAATGGTAGGTTGATATGAAATTGTCACACGTGTGACAATTCTGTTATAATGGTGTGTTCGCAACTGTTTTAGAAAATTACGGGATTTGGGTTGCGATGTGTTCTGCTTTTTCCTCTCTCAGGATACTGTTCGAGCACGATTTAGAGATGTAATCGAGGCCACTTTATTAGTTGAACGACAATGTACCAACTCCAAAAGTCGAAATAGAATCCACCCAAAGGTGGAGGAGCACTTTCATTTTATGTTCTATCATATTTTAGTGAAGTTCTTACTCATGTTAATTTTTAGCTGGTTGTGTTTGTTGCCAGTCGATGCCGTTCAGGTGACGGAGGTGATGTATAATCCACCTGGCGAAACTAGGAAACCTAAAAAGGTGGAATACCAGGTAGACACTTCTGCGAAAAACAACGGTATTGATTACGAGTTTATTGAACTCTATAACGAAAAAGCTGATCGTTTAGATCTTGGGCAGTGGCAGTTTACACAAGGCATCAAACTCCAATTTCCAGAAGGGACGGTTATCGAACCGAGGACCTACTTCTTGGTCGCTAAAAGTCCAGAAAAGTTGAAGCAATGGTATGCCAAATCTTATGATTGGATGATTGATGTCCCTGTGTTTGGTCCCTTTCAAGGATCACTAAACAACCGAAAAGATCATTTGATACTGAGCGATCCGGCTGGTGGGTCAATTGTTGATTTTGCCTACAGTGATCGAGGGAAATGGCCGATGGCTGCAGACGGAACGGGGCACACCTTAGCTAAAATTTCACCCCGTCTACATCCCAATCGAGCCGAAAATTGGCGGTCAAGTACCAATATGGGTGGTACTCCAGGGAAAGCAAATGGATATTCTTACCGTCAGCAGAATAAACATGATTTAGCTTCTGCTGTTATTAACGAAATTGCAATTTTTCCCGATTATGAGGATCGTCGCACTCCATTGCCTGTTTCGATCGAAATTTATAATCCAACAGCGAATACCATTGACATTAGCGGATATTGGTTGAGTGACAACCCCGCAAAGTTAAAGAAGTATCAGATTCCAGCAGACACCCAAGTTTCTGCTGGTAGCTATGTTGTTTTTAACTCCGGCCAACTCAATTTCAAGCTCAACCTGAAAAACGAACGTCTGTTCTTCACCAGTCCATCGGCTTCACAAGTACTTGACGTCTGTCAATTCCAAAGGACATCTACGGAATCCCATCTGAGTTGGGGACGTTATCCTGATGGCATGAGTGAGTGGTATCTTATGCCCACATCACTTAAAAAAACCAACAAAGTCGAACTCAACACTAATGTCGTCATCAACGAAATCATGTATCATCCCGCTAATAGCTCAGCCAAAGGTGAGTACGTCGAGCTCTATAATCGTGGGATGGAAGACGCTGACCTTTCAGGATGGTCGATCACAGGCGGTATCTCTTTCAAGTTCCCAAAAAGAACGGCTCTCGCGCCCGACGCCTACTTGGTGGTGGCCAAGAATGCAGGTTGGCTTCTTTCACAGTACGGGCTACTTGCTAATAAGGTGATTGGTAACTTTAAGCAAACACTCAGCAACGGCGAAGACAAGATACGCCTAGAAGATACTTTGGGCAACCAAGTGGATCAGGTGCACTATTATGACGGAGGCCATTGGCCTAAGTCGGCAGACGGTTATGGAGCGAGTTTGGAGTTAATAAACCCCTACCAAGATAATAGTAATTATCAGGCATGGTCAGGTAGTGACGAACGAGACAAAGCTGAATGGCAGTATTTCAGCTACACCCGAACCTGCACCCAATTCAGAGGCGAACAGGCGTGGCCTAAGTTTCACATGCACTTACAGGGAGCGGGAGAGGTTTTGATCGATGACATTCGTCTGACCTCTCCCGACACCCCCTTCTTCGCTCGTTCCTCACGTCGTCAAGGTGAATGGATTACCAATGGATCGTTTGAATATGGATTGGAAGATTGGGCCATCATTGGTACTCACATTGATGGCTACACGGTTGCTGATGAGCCTCAACATGGTCAGAAAAATTTCAAATTGGTTGCCTCTGGCGCGGGAAATACGGGACCAAACCATATTGAAATTCCATTAGAATCGGAATTAGAAGAAGGAAAAGCGTATACTATCTCATTTTGGGCCAAGTGGCAAAAGGGAAATAATCTGCTGTTGACCAGATGTTCTGGCAACCAAATGGCGGGAATGCATCGGATTCCAATGTCCAAACGGGCGGGTACGCCAGGCGATAAAAACTCCGTCTATCAATCGCAAACGGGACCAGTTTTCAAGAATCCGGTTCATGCGCCTGTTGTCCCCATTGCAACAGATATGGTTACTGTCAGTGTTCAGGTTTTTGACTCGGACGGGATTTCGTCGGTGATGTTATACTACAAGCCCGATAGGGTAGCACAGTCTTCATCGTCTATCAGGACTGAATCCCTTTTCAGTGTTACTTCGTCGACTTATCAAGAAGTGTCGATGGTATTAGATACCAAGAAAAAGGATGGCTACTATCATTACCAGGCGCAAATTCCATCCCATTCGGCGTCTCAGACAGTTGCCTTCTATGTTCAAGCGATTGATAAAGCAGGGATAACAGGAACTTGGCCCAAGGACATCCGATCACCGGGACTATATCGTGTCGAGAGAAACCGAGATCGGGTTAAGCCGGAGCTGCCAAGTTATCGGATTGTTATGCAAGGGGATGACGTGCGAGAGATCGAAAATCGTCCCTCTTTAAGCAATCAGATGATGAATGCCACCTTCATTTTTAACGAAACCGACATCTATTACCAAGTTGGTTGTCGGTGGACTGGTAGTCCATACCGACGAGGGAGAGGTGGATCTCCAAGTGGCTATAAAATCCGTTTCCATGCCGATCAGAAGTTGAACGGTGTACAACAAATGGCGCGATTTGACCGCAACGACAATTCCCCTGAGGGCTATTACAACGAACGATTATCCTATTATCTGTTGCGCAAGATGCAGTTACCATCAAGCCAACAAGAATGGATTACCGTCCGCTTCAACAGTGACCAGGGACACCCGGTTTGGGAAGATATTCTACCACCCAACAGCCGTTTCTTGTCGATTTTCTACCCAGAGGATGCTGGAGAACAGTTGTTCGAGGTAAGCTCACGTTTCGATTTTCGGGGTGACTTTGGAGACACAGGTAACTTCGAGAGCAGGGGAGCTGATTTCCAATGGCTAGGTAGTGAGGATGCTAATCTGTATCGCTGGAATTACCAACCAAGGTCACGTGAAAATGAAGAAGATTTTGACAATTTATTTGATCTGTTGAAAGTAATGAACTATGCACCTGATGATCAGTACGAAGAGGTCATGGAAAAACATATTAACGTCGAACAGTGGATGCGGATGCTTGCCACTCGGGTGGTCGTTGGCGACTGGGATTTCATTGGTAACAGGTCAGGTCAAAATGCTTATTTGTATCGTCCCGGTAAAAGCAAAAGGTGGGAATTGCTCAGTTGGGACAACGAATGGGGTTATGGGCGTGCCAACATGTCGGTTTGGGCATCAAGTCCCATTATCCAGCGGTTCCAGAGAAGTCCCAAGCACCAGCACCTCTATTTCGGTTTTATGCGAGAAATGATGAATAAATACTTTAACGTGGACTATCTGAGAACTCGGCTTCAACATTATCACCGGATAACTGGAGGCACATCACCAGAAGACCTAGCTACGTTCATCCAAGATCGCACAATTTACCTGAATCAGGTGATTCCGCAGGCAAAGCCGGAAATCACCCATATTCAGCGTAACGCGGACCTGCTGATTCTCCAGGGCACAGCCCCTGTTGAAACCAAGTCAGTTCAGATTGCCCAAGCTGGTGAATCTGAAATCGAATATGAACCACAATGGACTGGGGCTACAGAGTGGAAACTAGCATTACTTCACACGGTGAAACCTACCCACCTTAAGTTCCTCGATTACGATGGTCAACTAATCGGCGCTGAACACAAGCTGGATCAATAGGAGAAATCATGATGTTCAACATCCAATCCATCAGTATCCGATTCGCTAGACGGCAATTTGCTCTGTTGCCGATCGGCAAGCTGTTTCAGATCTTTCTGGTTCTTGGGTTAGTTCAATTGAGTAATATTGGTTTGGTTAAAGCTGGTACTTCAAACCTAACCGAAAACGTTAAACTGCAATATAGGGCAGAGCTCAATTGTCGATTCGTGGACGAAAACCTGACCTTGGTCCTGGTCTATGGAGTTGATTCATATTTGTTATCGGGGACACGCTACGATGTCCTTCAATCAAAGCTCAAATTGGCCACAAGTGGCGATCGTGATGTGACCAAAATCTATCAAGTTGATTTTGGTTCATCTGACTTAGAGGGGCAGTTTATGATTGCCTATCAATCGACAGTTTCCGGTGAGAAGATACCTATTCGTGGTTTGTCATCGTCTGAAGCAATTTGGGCTTTCTCAACCACATCAACGGCTTTCACGGTTCCGCTAAGCTTCATTATGGCTTCACCTTTAACTGAAGTTGGAGACAAGCAGCAATTTGATCATCCTTCTATTGGTCAATGGGAGATGGTGATTGAGGACGTCATTGCTAATCAACAAAAAGGCTCGGTAACAGGTTGGTTGCGTGGACCAGATGGGGCTACAATGACGATTACGGATGGTCGTTGCCATACTATGAGAGTTGCTAATCATCTTGTCAGGAATTTGGAGACAACCATTTCATTGGATTTGGAGGCTACCTTTCCAAAACCTCCCGTCGAAGTCGGTGTCGAAAAGATGATGACCGATTTGTGGTTTGATGAATTAGATGAACCCAGCAATGTCGATGGGAGCGAGATTTTGGATCAGGACTCATCTGGCTCATCGGAAGTTTACCAAATCGAAATTACCTACAACAGTGAATTGGTCGATCAAATTGCCTTAACCCAAGGGGAGGCTGATGTTGCCCAGCAACTCTTGCAGCGGGTTGAGATAGCCAAACATACTTTGGTTGAGGCCTATTTAGAGGGAAGTGATCGTTCCGTGGACGCGCAACTTTCTGTTTCGTTGAGTGATTCGACACAACCATCTATTCTCTCACCCTTGTTATCCGATTTAAGCTCTGTACTAACACAATTGAGGCCAAGAGCCAAATTACTGGCACAAATACCGGGTACGGATACCAACGTGCTAGGTGTTTCTAATGACGCTGTCGATCAGCCTGGTGATCCCAATGCACTGTTGTTGCCACACATGGCCTTTGTTGCTTCGCCTGTAGAAGGAGAAAATGATGTCGTTTTGAGTTGGCAACCACACCCCGGTACTAGAGTACAAGGCTATGAAGTTTTGGCTAATGGTGAAGTAATAGGCCATATTGATAATCCAGATGAAGTAGAGTTCTACCATTATGATCTGATACCGGATGCTCAGATTACATATCAGGTTCGAGGTATTACTGAGGCCAATGCGAGAGAATTAGCCGAATCGGCCATCACTAACGAAATTATGGTCGTCGTTGGTACAGATACAACCCCACCACTCCCACCAGAATTGATGGAGGAAGGCATTCCATTTGAGAAGGGGGAGTCATTAGACGAAGTCGACAGGATGTCGGACAGACTGATCACTTGGGAATCAAGTCCATCGGGAGACACTGTTTCTTACCAAATTAGACGGGGGGATACCGTCTTAGCTACCATTCCGGCTGATGAAAACCAGTACTTTGATAGCCAAGGCGGTTTTTCCCAAGAATATGCTGTTTACGCTATTGATGATGGCAGGAATCAATCAGACAAAGGGGGAGGCAATGAAGGTGACTGGGGGGCTATGTTTGGGCGATTGGAGCGATACACTCGTGACGGTGAGTTGGGGAAATTCATCGTCGCGTCCGAACGTCTCATGGCCAACGCTCCCTTTCCTGGCATTGCCCAGTATTTGCGTGATAGGCTAATCGAAACTTTTTCGTCCCACCAAGAGTTACCGAAGTTAATAACTGTGTATGCTTCTGCGGTGGAAAGCGAGGGGGATTTGGGTGACCCCAACTCTGACCAGTTGAGGAACTATCTATTGACTTTAGCTGTTGCCTGCCTAGTTGCTGACCAAACGGACCGCGCAATTGAAGCCTATCAACAACTCTTGGTCAATGCGGATGACTCCGAACGAGTAGAACTCTCGTCTAATCTGGCGCAAGCGTACCAGAAGAAGGGAGATGTACAACAGGCTATCACTATCCTGACATCAGCTATTGAAGAACAACCTAACCGTTACGGTCTTTACAGGCAGTTGGCCGAGGCATATGCCGATTTGGAAATGATGTCCAAAGTTCAGGAAATTGCCGAGCAACTGCAACAGGTGCTTGATCGCATCGACAAATCAAATAGAAGAGGTCGCGGAGGGTTTTTTGGTGACAGGCAAGAGGGTGTCTTTTCAGCCCTTGGAAGGATTTATATGATGGCTAGAGATTACGACCGTTCAGTTGCCACCTTTAAAAGAGGCATCTTTGATACCCGCAATCGGTATTTGATTTCTTCATTAGCAGATAGTTACCAAGCCGCAGGCCAAACTGAGACTGCTGAGCAGATTCGAGCTGCAACCCAGCCAGATGAAGAAGAGGATCGGCGAGGGAGAAATTCTCGTCGATCCGAAGGGATTGTCCCCGACACACCGATGGTCGATATCAATGGGGACGAAATTCGGTTGCCCGACTTCTCAGACAAAATTATAATTCTTCACTTCTTCTCTTCTAACGAATCCAAGACCAATCTGCACACACTAAGCAAATTTTTTCAAGATAGGAAAGGCAGTTTACAGGTTGTTGGCATCATGGGGGATCATTCGTCTGAGGAAGGTCGGTTTGCAAAGAAGACGGATAATCTGGAACAAATCAACTTTCCTATAGTCCGATTCAATCGAGCTGAGTGGGATTTGTTTGAGTTTGCGGTTGGTTTCCCAATTAGGACTGTTCCTACCACGCTGACGGTCATTGGCGATGGATTATTAGTTGATCAGAAGTATTATGCTGATTTGTCGATCAGAGCGTTGGAAAACTTGGTCAAGTCAACTCGTCAGAGAAGAAGTAGTCTGGATCGTGATCCTAACGTCTTGTGGGCAAATCGAGTGGTGAAATTTAGTAGCCAATACTCTGATACCGATTGGTCGGCAGAACAAGTGCTCGGTTCACCCGACACCTATCCCGCTCATGGAGATAGGCCAACCGCTTGGTGTCCTAAAATGAACAACACCAGCCAAACTGAATTTATTCGGGTTGGTTTTGAGTCTCCAACCTATATGGAAGGATTGAAGATTTATGAGACGTGTAACCCAGGCGCGATTGTGCGGGTTGTTGCTGTTGATGAGGTAGGGCAAAGTTATTCATTGTGGCAACCAGAAAGACCTGAAACTATCTTTGTGAAAAAGCGGATCTTTCGAATCCAACTTCCGCCTACGAAGTACAAAGTTGATATGGTAGAGATTCATCTGAGGCCTCAGGCCAATTCCGGATGGAACCAAATCGATGCTATAGGGCTTCTTTATCCGCAGAATTAAGATTGGTTCTGCAAACTGATGAGGCCAAGAGTAAGGTTGCGTTGAAGATATCGTTGGTTTTTTACCCGTTTGCGTCTTGATCAGGTATTTTCTATTGAGATTTGGATAAGTGGTTATGGTACGTTAGGTTGTGAGCGAAATCCTAGAATTAAGATCTGAAGTTGTCATTAAATCGGGTAGGTTATTGTATTTTTTAGGTTTCCCTGGTTCTGGTGATTGGAAATCTGATTAGGATTAACGGGCTGTTTTCGGTTTTTACCTTGGCTTTCAGTTTTAGCTAGTGCTTGATAATCACCTGTTTGAATCGTTTAGCGGCCATTGTATTCTAAATGGTTACTGAGTGTTGTTTTGAATTTTTTGTGAGTGGGTTTGGAGCCTATGTTGGAACTCACAGTTCTTTGGGTTTTCTACCAATGCTATTAGAATTAATCTGCGAAATAGATTGTTAGTGCGAGTGATAAACGCAGAAGAAAATGGAATTTCAGTAAAAACTGGAGAGAAGTCTTTGGAAAATCGTGTTTATCAGATTGCTGTTTTGAAAGGTGATGGAATTGGCCCTGAAGTTGTTGATGAATCGATCCGTATTGTTGAGACGTTGGAGAAGCAGATTGGTCAGATTTGTCACTTCATACAATATCCGTGTGGAGCACAATGCTATTTGGATCAGGGAGATCCATTGCCTGAATCAACTTTGGAAGGATGCCGTCAAGCAGAAGCAATACTCTTGGGTGCGATGGGGCTTCCAGATGTACGCTGGCCTGATGGTACTGAAATGAGACCACAGGTCGATCTGCGTTTTAAACTAGACCTATATGCCGGAGTTCGTCCGATTTATTTGTATAATTCAGATCACACACCATTGAAAAAAATGGATGCAGGTAATATCGATCTGGTGATTTTGCGAGAGAATGTGGAAGGTCTTTTTGCTTCAATGAATGCTGGTATTGAATTACGTGGGCAAGTAGCAGTTGATTCGATGGTTATTACTAAATCCGGAACAGAACGCGCCGTAAAATACGCCTTCGACCTGGCAAAACAGCGGAACAAACCACTAATGAAGGTGACTTGTGTTGACAAAGCCAATGTCTTTAAGTCAATGGCTTTCTTCCGGGATATTTACGACCAAGTTGCGCAAGATTATCCGGAAGTCACACGTGATTATGCTTACATTGATGCGATGGCATTGTATATGGTGCAGCGACCTGACGCGTATGACGTCATAGTTACCGAAAATATGTATGGGGATATCCTCTCTGATCTGGCTGCGGGTTTGGTGGGTGGAATGGGGATGGCTCCTTCGGCAGATATTGGTGAGGATGCAGCCGTTTTTCAGCCTTCGCATGGTACTGCGCCGGATATAGCTGGCGAAGGTATTGCAAACCCGGTTGGGACTATCCTCTCGGTTTCTATGATGTTAAAATGGTTAGGTCAACGCTATCATGATCAACGAATTGAGCATGCCGCAAACTTGATTGAAACTGCGGTACGTCAAGTGATGGAAATGTCAGATGTTGGAACACCAGATCTTGGAGGGCAATCAAGTACAATGGAATTGGGGCAGAAAATCGCTGATCATCTAAGTGAGATGTTTTAGATCTTCGATAAGTATTATGTTGAAGCTGGGTCCTGAAAATTCCACCAATCAATGTTTCTCCAATGCTTAATTGGAGGCTTTTACCCTTTGCAAGGAGCTGTAAATAACTTGCCAATGCGAGGAGTGACAATTAGGCAAAACCGAAAACATATGTTTCAAATTAATGTCGGATTACTAGTTTCTTGTAGTAAATAGATCGGTTTTGGCGAAGTTTCTACGGGCTTATCACTCTACTATGTTCAGTAGTTTTTGCAGTGGCTTTCCCTTTCAAACTATCCCTGTAACTACGTCAATGTATGATGCAAAAGGTCTGGTGTTGGCATATTGTGCAGTTCGGCTGCGTGTTGTACGTTGTCAACCTGTCATAAAATGTTATTAGTAGGACAGAGAGTTGATAATAAAACCCAACAATTGTTTAGAAAAACTTGAGGGAAATAGACCTAGACGATGTAGAGTAATCGATATTATCTATCAGTGATCATTTTTTAACTCTCGAATATAAGTTGGTTATTCCTTTTGGAGAAAACATCTGTCGACTATAAATTTAATCTAGAATTATGATAGTTCTGAATTAAATATGAAAGGAAGGATCTAGATGGAAAAAGGGCGAAACATACCATTGATCGGTTATACCAACCGACTCTCAGCTCGTCCTGGTGAATCATTGGAATTTAAGATTAGCTCCAGTTTCGACCAACCGTATTGTGCTAGTCTCGTACGGATCATTTGTGCTGATCCTAACTTGAAAGGCCCAGGAATAATCGAACAGAAGATTGATGGGGATTTCGCTGGAGAATATCCTTCGCGGGAGCAGGGTTTTTTTCCTGGATCCTATGGTTTAGTTTCAAAACCAACACCGTTGAACCAACTGGTAAGTTTTACTGCGTATGCAAAAATTTGGCCGACAGCGCCTCTGAGGGGAAAACAGGTTATTATCTCTAAACTGAATGAAGATAAGAAATGTGGATTTGTTCTTAAAATTAATCAGGGAGGTCAGCTGACCGCTGTGGTGGGGGACGGACGACGATTGAATCAACTTTGCTTGGGTACAATCCTAAAAGAAAGAAACTGGTACCAAGTATGGATGAGTTTTGATGCTAACTCGGGGGGACTACAAGCAGGGCAATTGATTCTCACTACTGGCCATGAAGGAGGAAACTTTGTCAGTCGAAAGAACAATTGCTCTTTCCTACCGGCCAGAGCAGGTTGTCACTTGGGTATCGCTGCGCAGTTGGGCAAAAAAGTAAAGGAATATTTCAATGGTAAACTTGAAGCTCCAGGAGTTTACAATCGTGCTTTATCAGAGGCCGAAATGACACAATGCTTTGATGGGGCCTCGTTGCCGGGACAGGTAGCTCACTGGGATTTTTCGCAGAAAATGTCAACTTCCGAAATTATCGACATTAGTCCTAATGAATTGCACGGGGAATTGGTCAATATGCCAACACGTGCCATGACTGGTTACAACTGGACAGGTCGTGAGATGTGTTGGCGGCACTCACTTGATGAATATGGGGCCATTCATTTTCACGATGATGATATCTATGACTTTAAATGGGAAACTGATTTCCGGTTTATGGTTCCTGAGAATTTACCTAGTGGAATTTATGCTGTCAAGTTAGAGTGTGGAGTTTACCAAGACAGAATTCCTTTTTTTATCCTTCCTCCACGAGGCAAACGGACTGCTGATTTGTGTCTATTGATTTCGACCTTTACTTACACTGTGTATGGCAACCATGCTCGTCCGGATTTTCAGGATAGTTGGCGGAACCGAATTCGGGATTGGGAGGCCTATCCATACAATCCAGTTGATTATCCCCAATATGGGCTTTCCACCTACAATTTTCATAGTGATGGAAGCGGGATCTGCTTTGCCTCACACCAGAGACCATTGATGAATTTGCGTCCGGGATATTTGACGTTTGGGGAAGGTGAAGGCTCTGGTCTACGGCACCTTCAGGCTGATTCTCATTTGATTGCGTGGCTTGAAACTAAGGGATATGATTACGACCTGATTACCGACCAGGAACTGCATCAGGAAGGTTTGGACAGCATCAGAGACTATCCTGTAGTATGTACCGGATCGCATCCTGAATATCATACGCTGGAAACCCTCGATGCTTTGCAGAGTTACCGAGATCAAGGTGGTCGTTTGATTTATCTGGGTGGCAACGGTTTCTACTGGCGAGTGGCACTTTCTCCGCAGATGCCGGGGATGATTGAGATTCGTCGTGCTGAGAGCGGAATTCGAGCTTGGGCAGCTGAGCCGGGGGAATATTACCATGTTTTTGATGGTGCTTATGGGGGGGTATGGAGGCGAAACGGTCGGCCTCCACAGAAATTGTCAGGAATTGGCTTTTCCGCACAAGGGAAATTCGAAGGTTCCTATTACCGCCGCACCAGTGAATCAAAAGACCCAAAAGTTTCATGGCTAT
>Ga0208406_1000435_pt1 | contig 17011 bp, 8 predicted proteins | sample ETNtaG_15_FD_185769 | JGI IMG/M metagenome (GOLD analysis project Ga0208406, IMG submission 185769) | Marine microbial and viral communities from oxygen minimum zone, Eastern Pacific Ocean - ETNP201302PF89A (SPAdes) (version 2) | ecosystem: Environmental > Aquatic > Marine > Oceanic ...
GACTATCCCCGGTAACTGTCATCTCTACGTAAGCATCCACCTTTGCATCGTCACCGTAAAATTTCCAATCTATACTCTTGATAGAAGCGATAATGGACACCAAAGCACCGGTGTCCGATGCCCAAGTCCTGTGAATTTTTGAATGATACTGAGTACCGTACGTTGTAACTGAACCACCGGAAGCCAACGTTGCCGCTTTAGTATTAACCTCCGCGTACGTAGTTTGTTTTTTCCAATTCTCCGTACCTGGCCAAGTGGGGGTTACTTGAGTCCAATGTGTTGCATTCGCTACAGTATCACCTGCACTTCCAATCTCAAACGCTAAATCTAACCGATCGTCCGGGACCGTTCCTCCAGAACCCGCAACACCAGCTGCTAACACCGCAGGATCGCTTAGTCCACCCGACGTCGCTGCAACAGTAAGTATAGAATCAGTACCATCGGTAATATCCAACCCAGTCTTAGCAGTACTCTGAATCAAAGAAACGTTATTCTTACTAAGAGATGTATCGCTAACATTCCATCCACCTATCATAGCTCCAGAATCAGTAGTTTCGAATACTTTAGTATTTCCAGCATTTCCGTATATTTGTAATTGAGTCCCGGTCCACACCATCTTACCGTGAGTACCTACCCAGGATTGTCTATTATTCCCGGTTGTACCATCTATGAATATTCCTGTTGTATTATTATAATCTGTAGCTGTTAACCCGATATACCCCGTATTGTGTATAGTAGTTGCACCACCTGAAATAGTAGTAGCTGTTAAATCCCATCCGCCAATAGTAGCTCCCGAATCAGTAGTTTCGAATACCTTCGTAGCTCCAGCATTTCCGTACACTTGCAATTGAGTCCCAGTCCATAACATCTTTCCATGAGTACCTACCCAAGATTGTCTAGCCGTAGATACACCGTCTATGAATATTCCTGTAGCTCCATAAGATCCCGCTGTCAATCCGATATAACCACTATTATGTATGGTAATTACACCACCTGAAATAGTAGTAGCTGTTAAATCCCATCCACCAATAGTAGCTCCAGAATCAGTAGTTTCAAATACTTTCGTAGCTCCAGCATTTCCGTATACCTGTAACTGGGTTCCTGTCCATAACATCTTGCCATGAGTACCGACCCATGATTGACGCGCAGACGATACACCGTCTATGAATATTCCTGTAGCTCCATAAGATCCCGCTGTCAATCCGATAAAACCGGTAGCATCAATCGTAACAACACCACCTGTTATTGTACCCGGTGCCAATGTCCATCCTGCTATAATATTTCGTTCATTTGAAAGCTCGAACAGTACATCAGTTACCGCAGTTCCACCCGCTTTAAATCCAATCACACCGTACTTTGCAGAACTATAACCACCTACACCATTGAGATCTCCTACTCTAATACGTTCTGTTGATCCATCCGTTACCCTTAAACTTGGAATTGTAGCATTTAAAGATATATTTGTTTTAGAAATAGCATCAGTAGTAATAGCCCAACCAGCTATTTCATTTCTTTGTTCCGAAATTTCGAATACTCTGTTACCGCTACCATCCAGACCCAGTATTCCGTACTTGTCATAATCGGCCTCCTGTTTTACCTGACCCACTCGTACTCTAATACCACCAGCATCATCAATAACATCCATGTACGGAGCTCCGGTTGAAGATGCGTCTAACAGTAAACTTCCACCGCTTATCCTAACTGCTGTCATACCAGTTTGCAAATCAGTAGAAGCACCTACCGAATAAGTTACATCATAGACAGTATACGCAGTTTCACCCGAACCACCAGACGAATCTACTCCATCCAATGTAAACTTAACCGAAGTTATTGATCCATCATCGCTGTTTGCATCCTTACACCACATTGATACTGCACTAGCCTGGAGAGCAGCATGAGCAAATATAGCCGACTTGTTATCCTGCATTTTAATTGTAGTTGTAGATGGTATAGAATCAATAACACAAGAATCGCTAATGTAAAGGGCTCCATTTGTAGCCTTCACAGTATCTTTCTGGAATATATGAGTCCGTAACGTATTACGAACCACAATGTTATCTATCTCAAGAGTTGAACCAGTAGATCCGTAATCTATTTGCCATCCTGTACCGAACATTCCCGTAACAAACGTATTGTAAATGGAATCACCGGTTCCAGACAATATAATATCCTCGGTGCTTGTTAATCCAGCAAACGACGGTGCACTGCCAGTCGTCAAGTGTTGACCCGTATTAAACGTTAGTTGCGTATCTCCAATTGAACCATCAGTAACTCCAACAGTATCTGCAGCAACTGTTATTGCCGTTCCGGCTCCAACATTTAAAGTTCTAGTTGCGGCAATTGTTCCGCCACCTGTCAAACCAGATCCAGCTGTAATTGTAACTCCAGTGTGATCGATATGTTCGTTTGCTACAAAACCACTTAAATTATCATGAACAATTTCAGAATCAGTAGTTGTTATCTCATCAGCGTTTGCAGTTATACCTGTTCCACCAATTACATTTAAAGTTCTTGTGGCTGCAATCGTTCCACCACCTGTTAAACCAGTTCCTGCAGTTATCGTTACTCCAGTATGGTCTATATGCTCGTTTGCTACAAATCCTGAAAGATTATCGTGAACTATTTCTGAATCAGTAGTTGTTATATTATCAGCATTTGCAGTTATACCTGTTCCACCAATTACATTTAAAGTTGTATCTCCTGAACCTCCACCGGTAAGACCTGTTCCAGCAGTAATCGTCTGATCGTCCTTTGAATTTGTTTCACACGTATCTAATTTAGTTCCATCGGTTGCAACATCCCTACCATCTACTGTACCTGTAACTATTATATTACCACCAAATGTGGCGTTATAAGTTGTATTAATATCACCGCTCCATTGACCTTGAGTATTCCATAGAGGAACTGAACTTGCCTGATTCCATGAACCAGTGCTGTTGCTTGATGCGTACCACCTTGCACCAGAGGATGAATTGTTACATAATACAAATAATGAGTTATAAGAATTTGATGATTGATGTACCCAAGTTGAACCATCATAATAAATACCAGTCCCCATATATATGTTTTCATTGTGTGGCAACACACTCCAAACATTAGTATGACCACTTGCACCAGTTTGAACTGCAATTGCAGAGTTTCCAGTATCACCAGTTGTAATACTTAAACATTTATCTCTTGTCCCAATAGCAGACCCTAAATTCAATGCACCAGTAGATGTAATTGCACCAGAATTTATTGTTCCAAATGACACGTTATCACTAGTACCAACAGCTTGTCCAATAGATATCGATGGAGTCGTACCTCCTGTTGAAGATACTCCCGTACCACCGGTGACTGATGTTACAGTTCCGACGTAAGTATCAGCATCTGTTGCCGATGTAATTCCAGTTATGTGACCGTACGTATCAAGAGTGATATCCTGCACAAAAGTCCTTCCAGAATTATCTACCGATCCTTGAGAAGAAGTATCCGCATGAGACAACGTTCTAGTTGCGGCAATCGTTCCACCACCTGTCAATCCCGAACCTGCAGAAATACTAACCGCTCCGTGATCTACATTTCTAGAATGACCTGTAGCTAACGCAACGTCATCAGCATTGACCGTTACTCCAGTTCCGCCGATTACATTTAAAGTCTTAGACGAATCTATAGCACCTCCACCGGTCATACCTGCTCCGGCAACTATACTAACTCCACTGTGAGCTATATGTTCATCTGCTACAAATCCTGAAAGACTATCGTGAACTATCTGAGAATCGTTTGTAGTTAACGTATCACCTGTTAGCGTGATTCCTGTACTAGCTGCTAAATTTGTATTAGCAGAAATATCAATAGCACTCAATACTGACATAGAACCTAAGCCCAGTGTTGTTCTTGCATTTGATGCCGCAGCATCGTCTACTAACGTTGCACCGAATGCAGAAATTGTTGTACTAGCTGGAAGTGATAGCGTTTTAATATCCGCATCGACTTCCGAATCCATTAATGCTCCAGCAGCCGTTACGTTTGTAGTATCCGTTACGTCCGCACTAGCTTCTATCCCATCTAATTTTGTTCCATCAGCTGCAACATCTCTACCATCAACTGTACCTGAAAGTATTATGTTTCCCACAAATGTAACGTGTTCATCGCTACCAATAGTAATAGCATTAGACGTTGCATTATCATCTATACCAGTAGATGTAAAACTTAATAATGTCTGTCCACTAAGTACATCGCGAACGGTATCGAACGGTAATTCGTGCGCATGATTACCGCGAGCGTACTCGTCGGTATTGCCTGGAAATGAATACGCTTCAACCGTGTTTGGATCGGCATCCCATGCCTGTAATTTTGGTGCTGCAAACTTACCTCGAACTCCTAATCCACCCATAGAAGCATTTCCGGTAACTGACGAACCGAAAGCCATTCCTCCATCTGTAGCGCTTCTCATATCTATCTTAGATGGTGTCATCCTAAGGTAAGAATTCTCTGACTGATACATTAAGAAACCGGCCTGAGATATTTGAATTCTTGGTTGATCCTGTATTAACCTAAAATTATCGAAAGTTAATTCAGTATATGGGTACTTTGCACTATCATCAGCAACGTTTCTTTCCTCTTCTTTAACCGGTTCTGGAATTATATCATTATCCTTCAAATACTTCCATATCGGATCTAATTCTAACTCTTCGTATATAGGAGTTTCCGATTTAAATGTAATATCAGAATTAATAGACCCAGAAATAACTATTTTTAATAAACTCGTACTTGCTGGAAGTTGATTGGATGCTTTAACCGATGTATACCTATTTGATAAATCAAACTTTCCAAAACCATCCGATCCTGTTCGTTCAGGGATAAATGTTTTCCACTCGGATCCCGTCCAGTAATCTACCTTATATTTTTGAGATTGTAAACCTCTATCGTAACCAGCTCCAGCCAGCGAGTGAGACATCTTTCCAACAAACGCAAAGGAAACAACATTACCTGCACCCCACGTATCAGAAGCTTGACTGCTTGCACTAACTATTTGTATCAATTCGTATGAATTCTCATCGGCACCAGCTGCTTTTGCTACAGCGTACGATGCAGAAACACTAGCATTACTTGCACTAAGAGCTGCGGTTGGAGCCAAGTACCCTGGACGCACTACATCGAAAGTATAACTACCAAGAACAGCCGCATTAAACTTTTCGAAACCGGTTCCAGTTCGTTTGGTAATTGAGTGAGAAACTGGACCTGTCGAACTAAACGACCAACTTGGAATGTTTAACGGACTAGACGCATCTCCTATATGATATCCTGCCGTATCCCATCCGGATTGTAGTACTTCAAAACTATCGTTCTGTGCCTCATCGGTTGCTGCTCCTATTTCGTACAACGAACCGGAAGTTATGTTCACAATATCGTTTCCGTAGGAATCAGAGATATAAAAACCCGCACCTCCAGCTCCATCTGATCCAACTACGCCTTCTGACTGTATTCGTATATCGTTGCTCTCCATAGATCCAGTTTGAATGGACCATCCAGCAATATTACCCTCTGAAGCTGAAACTACTCCTTGAAAATTAGCATTACTTGCCGTTAAATCTCCTGCAGTTGATACAAAGAAATTAGATGCAGATATTTCACCACCATCTAGCTTAAAAATTGGAACTCCACCAGTACCACCATCACCATCAAGCAGTATTTGTCTGCTTGCACCCAACGACATGGAAACGTGAGGACTAGACAGTTCGAAGGTCGGAGTATCGATGTTTAATTGTGTAACGTTTATACTTAAATCACTACCGGTTACGTTAAATGAACCATCAACAAAATTAATATTTCCGTCTGAATCACCCATTCTAAATTCACCGGACGAAGACATAAACATTCCTGTTCCAGTCGTTAAAGTTGGGCTATTTCCAAGGGCTACAGTTCCCACTGTCGAATCTATGTCAAAGTTAGCAGTGTCAAGATTAAACTTAGTGGTTTTTATATCTAAAGTACTATTTTTAAATTGTATATAATTTGAATTGGCGCCGCCGGCTTTAATTAATATTTCACCATCACCATTTACAAAGAAACCAGTTGATGCATCTGCCGTATCATCAACACTTGCTAAGCTACCAGCTTCAATATAACCCGAAGTAGCATTTATTCTAATATTGCCAGCAGATAATTGATGTTCATTTAATGTCCAACCACCAATTTTACCACCATCAAATAATACGTTTGAACCAGTAATCTGTCCACTATCTTTTAATATTAAATTATTATTCGAACTTGAAACAGCATTACTTGTTATTGCAAATCCACCAATTTGACCAGAAGTAGCAGTTATTTTACCCGTTAAAAATACGTTTTCGCTAAACAATCCAAAGCCTGGAGTACTACCAACCAATCCGCTACTCAATCCACTCAAATCTCCGAGTCTAGCCTTTAAAGCAAAATCATAATACGCACTTCCGGTCCTTTCAACTATATCAATATACGGAGTTGACGCGTCACTAGGATTAGCATTTAACTTTATGTAACCGGTATCCTCTCTACCTGTAGATACAACTACTTGACCTTCATCATAATCTACAGACGTAGTACTATTTTCTCCCCTAATAACCATAATCTTACCAGCACCGGTATCTGTATCATCTATGGAAGAACTAACAACCTTAACGATCTCCTGATTGAAGCCGGTTGGTGTTACCTTCTTTATTAACAAGTACTCATCAGCTGTAAAACCCGATACGTTAACTAAACTCATTGTTACATCAGAATTAGAAACAACACTAGCCGTAATAGCCGAAGAATTTGCAATCCAAAGTTGTCCACCAACAGCATTAACAGATTGCTTTTCAAACACTACGGTCGCAAGTGTTCCCCTAATTGTAGCATTTTCAAATTCTGCTTCTCCAGTATCACTAATTCTCCAACCCTTAATACCGGATGCAAAATTTGAAGTTTCTATAAGACCTGACGAATTTAAAATCAAATTATTACCAGTTAACTGAGATGCTCCAAGCTCCCATCCTCCTATCGTACCTGATTTAGCAACTATATTGCCGGTGCTTCCAGTTAATTGTAAATTTTCAGCTGTATCATAGAAATGATCACCGTCAATATTAAATCCACCAATTTTCCCACCAGTAAGTAATACTTGTGAACCTGTTATTTGTCCAGAAGATTTTAACAATAATCCACTTGAACTTATTTCTGTAGGAGAAAGGGTAAATCCACCAATTGAACCACCTATAAATTGTACAGAAGAACCTGTAATATCACCCGTTGCTTTTATATTAAATGGAGCACTTCCGCTAGCAGTTAAACTCGTAGCGCCCGCAAAGAATCGAGTATCTCCAGCCGTAGACATTCCAGTGTACTTCCCAGAAGTAACCGAAGATAATACACCTGGACTTATTGACCAATCAGCTATCAACCCTAACGATGATGTTAAAACACCCTCTATAATGGCTCCCTGAGCGATAAGCGTACCGGAAGATGATACTGCAAAATCCGTTCCAAATCTTACATAGTAATTCGAACCTGGAGTAAAATCCATATAATAACCATTAAGTTCATTATGATCATCTGTTTTATAAATTCTTGAACTGTCGGCATCCATAGTAATATTAGCACCAACAATATCACCACCTGAAATTGTCCAATCACCAATGTATCCCTCTGTTGCTGTAACAGAACCAGAAACAAACACATCACCGCTAGAAGAAAGATGGAATGCTGACGAACTTATCTCTATTATTCCACCTGAACCAGATATGAATTGACTATCGGAATTTCCAACGAAAAAAGTATCGGCAACAACTTCAAACCTAGATGGATTTGTACCAAACCTAAAACTACCAGATTCACCTGCTAATTCTAAACCAACTCCTGCATAATCATCTCCAGAACTTGGAAGTACAGAACCACTGTATATCATCCACCCAGTATGCGCGCTGCCATCTAAACTAGAACTTGTAAAACCCTGATAGTTAACGGATCTTATAAATCCTGATCCTCCAGCCGGCTCACCCGTCTCTGGAAGATTGGATGTAACACCTCCCATCTGAATACCTGATCCTGTTGTTTCTCCGCCGATGAATAAAGAACCCGCAATAGTATTATCATCTCCAAAAATGTTTAAATTTTCCCCTACAAATTTTATACCATCTGCATTATTCGGTACCGTTGTAACTACAGTCTGAGACTTGTTATTGTTTACATCATAAAATTCAAAAGCAAAATCCAAATAATCCGGTCTAGTTTGTAACGGAGGAACAGGAGCTATAAGGCGTATAAATTCTGGGGAAAAATTAGTTTCAGAATTAGGTCGGATTGATAAATTTGACAGGTGCCAATAACCACCAGTAAATCTAATCTGTAATACTGCTGTTCCGGTACTATCCGGAGTAAATACAGTTTCAAACTCTGAATCAGACGTTCCCATAATTTTACCAGCAGAATTTCTATGCGTAACCACTCCAACAGGTCTGCCATACCCTATATCTCCATAATTAGAAGACATACCAAATGCAGATCCTGACATATGGGCGACCGCTTTAATTTCATTCTGCGAACCTGTACGATTATCTGCTACCAGTTTAGCCTTAATAGTGTAATCAGTATTCTCATCAAAACTCATTGAATACTGGGGTTTCAGTTCTATGGAAATCCACTCATCCAAATCGTCCAATAACATATCTGCACCTGAACCAGAAACAAATAACGAATCAGATAGATATTCATCCCCAGAATACGTTTGCAATGTCGTAGACGACTCTACTCCATCCTTTCTGGCCTTAGCATTCCAATAGGTACTAGCTACGCTATCACTTTTAAAATATCCAATGCGTGTTGTACCGGTCATCGATAACACATCTATCAATAATTCCGGTGATTCTATAGGAGTATCTATTACTTTTTGCCAATTACCAAATGGTCCATTATTTTTTACGTAACCTGAAACTCTATACACATCTCCAGAAAAAGTTCGCATATTAGAAAGTCCAATATCTGCAAACGATTTAAAATTTACACTGCTTGAAACAAATTCAGATTCTTGAGGCCAGTTAACAGAATACGAACTCAGATTCATAGCGGAAATTTCATACTGTCCACTCCCTGAATTGTATATTCCAAATGGTTTTTGAACTTCTATCGTTTTCTTATTGATAACCTTAGAAATTCTTGCTGAATACGGAGTAACTAAATGTTGACTACTCGTTAAAAAAGATGGATTTGCGGCCGGACTATCTATTGTTAATGTTCCGCCAACCATAGAAGACGAAAAATTTGCGTTATCTATGGTAAACGTATACGCAGAATTTGGAACTTCAAACGTATCAAAATTTCCGATTGGATTGAATCCATAAACTTGATCCGTATACGTTGGAACTTCACCATAATTTGCACTATCTATAGAAAATGTATTTCCTTCTGTATTAGAAGCTGGAACACCAGCTATAGTACCAACCGTTTGCTGAAGAGAACCTGTAGTTGCCGCGGTTGGAGTTATCTGTCCCTTTATTATTTCTGATACCAATATTGTAGGCCTTCTGTGAAATCGTATTGGTCTATCATTAGGTATCGTCTTGTTTATTGTTAACGGAAGAGAAAACTTTACATTGTACGCGCCAATAAACTCAGAAGGAATAGCAAAATCTACTTTGTTTGGATCAAGCTCTCCAAGAACAGTCAATGTTGCAGTACCAGGAGGAGTATCTTCGTACACCTCTATACTAATTCTAACACCACCACTCTCTGTATAATCAAAAACTGGTTCTAAATAAACAGCATTACCTGAATTATCCAACAACTCTACTTTTATAACAACATTTTCTTTGAGATACCTAGATCCCATTAACAACATAGAAGATTTCCCTATAGGAATTTCGCTTGGAATATCTGTAATGTTAAAATATTCAGATACAATTCCAGTATCCTCTATGAACACACTTATTTCATCTAAGTGTTGTAATATTGCGGTTTTTTTACGTACGGCCATTTTAGTTCCAGATTATATAGATAAATATCAAATATTTTAAAATCATTTCAAAAACAACAACAAAGTTATATTTATGTTATATACTTATTATGCCGCGGCAACAAAATTTAAAAAAGGAGACCCATCGTGAAACGGGCAAGAATGTGCGTATACTTAGACGTAGAACTATCGAACTGGATTAAAAAAAATGCAATGGAAAGATACAGGAGCTTTTCATCTTTCCTAAACGCCATCATGTTAGACTACAAGCAAACTGTAGAATCTACTCAAAGTGTCAAAACGCTAAAAAGCGAAACTAAAAATTAATTTTACTGTAACCGTTATCTATTTCTATTTCTAATAGATCGTCTGTAAAATCTCTCATAGCATCTATGTGAGATATAATCAAACTAAACTGATACACTGTTCTCAAATACTGAAACAGCTGATATACTGAATTTAAATTATCGCTATCTAACGTTCCCCAACCTTCATCAATAGCGATAAAATTAGCACGAGGCAAATTAGATATATTTGTCAGTGCAATCCTAATTGCCAATGACGAAATAAAGCGCTCCATACCAGAAGCCAATTCTAATGCCCATGATTTATCATCTCCATAGCAGATATAATTGTTAACACTCTTACCATCCATTTCAAATAGGATAGTAAAATCTACAATTTGAGATAAAATATCATTTACTTCTACCTCTACGGTTGACAAAATCTTAGAAATCAGATCGTATGCTACACCATCCTTGTTGACAGCCATTAAGTAATACTTGTACGCATCATATTTTTCTTCCAAAGATTTTACCTTGTTTATAGTATCAAATATCTCAGATTTTTTAGTTTCTAAATTTACTTTACGACCAATAAACTGATGCATATCTGTATTCATGTTTTTAATATCAACTTCTACGGCCAACTTTTCAACATTCTTTGCATCAATACTCTTTTGAAGTTCTTCATTGAATTCTAAATCTGTTTTATAACGCTTACTTTTGTTTATTTTTTCTACAATTATATCCAACGTATTTTGCTTCTGATTACCTAATGCTTTGTACCCCTTTATTTCAACATCAACTCTTCGTTGTTGATCTACCAATTGAGTAGCCTCTAAACTAAGCTGCTTATGTTCGTTATACGTTTCTGGAATATCGCTGTCTATTTCAATTTTATTTTCTAACGTTTTTAATAATCCAACTAATTTACTAGCCCGTTCCCTATCATTCTCTAATTCTTGTTTAGTATTAATTGCATCCTTAACAAAAACGTTATCCATACAATACGTACAATTCGGATCATACTCTAAATTCCCCAACCTAGAAATCTTATCCAGTTTTGTTTTAACTTCTATTTTTAACTTGTCTACATCGGACTTTGTATTGTTTTTCTTATCAATTACAAAATTATAATCTGCCATTCTTTTTGCTATATCAATAAACTTACTAGATTCCAATCTATTACCAACATTTGTAATATCTGATTCTAGATTGGTCATATCACTGGTGAAACTCGATATTGATTCTTCAATTTCTTTAATTATTATTTCTGTATCGGTTAAATTGACGCTTAAAACATCTACATCTTCAACTGAAGAATCAATCGGTTTTAACGATTTCATCAAATTAACGGTTTCTAATTCCACATCCTTCAACTCAGAATCCTTATTATCCACCTTTAACTGCAAATCTCCTATTTCTTCGATGGCCTTTTTTAAAGAAATTTCTATATCATTGATTTGAGAATCATAATCAACATCTAAGAAGTTTTTTAACATAGACTGTAAACCACTGGATTCTCTCTGTGCCATTACGTATAGTTGGTCAAAAACTGACAATCCTAAAAATTTTGCAAGTATTTCTTTTCTTTCTGTTTGATTGTGATCTAAAAATACCGAACTATTTGTTTGCGACGAAAAACTAGTAAGGATGAAATCTTCATACGTACCAATTATACTTCGTATAGCTTTATTTGTAGATGCCCGTTGATCTCCATTTAACGATACCTTTTCTCCATCTTCATCAATCTTATAAAAATCAACATCAACCTTAGTTGCACCCCGTCTAGTGACGTACCCATATCGTTCTATAAAATACGTCTCATTTCCAATTTCAAATTCAACTTTACATTCGAATTCAGATTTAGAAAAATTCATTACTTGTTCGGCTCGCCATGCTCTAGTACTCTTATCAAACAAGCAAAATGTTAATGCATCCAAAACACTAGATTTTCCACTCGCATTGGGACTAAACATGCCTACTATACCGTTACACCGTGTAAAATCTATTGAATTATTTTCTCCGTATGCAAACATATTTTTAAAATCAAACTTCTTAAGTTTCCAATTTACATTTCTTTGAAACCCTTCATCTGCAATCAACGTACTAAGTTCTGCATTAATCTTTTTTACTTTTTCTAAAATTTTTGCACCAACGGTTGTATTGTTCTTTAAATAATCACATATCAAAGTACTCTGTACATTCGGATCACTCAAATCTCCAAAATCAACCTGACTAGAATCACCATCATCGACTTTAAAATTATCCATATTTTGAACTACGACTTCTTTTAGATTGTGTCGATGTCTTATTATAGTCAATGCTTTTTTCAAATCGGTACTAGAAGTATTTTTTACTCTCACTCTTAGTCGAGCATGCTTAGGAATGTCATCAGCATCTGGAACCAATCCATCTTCTATTTCAATAGTGTAATATCCGTAATCATTATTTATTTCCCTATGAATAAATGACCTATTCTTTACATCCCAAACAGATACACCATGCCCCGTTAATGTTTCGCCATGATTCTGCTGAACCAATGAACCACAATATCGAATAACTGGTTTTATTATTTTTTCTGGTCTATATTCCTGTAAGGTTTGCATTTTGTGAATATCACCCAACAATACCATATCATATCCATTAAAATGTCTAGTCTTAACTGCACTTGGAAGAGCAAACCCCAAATCCGTTTGCGACTTATCAACGGTTCCATGATATAATAAAACCTTAGTCTTTGCAGTCATTTTTTTAGGATTTGGTAAGTTCTTCAAACTATCCCAAACATCAAGCACAGCAAAATCTACATCACCAACACTATACACCCCAGTATCTTTAAAATAATACAAATCCGGGTGATCTAAGTTACTAACAATAGGTGTCAATACATCTAATCTAGAACGATTATTCAAATTACAATCATGATTCCCTGCAATTATAATTGTAGGACACAAATCTGCAAGGTTTGCAAATAATCTAGATAATTGGTCTACTAATTCTGGAGACATATCTGTTTTGCTATGCGCTATGTCTCCTCCAATATAAATTACAGCATTTTCAGTATCTTGTTTTATAAATTTGTATGTCCTGTTAAAAACTGCTTCATACTCTGCATGTCGTTTTAGGTTTCTAATTTGAATATCAGATATATGATATATTTTCTTTAGCGTTCTAAATTTTGTTTTAATCTTCATAACGCCAATTTTTGTAATATTAAATCGTATTGATCTACGCTTGTTGCGCAATCCAATGCTTTTAACATGTTCTTGTACCCAACTTCCGATGGATCTTTATCCTTCAATGTAACTTTAGAAACAGTAATTCCATACTGCATCAATTTCTGTGAAATTTTTACTGACGTATCCGATGCATCTGTATCTAAAGCTAAAACCACAGATGGTACTTTGTTGATTATTATTTTACTCAATAAAGAATTCGATACAGTTTTTCCAAGAAGAGGTATTGCATTTCTCTTAATTGCAATTGCATCAAAAACGCCTTCGCATAAAACAATAGGCATTTTCCAATTAATATACAATTCAAAAACAACAATATCCTTAGAAACCGGAGGATTCTTGTATTTCAACTTTCCTGGGTATATAGCCCTACCCACAAAATAATTTAAATTTGCATTGGAATCATACGACGGAACAACAATCCTACCACCGTATTCACCGTCTACGCAATATCCTATATTGTAACGTATAATATCTTCTTCGCTAACACCGCGTTTTCGTAAATACGCTCGTGCATGAGTATACACAATACTACTTATCTTTTCATTTCTTCCGATAAGAGACTGAAATTCCTTAGGCAAACGTCCGATCTGAGCATGACGTTCTGATGAATACGTACCCCTATAAGTTTCGTATATCTGAGATAATTCATCTAAAACCTTATTTGAAACCTTCAACTTTTTTACCAAGGTAAACAAAGATCTTCCCTTAGCATCGCAAACCCAACAATGCCATTGCTGAGTATCAACATTCACTTGTAATTTTCGTTTATAATGGTTACAGAATGGACAATAAAATATCAATTCTGGACCCTTAGCTTCTATTCCATCTTTTGGTAAAACAGAATTAATTAAACTAAGTAGTAGTTTCTTTTTTTCCATCTAATAAATCTAAAAAATCTTGTAATTCTAGAACTGCATACGTCTTTGATTTGTTTCTTTTGAAGACTAACAATGGTTTTAAATCTTCATCATCAGCTGCAGTTTCAGCTTGTTTCAAACATTTCCATATAGAAAGAGCTTCTTGATTTTTGCATTCTATTCCCCAAGGAAACAGTTTTCTAGCAGCTGGAGATAACTGAACATCTATACCAGATTCTCCCATAGTAGTAGATTTGAAATCACCTGGTTCTAGGACTTTTGAGTATTTTTCAACTAAAAGGTTCCTAACTGTGTTTTGTAGTCGTTTACCTTTGTTCTTAGCACTTCTAGCTTTCATAGTAGATTTGCTTTAGTTAAGTAGTTTTTTAAAATTTAAAACCTTTAGTAGTATTCTGCTTAGTAGTATTCTGCTACTGGATATAAATTCAATATTCAAAAAATGACGTAATTCTATTCTGAACAATAGAATACTGATTCGAAAAATCGAACTATAACCGATGCATGCATTCTATAATATATACGCTAGTCGGTGACTAAAAACGCAATTTTTTTCATCCATTTTGTAGCAGTTTTTTCATATTTTCGTGCTTGCTTTTCAAACGGATTATCCCAGTAAAAATCCTTTCCCCTGTCAACCATCATCTGACCCGAAACAGTATACGCTTGTTCGTAACCATCTGCTCCATACTTTTTCCTCATTCTGGCATGATCTATTTCATGTAGTACACTTTTTACGTAATCTATAAGAGAATCCTGTTTGGGATTTATTGTAATCGTATCGGTAACCCACTCGTAATCAGCTTTATTATTTGATTTTTCAAATTTCACCTTAGATTTCAAGCGGTGTAATTTAATCAATTCTTTTGCAATATTTATCATAGAATCTGTATTCATTTTATATGCTTCTGTAACCATTTCTTGGGTATAGCGTACAACCTTTATTGGCATATTGTATCCTAGCGCGATGGCTACCATCATTCTAGAATTTCCAGCCATTAAATATAACGAATTATTCTTATCCCGTATCACTAATGGTGGAGGTAGTTTATGATCGTTTTTAAATGCTGATAAAAGACTAAGATAATCTTTACCGTAATGTTTCATGTACTTTACAGCCGCATCTAATTTCTCACGCTTCGAATCAATAGCCATAATTTCAGGTACATCAGAATTACCCAATCGATTTAATTCATCAATATCCAGTAATTCCAGTTGGGAATCTTTAATCCATGCGGTTATATCGTCATGGTCCTTAAAAAGTCCTGGTACGGCCTTTTTCGTTGCATCATTTTCGAAGTATTCGTCCTGTTCATCTCGAATTTCTTCATCGGTGTACGGACGATAATTACTATACGGTTTTAAGCGACCATCCACCAAGCTGCTCCAATTTCTACAATCAAATCAGCTCCTGTGTTATACGCCCACTTTTTCTTAGTACCGTATGTTTCTTCGGTACCTTCAACGTAAACTTCAAAGATTTCCCAAAGAACTCCAAGTATGACAACCCATAAGACTGCCCACAAATCAGACGCTCCCAACCATTGTGCTACTTTCGCGATAAATAACCCCGCTGCAATGTGATAAGAAGTCCAGTGATCCAATTGACCAGTTTCTAGTTGCCAAGATACTATTCCATTTAGTGGATTATTCATTAGATTATCTCCTTCATTTTCTTATCTATAGCACCTATTATGCTAGTAAAATCTTTGTATGCTTTTTTAATCACCCCGGGTTTACCACGATTAATACCGCTTAATAGCCGTTTAAAGTTGATAACCATGTTGCTTCCGTATAACTGTAACATGACATACGCTCTCTCGTCATCATCCATCTCACGAAGCCGTTTAACTAATGCTTCAGTCTTAGTCATTATCTATCGTAATAATCTTCGAAACGTTTATATGCAGCTCGTTCGTCAAACTTACCCTGACGCTTTACACCAATTTTGATTGCATCTATAAAGGCATGCTTTAAACCAGGAGCATTGAAATCTGACATCATTTTGTTAATGTTATCAATTGACCTTCCAATTCCTGCAATAGCGTTTGTTAGCGGCTTTTTAAGTCTTTTAGCAGACTTCATATCTGCATCTGCTACGCTATCTTCATTGGCTTCACTAAGTATATCTTTTAATTTAATCATTATGCATCCCTCAATTCTTTTGCCTTTTTCTCGTCAAACTTTATACCGGCTAATTTTAGATCCCAAATGGATAGATAATACGAATCCTTAGATAGTGTTATCTTTGGTTGGTATCCCTTTTCTCCAATTTTTCGTGCTAACATATTATCTTCCAAAGCCTTTTTAGCTATCATGGCTTCTTTCTTTGTGAAGAAATCTGCAAGCTCCCATGAACTAGACTGTGTCTTGAATAACTTGTATATTTCAAGTTCTGCCTGTGGACCACTCATGCCCGAATACAATTTCTTTATTTTGTAACCCAATTTCTTGGCACCTTCTTTAAAGATGGGTTCGTAAAACGCCTTCTGTTCTGGAGATAAATCCGAGGCTTCATTAAGCCTTCGTATTTCTTCTTTAATAATTGTACGTAATCTTGCTTTTATTTTATTCACCGCATTAGCTCCCATCTTTTCTACGATTCTTTCATCATTATTTTAGCCAACTGTTCGAGTGCTTCAAAACTAATATTCAAATAATTAG
>Ga0208406_1000440_pt1 | contig 16923 bp, 17 predicted proteins | sample ETNtaG_15_FD_185769 | JGI IMG/M metagenome (GOLD analysis project Ga0208406, IMG submission 185769) | Marine microbial and viral communities from oxygen minimum zone, Eastern Pacific Ocean - ETNP201302PF89A (SPAdes) (version 2) | ecosystem: Environmental > Aquatic > Marine > Oceanic ...
TCTGCCGCAAGTGTGATGGGAGATAATCCACCAATACCTATAAGTACAAAGAAAATAGTCGCCATATAAAATGTTTTAATTATTTTTTTCATTTACTTCTCCTTTTGTAATAAGCCTACAACAAACAGTCAGAAAATCACAAATTGTTGATCCTGGTAGATGGTTGGTGCTTAAGACAGCTGCCTTTTAGTTATCTTCTGATAAGATATTTTTTATAGCTAAAGACATACCAAGCAATCAAATAACATATTAATTAAAGAGGTGTTCATATGGATTCACAATATTCAATGAGATGGCTAAATGTCATCGCCAATATTGGTGTTTTAATCGGGTTATTATCGGTTCTTTTTCAAATGAAGCAGGATCAAGAATTACTTCGAGTCACACTAACAAATGATTATTACACATCATATATCACAGCAGACACAAGTTTTGCTGGTGAGAGCCTTCCTGCTATTTGGGAAAAATCATTATTAGATCCAAAAAACCTTTCGCTAAGAGAAATGAGGACAATGGAAGCTCAAACATTTGCACCAATAAACCGCTGGATAAATTTATATCGCTTATCTGAAGCAGGTATCGTGAATGAATCTTTTTGGAAAAGCCAAGTCAATTTGGATGCGGGTTATTACTTTGGTGATTCATACGGAAGAGCTTACTGGGAAGTTAGCAAGGAAGATTGGGAAGACAGTTTTCTTCCTAAAGAGCTTAGAGATCATATCGACAAAACACTTCTAGATAGAAAGCTAAATGAAACGTTAGCCTACTATCAGAAGATTCAAGCAGCCATAAAATAAAAAACCTCAGTCAAATTTCACAAATTATTGATGGTGGAAAGTCTAGGTTTAGAATAGAATTATGAAGCACTCATTCCTTGCTTTACTTGTCTTGATTACACTTCTTGCTTGTCAAGATTCAGTGAATATATACAATAAGCCCGATTCGATCATTGACGTTGAGCAATTGATTCCGGATGCGGTTTTTGATCTTCGTTATGCTTCTTCCAATAATTTTACAGGCAAACAAGTTTCAGGATATGAAGCAGCAAAATGCCTTCTAGATCAAGAGGCCGCCCATGCTTTAAAAAAAGTTCAGTACAGCGCAAAAGCCAAAGGTTTAAATTTAATAATTTTTGATTGTTATCGACCACAGAGAGCTGTGAATGATTTTATTAAGTGGCTTGATCAATCTGAACAAGTACAACTTAAAGATCGGTATCATCCAAATTTATCCAAATCCGAACTGCTTGGTCCTTACATTGCAGAGAAATCTGAACATACTAAAGGAGTCACTTTGGATGTCAGCCTTACAAAACAAAATGTAAATGGTGAATACCAACAAATAGAGATGGGTTCATCATTTGACTTATTCGATCCTCTTTCAAATACTGATAATCCTTCTATCAGCTCGTTTCATAGAAATAATCGCTATCTATTAAAGGAGTTAATGGAGGGCGAGGGTTTTATTGCTTACGATATGGAATGGTGGCATTTTACGTTTAATCAATCAAAAGAATCAGAATTGTATTATGATTTTGTTATACGATAATCAAAGAATTCTAATTATTTGAATATGAGATATGAACAAACTAATAACAATCACTAGGATCTCTATATCACTGCTGATTATTTTCATATTAGCTAATCCAACTCTGGCTGCTCTTGAGAGTGATAAAAAACCTAATATTGTCTTGGTGTTAATGGACAATTTTGGCTATGGTGAAATTGGTGTTTATGGTGGGGGAGTTTTACGCGGTGCACCAACACCCAATATCGACAGCATTGCAACTGATGGATTTCAGCTAACAAATTATAATGTTGAGGCAGAATGTACTCCGTCACGCTCAGCATTAATGACAGGTAGATATGGTATTCGTACGCGACAACGTCAGGATGGTCCGCCTAGAGGGGTATGGTACGGCATAACTCAATGGGAAATTACCTTGGCCGAAATGCTCTCTAATGAAGGTTATGCAACTGGGATCTTCGGAAAATGGCATTTAGGAGACACCAAAGGTCGCTATCCTACAGATCAGGGCTTTGATGAATGGAATGGAATTCCCAGATCATCAGATCGAGCCTTTTGGCCGGATAGTAATAGCTTTACCCCAGATAGTCACCCAGACGCTGATTTTGCTCACGTTATGTCATCATTTCGAGGTCAAGAACCAAAGGAATTAGAAGTTTACGACCGAGCCAAAAGAGCGACTATCGATAAAGATATCACTGATCATGCCATTGATTTCATCAAACGCAAGGCAAGTTCTAACCAACCATTTTTTGCCTATCTCCCCTATACACAAACGCATGAACCAGTAGATCCACATCCTGACTTTTTCGGCACTACTGGAAACGGAAGCTTTGCTGATGTTTTGGCTCAGACGGATGCCTATATCGGTGAGCTGTTAGATACTATTGAAGAACTAGGATTGAAAGAAAACACCATATTTATTTTTACATCAGACAATGGAAGAGAAGGCGTGCCGAGATCTTTTGGTTTTACTGGTCCTTGGCGAGGAAGTATGTTCTCTCCTTATGAAGGATCTTTAAGGGTACCTTTCCTGATTCGCTGGCCAGGGAAAATCCCAAATCAGCAAGTATCAAATGAAATTTTCCATCAGATAGATGTGTTTCCCACTTTGGCTAGTTTCATAGGAGTTGATATTCCGAAAGATCGAATAATTGATGGTGTTGACCAATCTGATTTCCTAATGGGGAAAACTAATAAGTCAGCTAGGGACTCCATGGTCATTTACATCGGTAATGAACTGTTCGGTGCGAAATGGCGTAATTGGAAAATTCTGATTAAGGAAATGGATGAAGATGGATATGGTATTAAGAATATGGCTTATCCCTCAGTTTATAATTTAATCGTAGATCCAAAAGAGGAAGTACCAGAGCTCAACTATTTAAATGACACATGGGTAGATTTTCCTTTATATCAAGTCTTAGAAGATCATGAAGTATCTATTGATGGAGATCCAGGCTCACCGAATCCCTAGATTTTAGAAAAAGCTAATTTTATCAATATTATGACCAAAGGGTCAGACAAAGTTCGAACCTCTTTCTCTTCAACCCTTGAAAGAGTGGAGTTACACCGAAGAGCAAATTGCAGAGTTTCGCCAGAAGAAAGTGATCTCATAGTCAGTAGATCTAAGTGAAGACCTTTGTCAAATTGATAGTTCTTGGACTAGCAATATACGGTGCTTGGAAACTACTGCCTCACAAAGAGTCAGTTGTGAATGTTTATCTGGAGACTGACTTTATAGCAGCACCTGATGGGATTGTAGGATTTCCATCATGGAATGCATCAACTGCAAAGGAATTAGTAAAAGGTCCTGAGTCTGCACAAATAAAGGTAAACGGAGGAGGATTGCTTGTATTGCCATCTGAGGCCTCAGTTGAGACACCAGTACCTGCAGTGGTTATTCTTCATGGTTCTGGAGGAGACTGGACAGGTCGTAGTGTCTATCTTGCCAATCGATTGGCACAACATGGAATAGCAGGCTTTGCTGTCGATACATTTGTTGCACGTAATCTAAGGTCCACAGATGACTACTTTGAGCGTCTTGAAAAAGCTAGCATTTATAGTCAGATCATCGATGGATTTAATGCCTTAAAGGCATTGCAGCAACACCCTTATATCCAGGGTGATAAAGTTGCTGTCACGGGATTTAGTCTGGGTGGTGGTTCTACACTATTTTCTATGTTTGAAAGGGTTGCTAGTGGAGTCATTAGGAATGACGGACCACGTTTTTCTGCCTATGCATCTTTTTATGCTGGTTGTTCACTTGACTTTGAAGAGTTTGAAGTTGAAGGTAGTCCGGTATTGATTATGATGGGTGAAGTTGATGAATCAATGTCGATTGAACGTTGTAAGTGGTTTAAAAATAAACTCGAACAGTACGGTGTTGATGTTGAAATGTCAGTCTATGAGGGAGCTGGCCATGGTTGGGAGCAACCTTATCCACAAGCATTTCAACCCGGAGCAGCTATTACCAAGGATTGCTTGATGTTATGGAATGCAGGTGATGAGGTTATTGAGCAGAGTACTGGTTATTCAATAGATACAACATTGGGTGCAGCACTGGCATTTTCCCAGTGTTCTAGTCGAGACGGTTATACCATGGGCTTCAACGCTCAAGCTAAAGAACAGTCATGGCAGGATTTTTACGCTTTTCTAAAAAAGACCTGGGAAGTTGACTAAAAAATATAACGCTATTCATTATATAAATTGTAATCAAAGGGTACCATTTTCAAATCCCTATCTCCGTCTTTATGTGCCACAGAAGGTTTTATATACCTTCTCTGAGGGTTCGGGAGGATTTATATAATCAAAATCTACATTTTGTTCTTTGTAAGGGTTGCTCAGAATAGATGAGAGAGCCTTCATTTCTGAATAATCATCATGATCAACAGCAGCTTTAATGATTCTTTCAATAAGATGATTTCGAGGTATAAATGCTGGATTTACAAGCCTCATTGACTGGTATATTTTTTCTTTTGATTGTCCTTGATTGTTAATGCATAACTGCCATTCTACAAGCCATTTAGATATTTCATCCTGTGTTGTGAATTGTTCTTTGAACTTGGAATCTCCTTTTTCTCCAAGGACATCACATAAATAACGAAACGTAAGAGTATAGTCTGATTGATTATCCAACATGATTTTGAGTAATTTCTCTAGTAGTTGGTGAGTAGTTTTTTGTTCAGAACTGAGTCCAATTTTTTGGCGCATCTTATCCATGATGGCTTTATTGATTTTCACAGAAACATCCTTGATTATTTCACCAGCCTGTTTATTTGCCTTGGATGGATCTTCATCGATGAGAGGAATAAGACATGTTGCGAAACAGGCTAAATTCCATTCTATGATATGAGGCTGATTACCAAAAGAATATCGTCCATGATGATCTATTGAGCTGAAGACTGTTGATGGGTCATAAGAATCCATAAAAGCACATGGGCCATAATCAATAGTTTCGCCAGCAATTGAGGTATTATCAGTATTCATCACACCATGAATGAACCCTATACTCATCCAATGTGCAATGAGTTCTGCTTGTTTATTGGAGACAGCATTAAGTAATGAGAGGTAACGATTCTTGGATGATTTAACTTCGGGATAGTGTCTATCAATCGTGTAGTCAGAGAGTGTTTTTAAATTTTTCAATTGTTTGAGTGATGCAAAATATTCAAATGTGCCAATCCGAATATGGCTTTTGGCCACACGAGTTAGGATAGCTCCTGGTAATGAAGTATCCCTATAAACCTGTTCTCCACTAGATACAGCAGCAAGTGATCGGGTTGTTGGAATATTTAGTGAGTGCATAGCTTCGCTGAGAATATACTCACGAACTACTGGACCAAGAGGTGAACGACCATCACCTCGACGAGAAAATTGTGTCTGTCCAGAACCTTTTAATTGGATATCATAGCGTTGTTCATTTAGGTCAGTAACTTCACCCAACAATACAGCACGACCATCTCCTAATTGGTTTACAAAGTTCCCATATTGATGTCCTGCATAGGCAAGTGCAATGGGAGAAGCTCCATTGGGAATAATATTACCTGAAAATATTTGAGCATAGTTATCATTAGTTTGATTGATATCAAATCCCAAATGTTTTCCAAGATTATTGTTAAATATTATAAGTTTGGGTGCTCTAACTGAAACAGGGTTGATACGTTGAAAAAATTCTTCAGGAAGACAACTATAACTGTTGTCAAATTTTACAATATTTTCGTTAATACCAGAAAGCTGATTATTTTGATGAGGCATATATTTGTTGATTCATTAAATGATCTAATTAATCTAATTTCTGTATATGTAAATATCCAAATATCATAACCAACAAGAAGTTTTTCATTTTTTTTCCTTCAGATCTGATAATTTTCTTATAGAAAATAATACATTCGAGTAAATGTGCAACTATTAGAAAAATAAATAGATAATTAATCAACTGTGAAATCGGCAAAAAGAAGTTGATAGCACAGATTAACCAAACGAACAGAAGAATATATTTAGCTAAATTCATTCAGATTCAGGTTTTAATTTTACAGCAGTTCCGGAAGCAACTAAAAATAACATACCTTTCCCTTTGCCTGAGAATTCTTGATAATCAAGATCAATGCCAATGATGGCATCTGCACCAATTCCGGCTGCTTCCATTTTTAATTCATCAAGGCAAGTCCTTCTGGAATCTCTCAGAACTTTCTGACTCGCAGAACTGCGACCACCGAATATATCTCTAAAACCTGCAAATAAATCTCGGAAGATGTTCATGCCGAAAACACATTCTGCAGTAATCACTTCAATTTCATAATCAATGTTGCGGTTCGCAACAGTAGGTGCAGTCGTTAGAATGATATGTTCTGTTAAGGTTTTATCATTCATATGCAATATTGTATTTCAAAAGAGGCCAATATAGATTGCTATTACTCGGGGTAGTCATGCTCAAATTGAGGTAAGTTGTCCTCAATTGAATAATAATTTCCAGCGAAGGCTGTATAGATGTGAGCCTCTCCCTTTAGATCATTGGGTTCATCTATAGATCCAGCCCAAACGCAGATGTAGGATTCTTGTTTTGGTTTCCAAAAAAGATTTGACCCGCATGTGCTGCAGAATCCACGTTCTGCTTCATCAGACGATGCGTACCATTTAAGTTTATTATCCTGGATTAGGTTAAAATATTTTTTCTCCACAGACACCGAGGCAACAAAATTCCCGGTTGATTTTCTGCACTGAGTACAGTGACAAAAAATGATATCTGACATAGCTCCAGAAATCTCAAAACGCACAGAACCACAAAGGCAAGAACCCAAATTGATATGAGGATCAGTTTTTAGTTTTTTTGATTTCTTCATAATTAGAACTATATAACAAACCAGTCAAATAACCATCCACTCAAGCAAGAATATTTTTAGGTTAAATCACTCTTATTTTAAATCAACAACCTAATACCATGTCAATATCAGTCAAGTGTTTAGATATGAGTTAGAATAAAGGGATGAAAACAACACTCGTTGATATAATAATTCTTTCATTACTCGGTCTTGAATACATAGGGTTTGGATTAGTAGGACTAATCAATCCATTGATGGCAGCAAACTGGGTTGGATTTGGACTGAATGAATTAATTTCCTTTAGTGAACTGAGAGCAAACTATAGCTTCTTTGTTTTATTGGGAATTCTTTCTTTTATAGCAATCTTTAAAAGAGAATTGCAAAAATTAACATTCACAATCTTTGTTTTTTTATGTGGCAGTTATGTTGTTGGAAGGATCTTGAGTGTTATTCTGGATGGAGTTCCCGATAGAACTCTTTGGATTATTATAGGCGTTGACTTAACTGTTTTTCTCTTAGCGTTATGGAGATTGAATGCTATTGGCTCTAGGCCGCAGTGAAATTGAGCGATGAAAATAAATCTAATATGCTCCCCAATCAAGAAAATAACATTCAAATCCAATACGGTCTTTTATTACAATACAATTCCTTAATGAAATATCTAATTCTAATACTCCCACTGTTTCTGGTTGCTTTTGAGCAAGCACCAATCGATGCTAGCAAACTCATTGAAAAAAATGGCATCTACTATGAAGCTGACCCCTTAAAAACCTTTACAGGAACTCTGCTTCATTATTATGAAGACGGTAGAGTGAAAGAGAGAGCAGGTTACCAAAATGGTACAAGAGAAGGTCTTAGAGAAACATTCCATGAAAATGGTCGGTTATTTGAAAAGGAAAATTACAAAAACGGCGAGTTAAGCGATTTGTTTCAAGGTTTCTATGACAACGGACAACTTTGGTGGCAGGGACAGGCTAAAAACAATTTACGTAACGGACAACTTCAATCTTTCTATGCCAATGGCCAACTGAAATATCAAGGGCAGTATAAAGATAATTCCCAGGAGGGAGTCTGGCAATACTTTGATAAAGACGGGAGCTTAAGTGAAATTAGATGCTATGTAAACAATGCTCAGGTGGAACTCTCCGGCTGCAGCAGACCTAAGTGAGTTTGATATTTAAAACCTGACTACGCTCAAGAAAACATAAATTCTTGCTGGTGAAAGGTGTGAGTGTAAAATATGTGATATGAAGACACTCCTAATACTAACTATCCTTTTTTTCTTACCAATATCTGTAAATAGTGATGAATTACTACTGGAGAAGATCTATCTTGCCAGAGAAGTAATCACTCTCGATGATGTCCATCCTGAGGCAACTGCAGTACTGGTACGAGGTGACCGAGTTGCTGCTATAGGTGGAGTTGAGCAACTGCAAAGCAATTTTCCCAACGTAGAACTAGATCGTCGTTTTGCTGAAAATATAATGGTGCCTGGTCTGATTGAACATCATGTGCATCCCTTATTAGCCGCAATCACTATGGGAGTTGATGTGATTGCAATTGAGGATTGGGCACTGCCAGGAAAAAAGATCCTTGGTGTTCGTGACCGGCAGGGTTACATTGACCGTTTACAAGCCGCAGAACAGCAGCAATTAACTGCTGATACTCCTCTTGTTACATGGGGTTTTCACCATTATTTTCATGACAAGCTGACGCGTCAGGATCTTGATTCAATTTCCAACTCACGTCCAATCCTGGTGATTCATCGTTCCTTCCATGAGTTTATTATGAACACTCCAGCTTTAACCTATTTTGGTATTACGCCAGAATTGATTGAGAATCTGGATGCAGAAGTAAAACAGTATGCCAATTTTGAAAATGGACATTTTTCAGAACAGGGAGCAGTCTCAGTATTACCCAATTTGATGCAATATTTAGCCGCTCCAGAACGTTTAATTGCTGGTCTTCAGATGACAGAGAAATATCTCCACCAAAATGGCATAACCCTGGTTGCCAATCCAGGTGCGATGCTGCAGCAATCGATACAGGCGGCTAAAAATTACGTTCTCGGCGATCTGGATACACCCTTTAGAACTTATTTTATTCCTAGCGGAATGTTTCTGGCTGAAAACTATGAACCAGATGCCTTAGTCACTGAGGCCAGAAAACTACTGTCTTGGGGAAGTGGCAAACTTCAATATCTTCCTGGACATATTAAATTATTTACCGATGGCGCCATGTATTCACAAAACATGATGATGAGAGATGGTTATCTTGACGGACATCAAGGAGCATGGCTGATGCAGGAAAAAACCTACCGTGAAGCTTTTAAGCAGTATTGGGATGCTGATTATCAGATACATATCCATCAAAATGGTGACATTGGATTGGACCGTTTACTCGACGTGTTGGAAGAAAACCTTAACCGAAAGCCACGTATTGATCATCGGACTGTCATTGTCCATTTCGGCTATTCCCAACCCGACCAGGTAGCCAGAATCAAAAAACTGGGAGCAATTGTCAGTGCTAATCCTTATTATGTGACAGCATTATCTGATCTTTATAGTCGGCGTGGCATTGGAGCGGCTAGATCACAACAGATGGTAAGACTGGGCGACCTTCAACGCGCCGGTATTCCTATATCCCTACATTCAGATATGCCCATGGCACCCGGGGCACCTCTACAACTGATGCATTCAGCAGTTAACCGGGTTAATTTTGCCAATGAGGTCGCTGGACCCGAACAACGCATCTCTCCTGAACAGGCACTACGTGCGGTGACCATTAATGCTGCTTTCACGTTGGGATTGGAAAAAGATTATGGGTCGATCAGTATTGGAAAATACGCAAACTTTACTCTATTAACTGAGAACCCGCTGACTATAGATCCTTTGAAGATCAATGAAATAGAAATACGAGGGACAATGGTTGAGGGACGACATTTTCCAATAAACTAATCAGCTCTCTTGGGGACTTTAAATACTTAAACGGTCCAAGACCATAGGGAAAGCCTCGACGTATCTTTGTACATCCTCGATCTTGCCCATGCTGACTCTTGACCAGTTCGTATGTTTTCCATATTTGCCGGCAATGATAATGTTTTGCTTTCTCATTTCATCACGAAAAGTGTCAGCATTAATGTTGCCAAGATTGACATAGATAAAGTTTGTTTGAGAGGGAAGTGTTTCTAAACCATTGCTACTTGCAACTTCAATGACCATCTCTTTTGCTTCATTAATTTTTGATTTCGAATAATTTAAAAATTCCTCATCGTCATAACAGGCAATAGCCCCAGAAACTCCAGCCATTGCAGTTGAATATTCACCTGTGCCATTTCTATTAATAGTTCTGATAATTTCAGGGTGAGCAATAATATAGCCCACCCTTTGACCTGCCATCCCATAGATTTTTGAAAATGTTCTTGAAATAGCAATATTGTGCCCCTCTTTGATCAGTTTAACCATGGTATTTGTTTCAGGATGATCGGTCACTTCGTTGTAGGCTTCGTCAACTAGAACGAGTACTGTTTTTGATATGATCCTCAGAGCCTGAGAGAGTTTCTCAGGATCAATAAGGGTGCCAGTGGGGTTATTGGGGTTACAAATATGGACCATAGAAATATTTTCATTGTGCAAACTCAGCATTTTCTGAAGGTTTATTTCTAAATCGTGACCATTCTCAACACGAATTATTTTTGCACCCATAGATCGTGCAATCAATAAAGGGATATCCCAGGTCAATTCTGAACTGATTATCGGATTCTTTCTGCTTTGAATTTGTGATAGAACCGTTAATGCTTGGGTTGATCCAGCACTGATCGTTATGTGGTTTTGGGTCAATTCATGTTTTTCAGCAATCATATTCTTTAATCTTGTAACAAGATGATCGGGGTAATAAGCACCTTCATAGGAGGATTCGATGATGGCTTGAAGTGCTTTTTTACTTGGGCCATAAGGATTTTCATTCCAATTCAATCGGGCAATGCCACGTTCAGGCCCATAAGATATTTCTTTTGCATATAAAGGAAAGTTTATGACATTGCTTGTTGCAGCCAGTGACAATGCAGACACTGAGTGTGTGATAAATTTTCTTCTAGAATTATTCATCAGTTGAATATATTCAAAATAGCATAATTGTTCTCTAATAGGCAAAATATGGAGGTGATGAATGACCTGACTAGAAAAGGAACAGATTTTCAAAAAATGGTGTGGGCAGAATTGAAAAAAATACCTTTTGGAGAAATCAGAACCTACAAGGAAATAGCTGTTGCCATAGGAAAACCTAAGGCTGCTCGTGCGGTTGCCAATGCATGTGGTAAAAACCCTTATCCAATAATTATCCCATGTCACCGAGTGGTTCGATCTGATGGAACTATTGGTGGCTACACAGGGGATGGGGGTGTTGAGAAAAAAAGACAGCTATTAAGACAAGAAGACCATTTGAATTTTTGACTGTATATGATCCTGGAGAAATCATTCTTGTTTCGGTTAAGATAAAATTCACTAATTAAATCTAATTGATTAACATAAGTAATTAGTTTTTTTATAGGGGTCTATAGAATGAAAGAGTTTAAGGGTAAAACTGTGGTGGTGACTGGGGCAGCCAGTGGCATTGGTTATGCACTAGCTGAACGCTTTGCACAGGAGAATATGAATATTGTTCTGGCTGATATTGAACAAGATGCTCTGGATGCTGCTGTTGTAAAGATCAGCGATTTGGGGGTCGAAGCAGTAGGGATAGCAGTTGATGTCATGGATAAAAATTCCGTTCAATCACTAGCCAAGCAATCAATAGATGCTTTCGGTAATATCCACATACTGTGTAACAATGCCGGGGTCGCACCTCCCGCTATCGATGGAGCGATCTGGGAGCATGATATGAGTGATTGGGATTGGGTGATGGGAGTGAACTTTTATGGTGTCCTCTATGGCATACAAACCTTTCTGCCACACATGATTGAGCATCAACAGGAGGGCCATGTACTCAATACCATTTCGATGGCAGGTATCCTGGGCCTTGAAGGTAGTTATGGGGTGAGCAAGTTCGCTGCTTTGTCACTCAGCGAGGGACTGTTTCAAAGTTTAAAAAAGATCAATAGTAAGATTGGAGCATCCGCCCTGTGTCCTGGTTTTGTAGCTACAAACCTTACTGATTCTCAACGGAATCGACCAGAACATTTAGCATCCGAGAAAAAATCCAATTTCTTGTTAAAACAACTCGCCGCATCAGTATTAAAAAGAGGAAAAAAACCAGATGAAATAGCGGCAAGAGTTATCGAGGCTATTAAAACCAATAGTTTTTACATCCTGCCTCATCCGATCTACGATGAAATGGTTAAAGAGAGATATGAAAGAATTCTTGCAAGAACTGAACCAGAAACAGTTGACATAAAAATGGCATGGTTGGGTTCGCTGTTACGTAGAGAGGAATATTGATTAACAATGAAGGTAGTGAAAAATTTTATCTACCTCACATTGTCACTGATCTGCATAATTTGTATATCGCTGCTGATTCTTTTTTCCACCCAACGTTCAGATATAGAAGTCATCGCAATAACCGATTGTAAGTCGGACTCAAAATTAACTGTATATTGTGGCTTTTCTAACCCAGAAGATATGGTGGTTTTACCAGATAAAAAAAACTTGTTGGTCTCAGAGTTTGGCGCTCTTCCTCCCATGAATCCCGAAAACCTCCCAGGTCAAATCTCACTATTTAATACCGATACATTGGAGATAAAACCGATAAATATTTCACTAGGTGACAAAGAATGGGGACATGCAAACTGCACCCGTAGTGATTCAATTTTCTCTCCTCATGGTATTGATCTTATTCAAAGGAACGATGGTCGTTATCAATTAGCGGTAGTTAACCATATGCCCAGAGAAACTGTTGAGATGTTTGAATTAACTGATGTTCAAAATACTTGGTCACTGATTTGGAAAGGTTGTATTGATGCACCAGAATTAGGCTACTTCAACGATGTTGCTCTAAAGAAAGACGGTACTTTTTATGTATCGCATATGTATAACAGAGACAAATCCTTATTATGGTTGGTCTATGCTACATATGTCACCATTGATACAGGTTTTGTCTACCAATGGGATGCAGATCGCGGATACCAAAAAGTTTCAGGCACCGAAGGATCCTATCCCAATGGGGTTGAACTTTCTCTCGATGAGAACTATTTATTTACCAATTATATTTTAAATCGAAAAACTTCTAAGTTAGATCTTGCCAGTGGAACAGTAATCCAGGAACACTTTGGAGTCGGAATGCCAGATAATCTAACTATAGATGGAGAATTTATTTGGGTTGCTACCCAAGATCACACGGGCACTGATCTGTTGTTGCATTGTGGTAGTGATGATATTCTCCAATGCTCATTACCGTTTACGATCTTTAAGCTAAAACAAAGTGACTTAAGCGAAGTTGCAGTGTTTTCATTTTCTAACACCGTAATGGGTTCGGTGACGGTAGCAGTTCCAGATGAGGATAGAGTATGGCTTGGTACCTTTCATGGCGATAGAATGGCAAGTTTTAATATTGACTAAATAAGAGAAAATAATGAAAGCATTCTTATGTAGAAAATTTGGACCCATTGACTCACATCAGGTTGAGGAGGTTGATGATTTAGTGCCTGCTAAACATGAGGTTTTGGTTGAAGTATACGCTGCAGGTGTTGCCTTTCCAGATGTCTTAGTGGTACAAGGACTTTATCAGTTTAAACCGGCATTTCCTTTTTCACCAGGAGGTGAATTTGCAGGTGTGGTTAAAGAAATCGGTGAAGGGGTTCAACGATGGAAAATAGGAGATCGAGTCATTGGATTTAAAGGTAGTGGCGGCTTTGCAGAACAAGCACTGTGCAATGAATTTAACCTAATGCCTCTACCAGATGAAATGGAGTATATAACCGGGGCAATTTTTCCAATGAATTATGGAACTTCGATCTATGCATTGAAGCAAAGAGCCGAATTACAATCCGGAGAGACACTGTTGGTATTGGGCGCAGGAGGAGGATTGGGTCTTACTGCCCTCCATGTTGGTAAAGCCATGGGAGCTAAGGTCATAGCGGCTGCATCGACACCAGAAAAATTAGAATTGTGTTGCCAGCAAGGTGCTGATGCTACCATTCTTTATTCAAGAGAGAGTATGGATACTGACTCTCAGAAAGAGTTTTCCAATGAATTGAAACGCTTAACCGAGAAAAAAGGGGTGGATGTGATTTTTGATCCGGTTGGAGGATCCTACAGTGAGCCTGCTTTAAGAGCAATTGCATGGAAGGGCAGGTACTTAGTGATTGGTTTCACATCAAGTATTCCGTCCATACCTCTCAACCTAGCCCTTTTAAAAGGTTGTCAGATTGTTGGTGTTTTTTGGGGTAATTTCTGTATCAAAGAACCCTTAGTGAATGCTGCAAACTTTCAAGAACTCTTTGAGATGTATGGAGCAGGTAAAATCAAACCTTTTGCAGTGAAAATGTTTGCTCTTGAGGACACAGCTGCGGCCATAGCAACCCTTGCTAATAGAGAGGCTGTTGGAAAGGTAGCAATCTCCATTCGTGACTAAATGAAACAATCCGCAAGTTATGGTTTGCTTGGGTTCCTAACAGCTATAAACATTCTCAACTTTATCGACCGACAACTGCTCACCAGTTTTTCCAATTTTATAGTTCCAGATTTAGGTTTAACAAACACCCAATTTGGTCTCCTCACTGGATTTGCCTTCATCATATTTTATTCTTTAATGGGTTTGTTTATGGGTGCCATAGCGGATCGAGTGCATCGCCCAAGGTTTATCTCATTTGGTGTTGCACTTTGGAGCATCCTTACGGCAGTATCTGGCATGGCGAAAAACTTCTGGATGCTTTTTATTCCAAGAATATTTATTGGAATAGGGGAGTCAATTTTGACCCCTACTGCTCTTTCTCTGCTTTCTGATCGTTTTCCAAAGAGAAATATGGGATTTGTAGCCGGTGTTTATTATTTAGCAGTACCCCTTGGAATTTCTGCTTCTTTGTTCACTGCTGGTTATTTAGGGCCAATCTTAGGTTGGCGAAATTGCTTCTACTTATTAGGTTTATTGGGCCTGTTTTTTGCTCTATTCATGTTATTGGTCAAAGAAACACCCCATCAGCAAACAGATATCAATAATCAACTGAAAAGTGATGTCATCAATAGAAAAAGCTTCCATGAAGCCATTACAGTTTTGCGAACCTCACTCCAACAATACGTATCATTGAAATGGACAATCTATGGGGGTATAGCCGTCCACTTTATACTTGGCGCCATGGTTTTTGAACAATTGTGGTTTGTTGAAGAGAAAGGCTTTGAGAGAGCTGAGATTGCTAGGATAGCAGGTTTTATGGGACTTACAGGGGGAGTCATGGGAAATATATTTGGTGGCGTTGTTGGGGATTACTATGCAAAAGTCACTGGTCAGGGCAGGCAAATGTTCCTTTTTTGGTGCATCCTTCTGTTTGTTCCAGCCAACATCATTTACCGAATAACGGATGATAACGGTTTTATATTTTTCACTTGCATGTTTTTAGGCTTTTTCCAGTGGGGTTGCATGTACGGTCCAGTATTTTCTTCTGTTCAAGAAATGGCTCCTGTTAGAATCAGGGCAGTCATAGTGGCCTATTATCTGCTAATGGTAAATATTATTGGTCTAGGTTTTGGCATCACCTTGAGTGGGATAATGATTGATTATCTCATCAGTCAAGGTTATGAAGAACCCTATTCAGTCACTTTGCTTAGTTTTCAACTGTTGTCAGGTTTGTCTCTACCTGCTTTGTATTATGCTGGAAAGAACTATAAAAGCGATCGAGAACAAATGCTTGCACAAGAAAATATTAATTCTTTGCCACAGTAAATTTTAATTCTTTGTTTTGAAGACGTCCAAATCTGATAGCAAAGATATCTTTCAAGTAATTCTGAGTATTTCTCCATGGTTCCCTGGAGCCCTGTTTGGGAAACTCGTGCATAGACCTGACTACGTAACCTGATGAAAAATCCAGCCAATTTCCATCTTCTTCAACAACGCCATCAACTCTAGGGCAACAATAATTAAAGCTTTTTTTGTCCATAAAATTTAATAGTCGACAGACGTATTCCGAGGTGAGATCAGCCCTGAGAGTCCAGGATGCATTAGTATAGCCAAAAGTGGCAACCAGATTAGGGACATCGTTGAACATCATACCTTTGTAGGTCATTTTTTTTGATACATCAATCTGTTCGTTGTCAACAAACAGTTCTATACCATTACAAACTAAAAGATTTAAGCCTGTTGCGGTTACGATGAGATCTGTTTCAAGTTCATCCCCTGATTTAAGTTTGATCCCTGTTTTCGTGAATCTTTCAATATGATCAGTTACAACTGATACTTTTCCTGATTTAATGGCATTAAATAAATCTCCATCAGGCACTAAGCACATCCGTTGATCCCATGGATTATAGGTAGGTGTGAAATGAGTATCGATATCGTAATTTTGACCTAAAGATTCCTTTACTAAGTTGATTAGAAATTCTTTAGTTTTCTTAGGGTATTTTCTGCATTTTTGAAAGAAGAACCATTGTGAAATAAGGATATTTCTCCAACGAACCAGAAAATAAGCTATTTTTGAGTTTGTATATTTTCTCAATAATTTTCCCATCGCATCTTCTTCTGGGGCAATGAGATAATAAGTGGGTGATCTTTGGAGCATCGTCACATGAGTCGCTTCCTCAGCTATGGTAGGGATAATGGTTACAGCTGTGGCACCGCTCCCAATAACCACTACCTGTTTATTTTTATAGTCAAGACCTTCTGGCCATTCTTGGGGATGAATGATTTGCCCAGAAAAATCATCCCTTCCTTCAAAATTGGGATTATATCCCTTTTCGTAGTTGTAATAACCCCCGCAGAGAAATAAGAAATCACAAGTGAATGTTTGTGGTTCTTGTGTCTTTTTATTTTCAACACCCAGTGTCCATTTGGATTCTGCAGATGACCAGGAGGCGGTTTGTACCATTTGGTTAAAGTGTATGTGTTCATCGATGCCATATTCTTCGACCGTCTCACTTAGGTAATTGAGTATGGA
>Ga0208406_1000465_pt1 | contig 16418 bp, 5 predicted proteins | sample ETNtaG_15_FD_185769 | JGI IMG/M metagenome (GOLD analysis project Ga0208406, IMG submission 185769) | Marine microbial and viral communities from oxygen minimum zone, Eastern Pacific Ocean - ETNP201302PF89A (SPAdes) (version 2) | ecosystem: Environmental > Aquatic > Marine > Oceanic ...
CAGGAATTGGCCCTGAAACAGCAGCCAGGCAATAAACAACATGACCAGAATCGGGGCCACAAAAACGTAGAACGCGTGAATGTAATAGTAGAGTGCCGGCAGGATGGGCTGACGCCAGTAGAACTTGCCAGTGAAAAACAGGTTACGAATAAAACTCTTGTTCCAGCGGATTCTCTGGGCCATTATCTTCTTTGGAGTGTCCGGAACAATGGTCCAAGCCTGGGCCGAGCGAGAATATACCACATCCCAGTTACGATCCGCAGCCCCCAGTGTGGCGCCGCCCAAGACAAAACCAGTCATAGTGCGATCGGTAGCGAACCTAAATTCTTGTCCCAAGAAAGTGTCATTCTCCCATTCTTGAACGCAATTGTAGATGGCCGCGCGGCGATAGCAAGCTAGAGGACCTGAGACACATGAAACGGACCGGAATACTGACTCAAAGCCTTTTCGAAAGCGGTACTGCCTTTCGTACCAGACATCTTGCATCTTGGTCAGGACATTGGTATTCGCATTTCTGGCGTTACAGTGGCCGCTTATGGCCCCCACATCAGGCTCATTCTCAAAGATGGCGACTATTCTTTCGATGGCGTCCTCTTTCCAGATACAGTCGCTGTCAGTAAAGGCAAAAATTTCTCCTTTCGCCATTCTGATGGCTTTCGCCAGTGCATGTTTCTTGCCGACGTTGATCTCGAGGTTGATAAGTTGGATCTCCGGGTTTCTGCCAAATTTTTCTTCAAGAATATCTGCAGTACCATCGTTGCTGGCGTCATTGACTACAAAAATCTCACGGTTCTGGTATGTTTGAGCTAGCATAGAATTGACACAGTCTTCGATTAGATGTTTTTCATTGTGTACCGCCACAAAAAAGGAGACTAGTGGCTCTAATCTTTTTTCGGGGTCAAGTTCTCGCATCGCCTTTTCGTAAGGGTCTTCGTAACTCCTAGCAATGATTAGGAAAAGACTACACAGAACAACCACAACCAATGCAGCGTAGAAAACCAGTCGACCATAGCCTAGCGCAAAAGAGTCAAAATCTACGATGAGCTCTCTTTCTACCCATTCTATCCCAGCTCCTAGTGACGAGATAGTCATAGGTAGAATGAGCAGGGAGTTCTGGGAACTCTATCCGTTACCTTCGGAGTTCCTGCCCCTGATGCCTGCTCCATTACCACGTGTAAGCCAATGGTTATTCCTCAGTGTAAACAAAGTAATGGGGATTAATATAAGAACCATAAAAACCCAGAGTGGTATTGCAGATAACAGAATCAAAGTACCGCCAGTCTGTATGACTCCTGCTTCCTTGAACACTGAAAAGAAGATATGGTGCAACGCTGTAATCAGGAATATAGCCGTAAGATAATCGAAAGGGTGCACCACCAAACTGACTGGAGTCATAAATAAACAGTAGAAAATAACCACCGGGCCAAGCAAAGCCAGGAGTATACTCATGTAGAACATCAGGGCTGCTCCAGCAGGGCGCTTCCACATATGCGAGGCTGCAGAAAATGTTTCGAACATGAACCCTCGCCTCCATCTGCTTTGCTGGTTAACGAAATCACCCAATTTATCTGGAACAACAGTCATTGCTTTTGCAAATGGCTGGTAAACAGTGTCATATCCGTTACGCAGGAGCATCCGAGTCATACTCCGATCTTCACCAAAGGTCCTTGCTCTTCCCAGAAAAGTTTGATTAGCCCATTCATCGGAGACTTCGGCAATCAGTCTGGTACGATAAGCCGAAAACGAACCAGTACAACAATTAACGGTACGGAAATATGATTCAGCGGCCCGGAATAAACCGTAGCTCAAGTAATAGTATAGCTCTTGCATGCGAGTCAAATAATTGCTTTCGGGGTTCCCAACTCCAGTGTTGCCACAAACCGCTCCGATTTTTTCATCATTGAAACCCCTTACGATTTCCGCGAGGCTGCTGTCCAAAATAGTAACATCTGCATCCATCAGGATAGTGATGTCGCTTTCTTGATTTTCGAACCCTGCGGAGATGGCTTTTCTTTTTCCAATGTTGTCCGGCAAGTCGATTACACGAAATCCAAATTCCTGTTCGACGCGGTCTAACCAGAGACTGGTGTCATCGGCGCTACCGTCATTGACAAAGGTTGCCGTAAACTTTCCACCATATATTGATGAAGCTATGGATTTTGCGGTAACGTATGCTTTCTTACTTTCGTTATAACATGGAACAATAACGTGAATGCTGAAATTACATTCGTCACGGGGCAGGAGCTGGGGTCTATGAAGGCTGAAGAAAATATAGCGTCCAACTATTACAGTTGCGACCGCAACACTGTAAATAATGAATAGCCAGTGCAAGTCCAGCATTCTGGTAAATTCAACGTATATGGTCAATAGAATCAGGGCTAGGAAAATCATCCAGAAAACTAATTCAAATGGATTCGTAAAACTGAATCTCGTGTAGAAACTAGTAGAGTCTCCTTGCTCCAGTTTGACAGGGCGGACATCGTCGGGAATGGCGATATGGGACACGCGATATGGAGACGGGGTATGAATGCCCTATTAATAGTTAAGCGCCTAGAAATACGCATTTTACCGAACTAATGAACGTTAAAAACCTAACTTTACGCAGATTATTTGTTAATTGCCGCATTGAAGAATAATCAAGCTATGTAGATGCATGACGCAACTGCGTGAGCAGGTCGTTAATTCGTAGATATATTAGTGCCAGTACAGCAAACCCGGTTCTTAGGAGGTGATCCATCCGCAGGTTCCCCTACGGATACCTTGTTACGACTTAACCCTCCTCGCTGAACCCAGATTCGAGCTCGCCAGAAGGCGAGCCCTCGTCCAGACCCAACTAAGGTGGTTTGACGGGCGGTGTGTGCAAGGAGCAGGGGCATATTCACCGCGGGATGTTGACCCGCGATTACTACGGATTCCAGCTTCATGAGGGCGAATTGCAGCCCTCAATCCGAAGTACGAGCAGGTTTAGGGATTGCCTCCGCCTCTCGGCGTCGAAGCCCATTGTCCTGCCCTTTGTAGCGCGCGTGTAGCCCGGGAGATTCGGGGCATACTGACCTACCGTTGCCCCCTCCTTCCTCCACTTCAGCAGTGGCGGTATCGCCATAGTGCAACCCCTCCGGAGAGGAGCCTAGCAAATGGCAATGAGGGTCTCGTTCGTTATCTGACTTAACAGAACGCCTTACGGTACGAACTGACGGCGGCCATGCACCACCTCTCGAAAAATCAGGCAAGGTCATCAGCCTGGCCTTCATGTAATCGTCGCCCCCGGTGAGTTTTCCGGCGTTGAATCCAATTAAACCGCACGCTCCACCCGTTGCAGTGCTCCCCCGCCAATTCCTTTAAGTTTCAGTCTTGCGACCGTACTCCCCAGGCGGCTGACTAAATGCCTTCGCGCCGGCACTGGACGCCCTCGTGGGACCCCCAACACCAAGTCAGCAGCGTTTACGCCCTGGACTACCGGGGTATCTAATCCCGTTTGCGCCCCAGGGTTTCGTCCCTCACCGTCAGAGCCGTTTTGATCAGATGCCTTCGCCATTGGTGGTCCCTGCGGGATTACAACATTTCACCGCTCCCCCGCAAGTACCTCTGATCTCCCCCGGTCTCAAGCCTGGCAGTCTCCCCGGAATCCGCACCGTTGAGCGGTACGATTTGCCCAGGAATTTACCAAGCCGGCTACGAACGCTTTAGGCCCAATAATAGTGGCTACCACTTGAAGTGCCGGTGTTACCGCGGCGGCTGGCACCGGTCTTTCCCACTCCTTTCTTTGACAGCTTTTTAGGCTGACAAACAGTCTATGCATTGCATAGACACTTGGAGTTCCCTCGTCACAGTTTCCTGCATTGCGAAGTTTTCGCGCCTGCTGCGCCCCGTAGGGCCTGGACTCGTGTCTCAGAGTCCATCTCCGGGCAACCTCTCTCAAGGCCCGTACCCGTCGTTGGCTAGTCAGGTCCTGACCCTGACTACTACCTGATAGGCCGCAGACTCATCCTCGGGCGCCGGAGCTTTGGGCACAGATGCATTCCAGCCTCCTGTGCCTATGGGGTATTAGCCCCACTTTCGCGGGTTTATTCCCCACCCGAGGGCAGATTGTCCACGTGTTACTGAGCATTCCGCCAGGGGTACAAGTACCCCTTAGACTCGCATGGCTTAATCGAACTCCAATAGCAGTAGCCTTCGGCAGGATCAACCGAAGTTATACACACATGTTCTTGAAATTTTTGGGTTTACTGCACTGGTTTCACCATATCTCGAATGTCGGATCACAGCTCCCTTAGGAGTTATTGCCATCCCCATAGATTTACGCAGCAGCGGAAGACATCCATCATTGACTAATCAGGACTCAGCCGAAACTGCTGCCACCGCATAAGCGGTTGCCCGGTAACGGCAATGCCGGTCGGACCCGCGTCCACGCAAGGTAGGGTATTTAAGCTGAAGGGCTAATCGTCCAGTTGCAATTTAGTGGCACAACCTGTGCAGTTCACAATAACGGGACGTTGGGCTGTAGTCACTTTCAAGAGTGTGTTGCAACTTGGACACTGGATACTGACTGGTGCAGCGGTACCCATGGCACTACTGGCAGCAGGCGGTGGCAACTGTGACAGCAGCGCATCATCCTGCGAGCGCTGATAGACAAAATAAGTCCCGGCCAGGCCACCCACCAGTACTAGTATTACCAGTCCCAGCACTAACAGCGACTTGAAGTCGCCATCATTTTCGGTTGCGGGACGAACAGCAATCTGCGCCGGTTCAACCTCGAAGGTCAGCGAGGCCGAATTATCCAATAATGCGCTGGAACTGCTCGACTCGGATGGCTGAATGTCGAAAATCTGGAATTCAACGCTTTCCTCGCCACCAAAAGTGAGGGGGATTATCCATTCAAGAATGACGTCAGTCATATCGCCTCCAGCTACGCTGAAATCACCAATGATATCGCTATTACCCTCGTATAGCACTCGAACTCTGCCAGTGGCTGTCGATTCACCATCATTATAGATGATGAACGAAACCTCCGCGCTCTCGCCAGCTACCGGCTTACGGGGGTTAATGATGAGCGTTCCCGGGTCAATCACTAGGTCGGGTGGCTGTGCTACTTTGACCGTGTAGGTGGCGTCGTTAAACTCCAGGTCGGTGGGAGACCATATTCCCAAGTACGTACTTTCCTGTGGCTGAATATTGAATAAGCGTACATCAACCTGCCAATCTCCATAGAGCGCTTTGCCCAACTGTTGTGCACCGGTCTCAGTAAAAACCGCACTGAATTGGAAATCCTGCGTACCGCCCTTGTCAAACTCTACGCTAGCCAGGTAAGCCGGTTCAGTCACCAGTTTATAGGAACCTTTACTCAACTCGAGTTGCAGGTTTCCCACAATGTCAAACGAGCCGTCGTTCAGCATTGTCATGTTGAACTGCACTGTCGTACCATCGCTGATCTCCTGTGGATAATGCTCCAAAGTGTCTATAGATAGGCGCGGCAATTTCATCACTTCCAATTCTATGAATTGCGTCTCGACTATCCCACCAGTCTCATTATCTGTAACCACTAGATAGAGCCTTGAAATATCGTGAGCCTGCCACACCCCAGTGCGCTGGATGGTTTGACCCACTTTCACCTTAACACCAGGTTCGAACATTATGATCTCTCCAGCGGAATTGAACTCACGCACTGTGATATCTGCCAGCCCGCTCCGCTCACCTCGGTTGTTAAGCCGTACAAACAAATCAACTGGCAAGCCTTCTACAGCAATACCATCAAGTGCAAATTCCTCCAGATACATTTCGGGGTAGGTGGCACGGAAATTACGATGAACGACCTTTTTATATTCCTCTTCGGTCGCAGTAGGGTCGCCGGGGAAGCTATAGGTAATGCGAGCAATGACATCCATAGACCCAGCTGGAACGTCACGCCAGGTCACACCAAGAAGCCACTCATCGCCATCCGCCGGGACCACTCTTTCAGAGCTTCCGATCTCGTTTGATGGAGTCTCCTGATTGTACCAGTAGGTGACCTCTACACGCGCGTCGGCATCGCCGGTATTACGCACTGCAGTAACGAGCTCGACATCCTCGCCCTGGTCGGGCTGATCTGGTGTCAGCGACAGTTGGGTCAGCTCCAAATCGCAATCATCAGTTTCGATAATCAGATCACTCACAATCACACTGCCAGCAGTTTGGCTGCTAATCCACAGCGTGGCGGTTGCCAGTTCGTCGTCCTTGTCCTGCGCGTGATCAACGCGCTTCTGGAGCTCTGCTTCTAGCTCCGTGCCGTCGAAGGTGAACGTGACAGTGTAGCGGACATCGAGCTGTGAGAGCCAAACCACTCCCCTGCTGTCACTCTTGACCTCGATGCGCAACCGGGCCATTTCTGTCCCATAGGGGTCGATGAAGGTGTCGGCATCATCCAGCGCATCCTCAAGCTCCTGCAGGAATGAACTCCCCTGTGCACCGGGCGAGCTGGCGGAGTCCCAAGTAATGGGTGAGTTCTCAGCGTTCAGCTCACCACTCCAGCGCCAGTCCACAGTGCCATCAGCGCTAATGTCAAGCGAAGGGCCCGATGGGAAATCACTTTCTACTGTGGCACGCACAAATATATCGCTATCATCACTGCCAGCGCCATCAATATCGCCATTGTCACGGAATGCAAGGAAGATGCGCTCTCCAATAACAAGTGCTGGAAGCTCGTTGCTGGTGGCAAGTTGCGTGTCCTCATGATCACTTACAGAAATAAAATCGGACCAGTTTTGCCCCTGGTCCATTGAATAACGCATATAGAGGTCGTAACTAGTGGCTGTGTAACCACCAAACAACATAGTTAGCTCGCTACCCGGGAGATAGGCAATATCGTGGAAATAACGCCCCTCAGGAGCCATTTCAGTGTCCAGCTTGCCCCAGGTACCACTAGCGGGATCAAGCGCCCAGGTGTCATCCATGTAGTAGGGAGGCACACCTAGCACGTAACCACCGAACATTACCATTTGTTCGTTGGCACGGTCATAAGTCATAGCGTGCCCATAGCGGGGTTCCGGTGCCGCACCGGTCTCCAGGTCTGTCCAAGTACTGCTTTCAGTATCAAGAACCCAAGTATCATCAACATAACCAAAGCCATCAAGATAACCTCCATACGTTATGACACGGCCGGCTTCATCCCCGGCCATAGCGTGGTAGGAACGGTTGCCAGGTGTAGTTCCAGTATCAAGTTCTTCCCACTCCAAAGTCTCAAAATCAAACAGCCAAGTATCGTTGAAGCGATGGTAAGTTCCACCCTCGTCCTGGCCGTACCCTCCGTAAAGCACGGCTTTTCCGCTAACGTTGTCGAAAGCCATTCCATGCTGGTATCGTGAAGTTGGATGGGTAGTGAGTGTTAGCTTCTCCCAAAGATCCCGAGTGCCATGGTAAAGCCAGGTATCGTTACGGTAGCCGAAAACTCCGTCATCGTCCTCTCCATATCCTCCAAACATTACCGCCAGGCCTTCGCTATCAACATTGTTCCAGTCACCTGCCATAGCGTGCATGTAACGGGCGCTGGGATCGACTTGGGAACTGCTCTCGCCCCACCAGTCGAAATCTGGATAGTAAATCCAGCTCTCATTACTATACCCTGCAGCATTTGAACCACCAAAAAGCAGAATATTGTAGCCAGAACCTGAACGGTATGGTTCCAGAGTATGATAGTAAACGGCGGCAGGGTGTTCTGAAGGAGTTCGTTCCGTCCAGTTGCTACGCTCAAGGTCCATTACCCAAGTGTCGTCTGCCCTGCCACTGTTAGGCGTTTCCATCCATAACGCATAGAGAAGTCCGTTGTTGGCTGCGATTGCAGGATGAGCCTGACCATTGCTCCTTGACGCCTGGTCATCATCACTTACGACTATGGCTGATTGCCAGCTGTCGCCGTTGTCATATGAAGCTTGCAGAATCACATCATAATCGCTTGTCCCATCCTCATCATAATCACCATAATCCCGCCAGGCGACATAAACTCCAGATTCATCTGCTGCCAGGCTGGCATACATTGCGCTCTGGCTCGTAGAATTGGTAAGCTGTACAGCTTCATCCCAACTGTGTCCGTGATCATCTGATTTTGCATAAACTATTTCGTAATCAGAAGTGACGTATGTTTCCCAGGCTACATGGACTCGATCACCGCTAGTGCCTATAGATGGCGAATAGTTGCTAGTGCCTTCACTGAGCACCCGGGATGAATCCCAGGTAACTCCATAATCATCGGAGCTGCGTACCACGATTTTATAATTCTCTTGATAAGCCACATGTACCCTCGCACCATCTGCCGTCACTGCAGGTTTGTATGAATACACATATCCCTGTGAGAGAGTGACGGGCTCATCCCAGCTGGATCCCTGGTTAGTGGAACGGGCCATCTTAACCACGTAGTAGTTGCTTTCAGGGTCACGGTCAAGCCAGACGGCGTAGAGGTAAACTCCAGAACCTGCGAGTTGCGGTTGATACTGGTAACTGCCACGAGGCGTGTAAATCAGTTGAGCGCCGTCGTTGGATACAATCCCTGGGTCGCTCCAGGTCTGGCCGTTATCATCCGAGCGGCGGTGCAGGATGTCTCCATCGTCGCTGTGTGCATTGTTGCCGTTATCGCTTACTTCGCCTGCATCCCAATACACAAGGTGCAAGTAATCCTGTGTTATTCCCAGTGCAGGCGAGCTGGATTCGACAGACTCATAATACTGGTCCGAATGGATGGTTTCTGCCGACCAGCTTTCCCCGCCGTCAGAGCTACTTGCCGAAGCAATATCCATATCTGCACCATAGACAAAATTGCGATCACCCCACGCCGCTGCCAGGTTAGACTCGCCATCATCGTCTAGCGCAACCCAATTCCGCCCGGCAGCTGGAGCTCCAGAATCTATCGTGATAGCATCGCCAAAACTGCCGCCGGCGTTGTCCGAGAGGGCAATCACACTATGAGGTGTGCCAAACAGGGAGAAACGGCTCCACGCCAGTTTTACCTTACCTGATCCGCTGCTGGAATCATAGGCCAACAGCTGGGTTGGTGCATAGGGAAACAAGTAATTGCCGTCATCATCCTCGTCAGAGATTGTCTGTACGGGACCGAAGGTTAGTCCACCATCAGTTGAGCGCCGGAACTGGACCTCGTAGCTCAATGAGGATCGTGAGTACTCGTACCACGCCACGTAAACATAATTGCTGGCACCAATAGTTGCAGCCGCCACAGAAGGACAGAAGCCGGAAATATCGCTGTCACCAGGCGTCTGCAATGGGGATGGCTCTCGCCACAGCAGACCCCCATCGCTGGAACTGGTGTGATGGACAATGTAGCGGGTCCCGGTCTCGGCGGTGTAATTGTACTCGGTCCAAACAGCGTGCAGATTGTTGCTGTTGGCAAACAACCGAGTCTGGTAAGAAGTGCTGGTGCTCGAGGCGGAATTAACCTGCACCGGATCACTCCAGGAATCAGCGTCATCGGTAGAATACATGTGCCAGATATCATAATCTGTACCGCTACCTGACATGTTTCCGGAGTCGCTCCAGAGCAAGTGCAGTGTCCCATCGTCAGCAACAAAATTATAATCATACATGTAGCGCCCATCCGGCACTTGTACCGTGAAGGCAGGGTCCCAACTGTTACCGCCATCGTCCGAGCTCGTCAGATATATGCGCCCAGGGGAGACATCATACAGCCACGCAATCCAGATTATACCATCATCCTGGACTATCTGAGGATAATCGTAGATTGAGGTGGTACTCGCAACCAGTTTTGGAGATTGCCAGACACCCTCATCCTGCCCGCGATAGATAATGGCATCCACATTTATCAGGCGGTTCTCCAAATCACCATCATCGCGCCATACAACATGCAGGTCACCGTCCGCTTCGCGCAACACATCAGGAGTCTGTGAGATTGAACCCCCATTCGTGTCGCTGCTACCAAGCTTATAGGGCTGCAAGTCGCCAGTGGCGTAAGGATAACCAGTAATGTCGATAGTCGCTGATTGCAAATCAGCATCTGCCGGCAGAAGCAATTCAACCTCCTGGGTGCCTTCGCCATGGAATACTGCACCTTTGGCTTGTGAGCCCGTGCTAAAAGTGCGCTGCTGTCCTAACGCACCGTAGCCCTGGTCATCGTAGCGCCAGAAGCTATTGCGCACCTGCAATTCGACTCCTTCCGGATAGCTGCCATCGAACTCGGCACCAGTTATCGACATGCTCGCCGAACGTATATGTGTAGCGGGGAACTCCAACTTGGCGGAGTTGTTACGCTCTGGACCCGTAAAGTCAATCCGGACAGTCTCGAACCGCTCATCAGAGATTAGGAAGGTGTCAGTAACTTCACCCTCCAAAAAAGGCGCCATGTCTGTAAACAGCAAAATCAGCATCAAGAGAATCGCTACGCGGCGCATATCGTGCCGAGGCTGGGGTGCTATAAAAATGCGGCTATTGCTCTAATTTGAGGTGGGTCTGGCAGCCCGGACACGCAACAGTCAATGGCCGTTGAGTGTCAGTAATCTTGAGTTGGGTGCTACAGCCAGGACACTGAATTGTGACGCCTGCTGCAGCTGCGGGAGCTGCTGGAGGAGGTGGAGGCGGCGGAGCTACCGGAGGTGGTGCCATTTCCGTCTCAGCGGCCGGAGGCGCAGTAGTTGCAGCAGGTGCGGCAGGTGGCACCTCGTCTCCGCCCTCGCCTGCATCGTCGCGCCTTTGCTGGAAGAAGAAATAGGCACCTCCAAGCACCACCAGTAACACACCCATGACTGCCAGCGGTATCAGCAGGTTAGGTCCGTCGTCAGTTGTGCTGGGTCGTGTAGTGACGGTGCCCTCTATGTTCACGGTCACTGAATCAACATTATCCTCGGTAAAGGCATCTAATGCTTCAGCCGGCGACAACTCGGCAACTTGAACAGTAAAGGCAAAATCACCCGCCATATTCTGCGGGACGGTCCATTCTAAATCAAAAGAATCCATACCGTCTCCCAGCAGGTTGAAGTCTCTTGAGACCAGTACTACTCCGGCCGCCATCTCGCTCTGGTAGAGTCGAAGCGTGCCGGAAACCGGAGCGCCACCAGCGTTGAAAAGACTGACAGTGAAAGTGACTGTGTCACCTGTCTTTGGAGTTGACGGCGAGAAACTGAAGCTGCTTACACTCACATCAGGCGGAGTGACGACCTCAACCTTGTTGGTGCGATCCTCGAATTCCAGATTTTCGTTCCACAGCCCCTGCCCACTGGAGTCATCGGCGATAATGTTGGATACTTTCACTACCAGGTCCCACTCACCGGTATCCAGCCCGCCACTGCCACCATCGAAGCTGAAGTGGGGCAGATTCCCCAGGTCACTGATGATTACAGATTCACCCCCCTCGAAGCCGATATTAGTGATGTAAGCCGGCTGCGGAACGATCGAATCCTCGCCCGGCTTCTCGAGCCGTAGCTCGACGCTGGCATGGACGTCGAAAGTACCACTGTTCAACAGCGTGATAGTCGCTTCTGCTTCCGTACCGTCAGCAAAGACTGTGAGCGGGTTGCCGTCCAGGTCAGCCCAAGTCACTTCTTCCACTACGAAGCTGACTAACGTCTGCACCTGCAAGTCCAGCTCCTGAGGCGGGTCAAGCAGGTCAACGCCAGTCTGGTTATCCCGTACCACGAGAATCAACTTTTCAACGCTCGCGTCAGCCAGCCAATCGACAGAACGTGTGACGCTTTCATCAATCGCAATGTGCATCCCCGGCTCGAACATCACCAACTCACCGTCAGCCTCGTCCTCGAACACTAGCAGGTCCACCAGCCCATATCGGTTACCTGAGTTACCGAGAGTCACAGTCAGTGCAATTTCCTGCCCCTCCACCGCTGTGCCATCCAGTTCAAACGTTTCAACCTCGATAACAGGGTCGGCCGCTGCAACAGTAACACTGAGTGTGTACCGGTTGCCGTCCTCATCGCGGTCGGCGGGGGTGGATGCTACAATCACTGCAATCAAAGTGTGCCCTCCGACAGGAAGGTCGCGCCAATTGGTGCCAATCGAAACGGGGCCGCCGTCGTTGTCAACCTGCGATGTGGCGCTACCGATGTAGTGCGCCTGGTCCTCCTCATCGTACCAGAAACGCACCTCTACCTGTGCCGGCGCGTCACCATTGTTCTCTACAGCCGCCGAGATTACGACGTCAGAGCCCTGCAGCAGTTCGCCACTCACAACCTCAACCGACGTGATTTCGAGGTCGGCGTCTGCGGTGAGCAGCGCCAGCCCGGACAGCGTGACACGGCCAGCAGTTCCGGTCGAGACTGTGATTCTAGCTTCAACAGTCTCTTGGTCGGCAGGTGCCTGATTCACAAGCACTTGTAGCGTTGAACGTAGTGTCTCTCCGGTGAAGATTAGCTCGACATCATACTCGATTTCGAGCGCGTTGAGGCGCAGGACGCCTTGGGAATCGCTGCCAAGCGTTAGCTCCAGTCGTGCCATCTCGACACCGTATTCATCGACTTCCGTGGTTGGGTCGTCCTGTAGTGCAGCGTTAAGTGCGTCGGTAAGCGACTTCAGCGCACCGGGTGAGCTGCTGTCACTCCACGTCACTGGCGAATTATCGTCATTCAGCTCGCCGCTCCACTGCCAGTCAGATGAGCCCCCATCGATGTCAATCGTGGGGTTGTCAGGATACTCTTCGCCCAGCGTGCAGCGCACGAAGATATCAAGATCGTCCTCGCCTGCACCAACCATGTCCTCAGCGCTACTGTAACCGAAACAGGCGCGCTTGCCGACCGTTGCACCAGGAGCCGCATAATTGACATTCTGCTTCTGGTTGCCCGAATTTGAAATTTCGGTCCAGTCAGACCATTCCGCGCCCTGGTCGTCCGAGAAACGCAGCTGGTGACTGTAATCAGAACCATTGTAATTCTGCCACGCCACGTACACCAATCCGCTACCCGCTGCGAGGGTTGGAAACAGATACGAGCTGGAAGATGTGGCTGTGTCATCCGAAATCACGACCGGATCCGACCAGCTCGAGCCTCCGTTCCCCGATGACTTGAAAATGACATCGTAATCAGAAACGCCGTCACCATCGTAGTTCCCGTAATCAGTCCATGCAACGTAAAGGGTGTCGCTGTCCGCCGCAAGTACTGGATAGTCGGCAAGGTTGCTTTCATCCTCGTTGCTGACGACAACCGGTTCGGTCCAGCTGTTACCATAATCATCGCTCCAGAGAGACATTACATAGTAATCGTATAACGTAGAGTCAGGGTCCTGACGGTATTCAATCAGGGCTAGATACACGCGGTCCCCACCGAGCGCCAGTGCAGGATAGTAATCGGCGCCATCATTATCGTATGGCACGACGGTGTCATCCCAGTTCTGGCCGTAGTTCTCAGAGTGGCGGAAGGCGATATCGTATTCCAGAGCCCCGGAACCGTCGACATTGCCATATTCACGCCATGCGACATAAACGTGCGAACCCTCCGCTACAATTACTGGCTCGTAGGAGTAATCATCTCCATACGAGTCGCTCAGGATGAATGGCTCACCCCAGCTTGAACCATAGTCAGACGATATGGCAAACATTATCTCGTAATCGTAGTAGTCATCGATGTCCATCAAGTTCCAGTCAACCCAGGCGGCATAGACATAGGAATCAACAGCGGCGATTGCAGAGCGATACTGATAGCCGATAGTGCCGCCGTTGCTATCACCGTCACCAGTGATTTGTGAGACCACCACAGGGTCGCTCCAGCTCTCGGCATTGTTGCTCGAGCGGCGGAAGAATATATCGCCATCGTCAGCGTGAGCGTCGTTGCCGTTGCTGTCGCCATTCTGGTCCAGGTCGCCACCGTCGCGGTAAAGCATGTAGAGCCAGTCACCAGCCGACGCTAGCACCGGAATCTCGGAATCCGCCTCGTAGTAGTGTTCCGAGACCAGTTCGGGGGCAGACCAGCCATTGCCGGAATCGTACTGGAATACTATGTCTGAATCGCTGGAACCACCAAAGCTGGAGTCGCGGTCACTCCATGCAATTCCAACGCCTGAAGAATCAGCATTTAATGCTGGAACATTACGGAAATCCGTATCTTCCCCACTGTCTATCATTTCGGGGTCGGTCCATGTAGAGCATCCACTATCACAGTGGGTGTGCGTGATTCGGTAGGGGTTTGCCTGCTCACCAGTGTAACGTAGCCAAGCAACCTCAAAGCCACCGTCACCGTCCGCTGCAATATCTACTTCATAAGTGTAATAATCTCCACCGTCTGACAGTGTGATCTCTGTGCCAAAAGTGGCGCCGTTCGTGCCAGATACACGTGCCGTTACGGCGTCAGCAATGAGGTCACCATCTGTATCATCATTCCAGGCCACGATGACATTGTTTGAGTCGTCGGCAGCAACAACAGTGTAATCCACCTCCGAGTCGCCACTCATTTTTTCGGAACCGATAAAACTGGTGCCACCATTGGTTGAACGGCTGTAGTACGCAGAATAAACTAGATTTGCCGAGTCATACTCGAGCCATGTGACGTGTACATCGTTACCACTAACAACGAGTCGTGGGTAATAACTTGTAGCATCGCTACCGCTGGTGACCAGTACGGGACTGGACCAGGTACCACCGTCGTTATCGCTTGAGACCAGCCAAACATCATAGTCTGTTCCACTACCAGAGCGGTTCTCATAATCGCTCCAGAGAACGTACAATGAGCCGTCACTGGCAGCGAAATCGATATCCTGCACAATGTAAAGATCATCTATGTCGACACGAAGAGGGTCCGACCAGCTAGCGCCGCGATTGGAAGAATAGGCGAACTCGATGAAGTCGTCAGCCGAGAAGGGAGAAACGTACCAGCCGGCAAAAAGTTCGTTACCTTCGCGCACTAACTGCGGTGAGTAAAGGTAATCTAGTGACTGTGAACCATTCAGCAAGATCGGGTCATCCCACCCGCTTGAATAGCGTCGGAAGATGATGTTATCCCAGGCAGTACTCTGCTCGTTGAGGTTTCCGCTGTCCATCCAGACCAGGAAACGGTCAGAACCATCGACTACTAATTCCGGCCCCTGACCAGCTCTGATATAGCGAGGATCGCTACTAATCGATCCGCCATTTGTGTCAATCGAGGAGAGTCTGTGATCGTCCAGATTGCCGGAACCGTACGGCCGGCCACTGACGTCCATGGTAGCATCTGTAACGGTGGCGTTGGCAGGCAACAATAGTTCAACAATTGTGCTGCCGGCTTCAGGGAAATTACCAGAAGTCGAGTAGGAACCAGTAGCAAAGCGTTCCTGGCTGCCGAGTGCACCGTAGCCCTGGCCCGAATAGCGCCAGACTGCATTACGTACCTTGACTTCCAGATCCTCGGCGTAGCTGCCATCGTTATCAGCGGTACCCGTGATACCGAGCTGCGCGTCCATAACCTCGGAGTTAGGAAAGATAATACTGGTCAGGTCATCACTCTCCCCCGCCGCCAAATCGAGGGTCACAGATTCCACCGTTGTGCTGGACCCGTTCTCATCCTCACGAGTGTACTCGGTCGTCATGACGCCAAAGGCCGCCGGTAGGGGCAGCATCATCAGGGCAACCAGCAGGATGAACAGTCGTGAAGCGTTCATGGATGCTTGCCGGCGAGCCGTCGGCGGCTATTAAGCTTGCTTCAAATATCCCTGTTTCTGGAGGTACTATGACTGAGCAGCTGCACATGTCCTCGATTGAGGGCACCTATACGCGCGATTTCTCGGCGACTGTTGAAGCTGTGTTTCCCGGTATCGTGGAGCTGGACCGAACTGCATTTTACCCAATGGGTGGAGGGCAACCGGCCGATCATGGTAACCTCGCCTGGGATGGAGGCAAAACGAGCGTAGAAGACGTGCGCAAAAAGCACCGGCTGCGCCATATGGTCGAGGGTGACCTGCCAGATGTCGGTACGAAGGTCAGCGGCAGTCTCGACTGGGAGCGACGCCATGCGCACATGCGCATGCACACGTCACAACACCTGGTTTCTGCGGTAGTAGACCAGATGCACGGTGCGCGCACAGTCGGCAACCAGCTTTATACCGACAAAGCGCGCCTCGATTTCCTGCCGCTGCGACTCTCACCAGCACAGCTCTCCGAGGTCGAGGCTGAAGCTAATCGCTACCTTGCAAAGGATATGCCAGTCACCATCACCGAGGCGGACCGCTCCGAGCTGGAGCAAGACCCGCTGGTGCGCTCTAATCTCTCGTTGCTTCCTGCCTCAATCAGGCGCCTCCGCGTAATCTCCATCGGCAGCCTGGACACCTGCCCCTGCGCCGGGACCCACGTCCGCTCCACCGCCGAGATTGGTGAGGTGGAGTTCATCAAGCGCGATAACAAGGGCAGCGGAAAGCAGCGGCTAACCTATACGCTGAGAAAGCCGGGAAGCGAATAGAATTCAGGACTGCAAGGTATATTCAATCCGTAGGGCAAGGCAAGGGCCCGATTCAGTAGA
>Ga0208406_1000470_pt1 | contig 16362 bp, 14 predicted proteins | sample ETNtaG_15_FD_185769 | JGI IMG/M metagenome (GOLD analysis project Ga0208406, IMG submission 185769) | Marine microbial and viral communities from oxygen minimum zone, Eastern Pacific Ocean - ETNP201302PF89A (SPAdes) (version 2) | ecosystem: Environmental > Aquatic > Marine > Oceanic ...
GGACGCTTGGTCAAGCCAAACTCCAGCTCTGATACCTACAACAATGCATGATTTTAATTTATCCAGTTGGTCTTGGAAAAAAAGTTTAGCCAATAATTACGAACCAGTCATCGTGATTTATGTTCTGATCTGGTTGATCATCATCGCTAACAGATTATAGGGAGTTGTGGATTAAACTACCTGAGAACATACTCAAAGAAATCAATGATGCCCTTCTTTCAGAGGAAGGCAAGAATATAAAATTCTTAAGCCGTGGATATCAAGGAGCTACTTATCGTATTGATCTAGACAACTACACCTTACTCATCAAAAAAACTAATGTAAGCAATCCATCCCTGTTCTCTCCTTTGAGGTGGTTGAGAAGTTTGATTGACCAAAAATTTATTCGTCATGAAAATAAAATTTATCAACTACTGGACGGAATCAAAGGTATTCCAAAGTGTTACGGCTTGACAGAAAATTCAGATTTAATACTTGAATTTATTGAAGGGGATTCGTTCAGAAATGTTGAACAAACATTAGATAACCGAGATCAATTTTTCAAAGATTTACTCGAGGTTATTCTATGCATGCATAAAGCCGGTATCAGCCATGGGGATTTGAAACGAAAAGATAATATTTTAGTCAGTGACAGTAATCAACCCTACCTGATTGATTTTGGCACAGCTCTACATAGCCAACCATCGGACACCTGGCCAAAATCTTGGCTATTTAATATTTTCAAACAAACGGATCTAAATGCCTGGATTAAACATAAATACGCTAGAAATTACGATCTCATCAACAAAAATGATATGAGCTATTATTCACCCAATGCAACTGAAAATATTGTCCGAATCATCAGGCGTTTTTGGCGTACAATCACACTTAGAAATTATCGAAAAAGTAAAAAACAATAATGCTTGAACCACCACTACTTTACTATTGGGTTATTCCGCTGGTTGTTTGGAGCATTACATGGAAAGCTTTGGCACTCTGGAAAGCAGCCAGAAATCGTCAATTGGCGTGGTTTATCTTATTATTTATCATCAATACTGCAGGCGTCCTACCAATTATTTATATTTATTATTTCCAAAAAGAAAAAAAATACTACCCCTAGAAATAACTCTTGACTATTATTGTTTAATTACTAACATACCGATTAATGCGCCGATTTGTTCCGGCTTGCGGGCGCACAATAAATACAGCTAAAAGGTTGTTTCTCCGAAACCTGTTTAGTGAAAGCTAGCAGGTTTTTTATTTTTAGGGAGAGACATGTGAAATTAAAACTAGACAAAAATACACTTGCCATTAGAGCTGCGTTGGAATCAGATGAGCAATTCGGGGCAGTGATACCCCCAATCCATATAACATCAACATTTGCCTACAAACAAATTGGAGTTGAGCAACAATATGATTACACCAGAACAGCAAACCCTACTCGAGATGCTTTGGCAGAAGCTGTCTCAATACTTGAAGGTGGATACGGGGCTACGGTGACAGGCTCAGGTATGGCAGCTATCAGCCTTGTTACCGCATTACTGGATCCCAATGACCATGTGTTGATTCCACATGATTGTTATGGGGGTACTTTTAGACTGTTTTCACGACTTGCGGAACGAGGATTATTGCAAGTCAAATTTATTGATCAGAGTAATCTTAATTTACTAAAGCAATCCATTGATCAATACCAGCCAAAAATAGTTTGGGTAGAAACCCCATCCAATCCATTGCTACGCGTTGTTGATATACAGGCCATATCCGCTATTTTGCATCAAAACAACACATTATTAGTGGTCGATAATACTTTCTTAACCCCAATCTTCCAAACGCCATTCAAATTGGGTGCAGATTTAGTGATTCATTCAACGACAAAATACATCAATGGTCATAGCGATGTTGTGGGGGGAGTTGTGGTTGCAAAAAATGAAACTCTGCATCAAACAATGCAGGAATGGGCCAATATCCTTGGTTTGTCTGGTGCCCCATTTGACAGCTATATGACTCTCAGAGGTTTAAGAACATTGCAGCTAAGAATGAAAGCCCACGAAAAAAATGCATTAGCCCTAGCACAGGCACTCTTGGAATATCCATCAGTAGTGAAAGTAAACTATCCTGGCCTTCCAAATCATCCAAACCACGCAATAGCTAAGCAACAACAATCAGGATTCGGTGGAATGTTGAGCTTTGAAATTAAAGGTGGACTTCGAGAAGTCGAGATTTTTTTCAAATCTTTGGAGAATTTTTCGCTAGCAGAATCGCTTGGAGGGTTTGAAAGTCTGGCTTGTCATCCCCATACCATGACCCACGCACCATTAAGTCCCGAGGATAAGGAAAAAGCAGGTATTTCTGAGAATCTTATCCGTATCTCAGTAGGCATTGAAGAAAAAGAAGATATAATTGAAGACATAAAACAGGCACTCAGAGCTTGTCAAAAAAATCAAGTATCGTCCAAGAACAATAAAAAATAGGCAAATTTATGGAAAAATGTAGAATCTCCCTTGAGTTTTTTCCACCGGATACAACGGATAAGCTGAATCAGCTCATTGAGCAAGCCAAATTTTTCGCTGGATTCAAACCTAGATTTGTGAGCGTAACCTATGGTGCTGATGGCTCCACTCAGGATAGAACACACAGGGCTATTGACATCTTAAAGAATGAACTGAATCTTCATATTGTTCCTCATTTAACTTGTGTGGGATCCACCATAGAAGAAATCCAATCGATTGCAAATACATATTGGTTCAAAGGCTTCACATCAGTTGTAGCTTTAAGGGGTGACAAGCCGGATAGCTCTCTTGCAAAGGATGATCAATCCAGTCATTATCATTTTGCTCTTGATCTCACTATTGCCTTAAAACAACTACACGATTTCACTATTTTTACAGCGGGTTACCCTGAAGTTCATCCTGAAGCTCCAAGTAGAAAATTTGATCTGGAAAATTTAAAACAGAAAACAGAAGCTGGGGCTTGGGAAGTTCTCACTCAATTCTTTTATAACAATGATCATTTCTATAGATACAGAGATGAGTGCCAGAAAATTGGTATTACGGCACGAATCACTCCTGGGCTATTACCAATTAGTAATTTTAAAACTATCTCCTCTTTTACAACAAAATGTGGGTCAGAAATCCCTAAAGAATACTCAGATCGATTTAGCTCATTGAATGATCAATCAAGTATGTCCGATCTAGGTGCTGAGTTGGCAATTAAACAAATTGAGGATTTACGTTCTCATGGAGTTAGGAAGTTCCATCTGTATACATTGAACAGAAAGAAGATAATGGAGACAGTTATTCGTCAAGCATTCGATTAAAAGTAAAAATAAATTAATTTAAGCGTTGCAAGACACAATCAATGATGGATTTTGCACTGATTCCAAAATAATCTCGTAATTCCTCTCTGGCTTCACTCAATCCATAACCATCGGTTCCCAGAGAGGTAAAAGTTCCTGGAAAAAGGTGGGATAAGCTATCTGGCAAAAGGGTCATAAAATCACTCACAGCTATAAAATGTCCCGTCTCATTTTTCATTATTTTGGCAAGATAAGGTTCTTGGTTGGATTTCTTGGATTCAAGAAAATCTTTATGTAACAGATTATAGCTGGTAACACTCCACACATTCACAGGTATACCTTTTTTTTCTAGTTCTTTTTGTGCATTTAATACTTGTTGCATGATGCTTCCACTTCCCAATAAATGTATGGGTTCTCCTTTGTACTTTTTCATTAATTTTTCAGAGCTTTTATTCAAGAGGTAAATGCCTTTTAGGATTCCTTCTTCAGCTCCCTTAGGGAGTTTAGGATGAGTGTAATTCTCATTGTAAACCGTTATATAATAGAAAATATTTTCTTCTTCCTCATACATTCGACGTATCCCTTCCCTGATAATAACTGCCAATTCATAAGCAAATGCAGGATCGTAAGTCATTAAATTAGGAATGACCGAAGCCAACACATGCGAGTGACCATCTTGATGTTGGACACCTTCACCATTAAGGGTGGTTCTGCCAGCTGTACCTCCTATTAAAAAGCCCCGGGTCAAGGCATCCCCGCAAGCCCAAAGCATATCTCCAACGCGTTGAAAACCAAAAATTGAATAGAAAATATAGAACGGTATCATTGGCAGTTCGAAGTGGGAATAAGCCGTTCCTGCAGCCATAAAAGAGGCCATAGCACCGGCTTCACAAATTCCCTCTTGCAGTATTTGCCCATCTTTGGCTTCCTTGTATGGAGCAATCGTACCTTCATCGACGGGATGGTAATGCTGCCCTTCCGGTGAGTAGATGCCTGCTTGAGGAAAGAGTCCATCCATACCAAAGGTCCGAGCTTCATCGGGAACTATTGGAACAATATATTCACCAACCTCCTTGTCTCTAAGAAGTTTTGACATCATTCTTACCAAGGCCATTGTAGTAGAAATAGAACGATCCACTCCATCAAGAAAATCTTGGAATAGTTCAATGTCAGGAGTTTTAATTTTTTTGCACTCATTAAACCTGATAGGCTGATACCCACCGAGTGCTACTCGTCTCTCTTTTAAATATTTAACCTCATCTGATTTAGGATCAGGAACAAAAAACTTTGCGTCTTTGATCTCTGGCTCTGAAAGAGGGATATTCAATCTTGCTGCATTCTGTAACCTCTCCTCATCACTCATTTGCTTTTTCTGGTGAGCAATATTCCTTCCTTCAGAGCCTTCTCCTAACCCATAACCTTTAAGGGTTTTAATCAGTATAACTGTAGGTTTCCCCTCTGAATTAATGGCTTTATCGAAGGCAGCGTAGAGTTTTTTATGATCAAAACCACCACGTTTAATATCTTTAAGCTCAGTATCACTAAGATTTGTCATGATGGTTTCTAATTCTAGATTCCCATTGATCCAGTGTGCACGTTGCTCAGCACCCGATGAGACAGAGTACTTTTGATACTCACCATCAACTACTTCATCCATTCTTTTTTGCATGACATCATTATGATCAATGGCAAAAAGAGGATCCCATTCTGACCCCCAGATAACTTTTATCACATTCCACTGAGCGCCTCTAAAAACTGCTTCCAGTTCTTGAATAATTTTTCCATTTCCTCTGACCGGACCATCAAGACGTTGTAAATTACAATTGATAACAAAAATAAGATTGTCCAGTTTTTCCCTCGCAGCAATATTGATGGTTCCTATAGTCTCGGGTTCATCCATTTCTCCATCTCCAAGAAATGCCCAGATTTTTCCTATTTTCTTAGTGGTCAGCCCTCGATTTTTTAAATATTTAGCAAAACGGGCGTAATAGATTGAAGACACACCATTCAAACCCATGGAAGCACCAGGACTTGGCCACAGTTTTGGTTTACTCCTAGGATGGTTGTAAGAAGGCAAACCCCCTGCAGGGTTTAACTCCCTTCTATAGTTTTCTAACTCTTGGATACTCAAGCGATCTTCCAAAAACGCTCTGGCATAAATACCTGGGGATGCGTGAGCTTGAATATTAAACATATCTCCTTGATATTCATCAGATCTTGATCGAATAAAATGATTCAATGCAACTTCCATCATTGTTGCTGAAGATGCATAAGTAGCAATATGTCCACCTACTCCCGAACCGCTATCGTATGCCTGTAAAACCATGGCCATGGCATTCCATCGGAGAATATTTTCGATTCTTTGCTCCATTTCAATATTCCCTGGATAGCTCGGTTGTTCAGAGAGTGAAATGGTATTGCGATATGGAGTATTGAGTGTTGCTCCACCCAGCGACATACCCTCACTTAACGCATGATTTTGAAGAGATTTTAATAGTTCCTTAACTTGTCGGTTGCCATAGTTTTCCTTGATGGCATCAAGTGATTCCAGCCATTCATCTAGCTCAATTTTCCATTCTTTCTCAAAACGTTTTTCCTGAGCCGAATCGATATCTACTACTTTGGCAGTCTCTTTCTGTTTATTCATCAGTAAATCTTGGACAATAATTGTTATTATTATAATTCTTAGGATATACGATACGATATGAATAGTCTTTCAAGATTCCAAAGCAAGCCTTACTAAGATACTCAAGATTATGACAACATCTGAACTTTTATCACCAGCTGGATCACTCAAGGGAATGCATTTTGCATTCGCCTATGGTGCTGATGCAGTCTATGCTGGCCAGCCAAAGTACAGTTTACGGGTCAGAAACAACGAGTTTAGAAAACAGGATAATTTGGCGGCTGGTATCGCAGAGGCTCACAGACTGGGTAAAAAATTCTATGTAGCTAGTAATCTGGCACCTCACAACAACAAGGTACGTACTTTCATCAAAGATATGGCTTCTGTAGTAGAAGCAAAACCCGATGCTGTGATTCTTTCTGATCCGGGTCTGATAATGATGGTTAGGGAACGTTGGCCAGAATTAACAGTGCATCTTTCTGTACAAGCTAATGCAGTCAATTTTGCAACGGTAAAATTCTGGCAGAGACAGGGAGTTCAACGGGTTATCCTTTCAAGAGAACTTTCACTCGATGAAATCGAGGAAATTAGGCAACAGTGCCCCGATATTGAACTGGAAGTATTTGTACACGGTGCTCTGTGCGTGGCCTACTCAGGCCGCTGTTTACTTTCAGGTTATATGACTCATCGGGATTCCAATCAGGGTGCCTGTACAAATTCATGCCGGTGGAATTACCAAGCACATCCGGCTGTCGAGGATAGTAGTGGTGATCTGGTCGCCACGCCAGATTCCTTAACAATCGATACTCCGGCGATGTTATTGCAGGAAGAAAAACGTCAAGGAGAATACATGCCTGCCTTTGAAGATGAGCATGGTACCTATATCATGAATTCCAAGGATTTACGTGCAGTCCAGCATGTGGGACGTCTCATCGAACTAGGTATTGAATCTCTAAAAATAGAGGGTCGCACTAAATCACATTATTACGTAGCGAGAACTGCTCAGGTGTACCGACGCGCCATTGACGATGCCTTGGCGGGCAGAACATTCGATATGTCAATGATGGACCAGCTTGATTCACTGGCCAATCGAGGATACACAGAGGGATTTTATCGTCGGCATCCCCCTCATGAATTTCAGAATTATGAGCATGGCTTTTCAAGAGGACTGAAACAACAATATGTTGGTGATGTGAATAAAGATGATACTCACCCCGGCATGTTGGCAATCGATGTAAAAAATAGGTTCCAGGTTGGAGATGAACTAGAGTTGATGACACCAAACGGAAATCTTTCTCTGCATCTCACGCATCTTGAGGATGAGCAAGGTCAATCGATTAAACTTGCACCCGGTTCTGGGTACAAGGTATTCATGCCCCAACCGACTGATTTCCAGTCTACCTCTGACGCTGAATTCAGTATGGTGTTGAGAAATCTGGAAACGCAAGAATAGTACAGCCTGTGTAAAAGCATGTTTTCACTGAGTTCTTTTCATTAAGAATACACAAGCTATCAAAGCTACTGACATGACAAGTTCAGAACCTATGGCAGACATTAAAGGTTCTGATTCATGAACAACCACTGCATAAGACCTAAAGATTGCAGCAGAAGCAAGTAAAGATATTGTGGTATAAAGCCAAATGTATTCCGCTCTATAGGCTCCGATGCAGGCAAATAGTCCTGCAGTAAAAAAGAAAGAAGTAAAATCTCCAATTTGAGTGTTCCCTCCTAAACCTTCCTGTAAGCTCATCGCTAATTCTTCAGCAGCAGTAGCTGGATCCAACAACCACCAAAAAAAATTCAACAGCATTAATACTCCTACCAAGCCTGATAATATTCTTGCAACCATATTTTATTCCTAAGGTAATATGAGAATTAGAATTATAAATAATAAATGAGATAATAATACCCAAATAAAACGACCCTTATAAAACATATGCCTGAATATAGATCAAAAACCTCAACTCATGGAAGAAACATGATGGGAGCAAGAGCGCTATGGCGTGCAACAGGCATGAAAGAGAATGATTTTGGCAAACCCATTATTGCTATTGCAAATTCATTTACTCAGTTTGTGCCTGGCCATGTCCATCTGAAAGACTTAGGACAAATGGTGGCAAAAGAAATCTATACCAATGGCGGGGTTGCTAAAGAATTCAATACCATTGCCATTGATGATGGAATCGCTATGGGTCATTCAGGGATGTTGTATAGTTTGCCGTCACGAGATTTAATCGCAGATTCAGTTGAATACATGGTCAATGCCCACTGTGCAGACGCACTGGTTTGCTTGTCCAATTGTGACAAGATTACACCCGGTATGTTGATGGCAAGCATGAGATTGAACATTCCAACCATTTTTGTCTCTGGAGGCCCAATGGAAGCAGGCAATGCCAAAGTCAGAGGCTTGGATACAAAATTGGATTTGATTGATGCAATAGTTTTTTCAGGAGACGATTCTACTTCAAAAGAAGATATTGCAGCCATTGAACGATCGGCGTGCCCGACCTGTGGGTCTTGTTCAGGCATGTTTACTGCCAATTCAATGAATTGCCTAGTAGAAGCAATGGGACTTGCACTGCCAGGTAATGGAAGCATTCTGGCAACGCATGTGGATCGTCAACAACTATTTCTAGATGCAGGTAAATTAATCGTTGAGATAACAAAAGAATATTATGAAAAAGATAATGATGGGGTTTTACCACGCAATATCGCTAATAACAAATCACTCGAAAATGCGATGACATTAGATATAGCAATGGGAGGATCAACGAATACGGTTTTGCACATTCTTGCAACTGCCAAGGAAGCCCATGTTGATTTTTCAATGGACGACATAGATCGTTTATCTAGACGTGTTCCAAATCTTTGTAAGGTAGCACCAAGTAGCAATTACCACTTAGAAGATGTACATCGTTCAGGAGGTGTTATGGCTATTCTTGGCGAACTCGAAAAAGGTAAGTTGTTAAATATAGACACAACAACAGTCCATAGCAAAACATTGAAATCAGCGATTGAAAAGTGGGACATCAATAGAAATCCTGATAAAGAAATAATCCAGTTTTATTCTGCTGCCCCTGGAATGGTTCCTACCATTGAGCCTTTTTCACAGAAAAAACGTTACGAATCACTAGATTTAGATCGGGAGCAGGGTTGCATTCGTCAAATTGACCATGCGTATAGCAGGGATGGAGGATTGGCCATTCTCAAAGGTAATATTGCCTTGGATGGGTGTATCGTGAAAACTGCTGGAGTTGATGAAAATAATTTAACCTTTAGTGGCCCAGCACATATTTTTGAAAGTCAAGATGATGCTGTTGATGGAATTCAAAATGATCTAGTTCAGCCAGGAGAAGCAGTGGTCATTCGCTACGAAGGCCCTAAAGGAGGTCCAGGAATGCAAGAAATGTTACACCCTACCAGTTATTTAAAAGCAAAAGGTTTGGGTAAAAAATGTGCTCTGATTACAGACGGACGATTCTCAGGAGGAACCTCTGGGCTTTCTATCGGACATATTTCACCGGAAGCAGCTTCTGGGGGAGCAATAGGATTAATCAGAGATCAAGACATAATAGAAATAGATATTCCTAATCGAACAATTAATGTGCAACTTTCTGCAGAAGAAATAGAAAACAGGAGAATAGCAATGACTGATATCGGCACCAGAGCTTGGAAGCCAAAAAATCGAAGACGTGAAATTAGTCAGGCCTTGCAAGCTTATGCGTTGATGGCTTCATCTGCTTCAGAAGGAGCGGTTAGAGTTTTACCCAGTGAGCATGATGACCAATAGAAAAATGAAAATCGCTGTTTTTGGTGGTACAGGAGCTTTGGGTTCAGCACTCTCGATCAAATGGGCAGCCAAAGGTTACCCAGTCATCATAGGATCGAGATCAAGAGAAAAAGCTGAGAGTATTGTCTGTTCTATAAAAGAAGAATACGATTTGCAATCCATAGAAGGATCTGGATTGGAAGATGCAGCTCAACAATGCGATCTAGCCGTCTTGACGGTCCCGTACGTAAGTCACGAAACTACTTTGAAAATAATCAGAGAATACATACAAGGGAAAGTGCTAATCGATTCAACAGTGCCACTTCAAAAAGATAGTTCCAGAGTTTTATTGCCAAAAAAAGGCTCTGCTGCCATGGAAGCACAAGATATTTTAGGTCCAGATGTTAAAGTGATATCGGCACTTCAGAATATTGGATCTCACCTAATAAGCTCCAATAAACCTGTCGATGCTGAAGTGCTGGTCTCAGGAAATGATGAGGAAGCAGTTAATACTGTAACCCAGCTTATCGAAGATCTAGATTTGCGATCCTGGCACGCAGGTCCACTAGAAAACTCAGCAGCAGCAGAAGCCCTAACTTCTGTATTGATAGCAATCAATAAGAAATACAAACTAAAATCTTCAAGTATTAAAATTACATCTAACTGACGAAAGGCCTTATTTTAAAACTCTTGAGTAACATGTATTTTAAAACAACTCCACCTTCAATCTCATTATTTGCCCCTACAGGTTTCCCGATGATTGAAAAGAAAGACGATCTTTCGAATCTAGTCTTGACTTGCTTGGATAGGAACGAAATAAGTATTGAAACAAACGATATCATTGCTATTGCCCAAAAAATTGTATCGAAAGCCGAAGGACGTTTGATGAAATTATCTGATGTCAAACCAACCCAAAAAGCAGTACGTTTAGCCAGGCAAGCCAACAAAGATCCAAGATTGGTTGAATTAATCCTTCAGGAATCAAATGAGATCTTAAGGGTCAGTGATGGTGTAATAATTGTTGAACATCGTTTAGGACATGTTTTAGCCAATGCAGGAATTGATCGGTCAAATATAAAATCAACACACCAGGAAGAAATGGTATTGCTGCTCCCCATCAATCCTGATCAATCTGCTGAAAAAATTAGAAACGAAATTAAGAAGAAAATTGGTATCAATGTAGGTGTAATTATCACCGACAGTATCGGCAGAGCTTGGCGATTGGGGACTATTGGTCATGCAATTGGTTCTGCTGGGATTAAAACAATAATGGATCTTCGTTATAAAGCTACAGATTTATTTGATCGAGAATTGCAAGTAACTTGTATTGCCTGGGCCGATCAACTGGCTGCTGCTGCCTCTCTTGCAATGGGTGAAACCAATGAAGGAACTCCGGTTGTGATTATCAAAGGGATTGAAACACCATCCGAAGAATACTCTGCCCAAAACTTGATTCGTTCTAAAGAAGAAGATTTATTTAGATAGCTATGAACAATAATATTCTTGCGCTCAGCGGTGGAGTTGGAGGAGCAAAGTTATGCTTGGGACTGGACCGAATCAACTCACAATCATCCTTGACCATCATTGCAAACACGGGTGATGATTTTAAGCATCTTGGGCTATATATCTCACCCGACATTGACACTTTGATTTATACACTTTCTGGAATTAATAATCCAACAACAGGTTGGGGCAGAGATGATGAAACCTGGAATACTCACTCAATGCTAGAAAAATTTGGAATAGAAAACTGGTTTCAGCTAGGTGATAAAGACCTTGCTCTGCATCTGTATAAGAACGAACAAATGACAATGGGTTTAAGTCTCACTGAAATCACTCAAACAATTGCTCAACAATTTGGCTTAAGAAGCCGCATTTTGCCAATGACAGATGAACCGGTGCAGACCATGATTGACTCGGATATGGGTCTACTGTCGTTTCAAGAATATTTTGTAAAAAATCAATCCAAACCAACTATAAAAAATATCTCCTTTTCAGGAAGCAGGGAGGCAAAAGCTTCTCCTGAACTGCAACAGGCAATAAAAGAAACAGATTTTGATGCCATCGTTATCTGTCCATCGAATCCATATTTAAGCATCGACCCGATCCTTTCCATAGATGAAATCAAAACATTCATTCAATCATCGACTCAACCTGTCATTGCGGTGTCCCCAATTGTCAAAGGAGCTGCCATAAAAGGACCTACGGCAAAAATTATGGAAGAATTCAATATTCCAGCTTCAGTAATCAGTATTGCCGAGCATTATCACTCATTGATTGATGGTCTAGTCATTGACAATAAAGACGACACCCAAGCGATGCAAATTGAATCTATGGGGCTCCAAGTTAAAGTGACCAATACCATCATGAAAAACGATCAAGATAAAATTCAGCTGGCACAGGATGTCGTTGCATTTGCTGAAACGATCAACACAAAAGGTGGCAGTTGAGTGTGGGCAATTATCCCAATTAATAACTTTAATGAGTCTTTTTCAAGACTCTCAAATGTCCTTAACAAGAAGCAAAGAGAAGAGATGACTCAAATTCTAGCTACTCAAGTGCTAGATGCTCTCACGCCCATAGCAAGTGTTGAAAAAATAATTGTTCTGAGTAATGAGATTGAGTGGTTGAGCTCATTTTGGAATAAAAAGATTGTCGTTCTACCAGAACCGGATACAGAACAATTTTCTAAAAAAATAGACAACACAGCCCAATGGATTCAAAGTCAGGGAGTTACAGCAATGTTGTACTTATCAATTGATCTGCCTTATATCCAACAGGAGGATATAGAAAATCTTATTTCACAGCACATTTCCGGCTTATCGATTGTTGAGGCAAAAAAAGATAACGGCACCAATGCTCTAATTCTCGATCTACCAACAAAAATGGAATTTCAATTTGGACCCAATAGTTTTAGCAAACATTTAGCAGAAGCTCGATCCAAAAATATAAACACAACTATTGTTAATATTGAATGCCTTAGCTTGGATTTAGACGACTGGAATGATCTGCACCTGTTTAAGAAAAACTCGGTGGAGAGTAAATTTTCACAATTCATAAATCAGAACAATTTTTAATCTAAAATAGTCATTGAGATCAAACCACTAAGAGGTTATAAATAACGGGTGACCAGACAAATTCAAACATTAACTGAAGAGTATTTAAATCAAGCACAATCGTTTGCACTCGAAGAGTTACTTGAGCAAGCGAGGCTCCTTAGAGATCAAGAAAAACAGGTCGTAACTTTTTCCAAAAAAGTCTTTATACCCTTGACTATGCTTTGTCGCAATGTCTGCCATTACTGTACTTTTGCCAAAGTCCCTAAAAATTTAAACAATCCATACCTCAGACCTGAGGCAATACTCGAGATTGCTCAAAAAGGGAAAGTTCAACACTGTAAAGAAGCGTTGTTCACACTGGGAGACAAGCCAGAATTTCGCTACCAGATGGCAAAAAAAGACCTCCGTTTTCTGGGGTACAAAACTACATTGGATTATCTAGCGGATATGGCTCAACTGGTCCTTGATGAAACAGGTTTGCTGCCGCATTTCAATCCCGGGACTATGACCATTGAAGAGATCCAGCGACTGAGGTCAATATCGCCATCCATGGGAATAATGCTTGAATCTTCTTCAAAGAGACTTTGTATGAAAGGCCAGGCTCATTATGGCTCACCTGATAAAAACCCAGAACTGAGATTGAACACCATACGTGCAGCGGGTGAAGCCTCTGTACCACTGACAACAGGAATTTTAATTGGTATAGGCGAGACCCAACGAGAGCGTATTGAGAGTCTTTTGGAAATAAGAAAACTACATCAAACATTCGGTCATATACAAGAAATAATTATTCAAAATTTTGTCCCAAAACCGGGAACTAAAATGCACAATGCCCCCCCTGCTGACTTGAGGGAATTATTGTGGACATTAGCCGTCTCTCGAATTATTTTTGGGTCAAAAATGAACATCCAATGCCCGCCCAATCTAAACATGAATGCTTTGACCAAGCTGATCGATGCTGGAATCAATGATTGGGGCGGTGTTTCTCCGATAACCCAAGATTATGTTAATCCAGAATCCCCATGGCCTGAATTGAGCATACTGGAACAGGCAACCAATAAAACAGGCAAAAAACTACAAGAAAGGTTAACCATTTATCCTGAATACATTGATTCTGAAAAAGAATGGTATGACTCTCAGCTGCAGCACTTTATCCAAGAACTTTCAGATTCAGAAGGATACGCTCGTCAAAATCATTGGCGCTGTGGTGAATCATTGGAGGTTCCTGAGTATGGTCTTCCGGTGAATTGGATCAGCAATAACACTATGCCACAAAACTCAAGCATTGCTCAAACCGTCAGAAAAGCAATGAAAGGCCAGCCATTGGGTCACACTGAAATCACTGACCTGTTTAAAGCAAGAGGCAATCAGATGAATTTTATACTGAATCATGCTAATGAACTCAGAGAGCAAATGAATGGTGATAGTGTCAGTTACGTGATCACACGGAATATCAATTACACCAATATCTGTAAGTATTCGTGCCATTTTTGTGCATACTCTAAAGGAAAAACTAGAGAAAACCTAAGAGGTAAACCTTATCTAATCTCCTGCGATGAGATTGCAGACCGTGCCTTGGAAGCGTCTTATAAAGGGGCAACAGAAGTCTGTTTACAAGGGGGCATACACCCGCATTTTACTGGTCAAACCTATGTGGATATTTGCCTAGCAATTAAGGACAAAGTGCCCAATATCCACATTCACGCATTCTCACCTTTGGAAATTCACCATGGAGCTAACACCTTAGGCTACTCCATCAAGAATTTCCTACTTTTGCTTAAAGAATCTGGACTTAATAGTATGCCTGGAACCGCTGCAGAAATTCTGGATGACCGAATTAGAAATAGAATTTGCCCAGATAAAATTGACACTGAAACCTGGCTTGAAATAACAGCTACTGCTCACGAAGTAGGCATTAATACCACTTCAACAATAATGTTTGGTCACCAGGAGAACATCGGTGACTGGGCCACTCACCTGATGAAAATCAGAGATCTACAAAACACAACAGGAGGTATTACTGAATTTATACCACTACCCTTTGTTAGTATGGAATCTCCAATGTACCGAAGAGGTCAGGCACGTCCTGGTCCGACATTTAGAGAGGTCTTATTAATGCATGCTGTCTCTAGACTGTATTTGCACCCTATAATAAAAAATATTCAAACCAGCTGGGTTAAATTGGGGAAAAAAGCTGCTTTATCTTGTCTTAACGCAGGTGCCAATGACCTAGGTGGAACACTTATGGATGAATCCATTTCTAAATCTGCAGGTGGTATTCACGGACAAGAATTTCACCCGAAAGAAATGGAATCTTTTATCAGGAATATGCAGAGAACTCCTACACTAAGAGACACATTGTATAACCCACTAAATCGAGCATCTCTTCCCAATAAATCTTCTTTGGTACTTTCCAATAAGATACATTCACTGGTGGATAGCGCTTACCCTGTAATTTAATTATTTGCTTACTATTTTGTGTCTCTTCTTTTTTCTTTTTTTAATAAGCAGAAGTGATTATTGTGAAAATAATCCACAAGATTTGTTGATCTGTGACTAAAACCAACCATCCACCAGCATCAACATTTGTGATTTAGCTGACAGGTTTGTTAGGCTTTAGGTATGAAAAATCTTGCAGATAAAAATATTCGTTACCTAATTGAGTTCATAGTCATTATTTCAGGAGTATTCTTATCTTTTTACCTTGATGATATACGTGAGCTAGGTCAAAAAAAACAATATAAAGATACACTTATTAAAGAGTTAATCATTACTTCAAATCAAGATTTAGCTCAGTTAGATAAAGTAATATCAGATTTAAAAGATGTTGAAATAAATATTGAGACATTATTAGTTGATATTCTTGATGGTGAAATTAATTTGACTGATGAGCTTATTGCTACAAATTATCTAGCTATAAAAACAACAATGAATTTTTCTTTCTATCCACTTAGTGGAACATTTGATCAATTAATTTCAACTGGCTCATTTGAGCTGATTGAATCAATTGAGTTAAGGCGCCTTTTAATCGATAACTATACTCATCTTTCTCAAAGAAATAATGCCAATAACAGGAGCCTTGATGACCTATGGCTGAGTTTTGTTGAGAATGTGGATCCTTTCATCATGGTTATTCCAATCATTCAAGATGATGCTTCATATATTTATGCTGACCAAGAAATTGGTTCCTATGATATAGATCATAAATTTTATTTATCAAAAACATTCAGATCGTATTTAGTTTCTGCAAAATCATCAGTATCGACTAACTTAGATATGCTTGATGTGTTTAAAAAAAATTATAACCAGATAATAAATCTTGCAGAAAATAAAATTGATCCATCTTAGTCCACTATTAACTAAAAGCCAACTGTCTTAAAACCAAACTATCCACCATGATCAACAATGTGTGATATTAGATTGTTGTTGGGTTATGCAGTGGATGCCACCTCCACCAATCGCAATATCTGAAATTTGTATTTGTACCACCTCTCTATCGGGATAAATTTTCTGATAAGTTTCTACTGCAAGATGATCTCGCTCGTGGTTATAGCCAGGAACAATTACTGCTCCATTTGCCAAATAAGAATTGATGTAGGATCTGCATTCGTCAAACTCAAGAACTGAATAATCT
>Ga0208406_1000492_pt1 | contig 15964 bp, 13 predicted proteins | sample ETNtaG_15_FD_185769 | JGI IMG/M metagenome (GOLD analysis project Ga0208406, IMG submission 185769) | Marine microbial and viral communities from oxygen minimum zone, Eastern Pacific Ocean - ETNP201302PF89A (SPAdes) (version 2) | ecosystem: Environmental > Aquatic > Marine > Oceanic ...
CATTTGGTTGGAATGGCGATCGAGTCTTCTATGCTGGGTGCCGCCCATGCTTGCGCGAACCCTTTAACCAGTAGGTATGAGATCACTCATGGGGTAGCTGTTGGACTGATGCTTCCCCACGTGATTGATTTTAACAGTCATGTGGTGGAAAAACTTTATCGTGAGCTGCTAATTACCTCCGGTGCACATGTATTAAAGGAAGGGAAGACCGAAGAAAGTCTTGTCAAGCAAATAAAAAAATTGAGAACGGCAGCAAACCTTCCGGATAAGCTCAGGGATTGTCAAATTGATAGGCGGGATTTGCCCCAATTAGCAAAGGAAGCCTCCGGTCAGTGGACAGGAAAGTTTAACCCACGCCCGATCAGCGAAACCGAATTGTTAAAACTGTATGAACAAGCTTACTAAACATAAATAGATGAGAACGCAACGAGCATGTGTGGAATTGTTGGCTTTTTAGATAAGACTAAAAGCAGGACTACTGTTGGAAAGATTGTCCTTCAAATGCTGAATGCTTTAGGTGCACGAGGTCCTGATTCTGCTGGGGTGGCATTGTACGGTCAGAAGAAGGATAAAGGGATGGTGGTGCAGATTAAGCTCGGCAAACAAAAAGAAGCCACTTTCATAGTAGAACAGTTGGAAGAGTTTGGTACGATAAGTGAGGTTAAAATCGTAGCTGAGTATCTCCGTCTGGTGATAAGTCTCGAGGTAGATATTGCGTCATTTTTAAAAGTTGTTGAATCTTTAGATCCAGGAATCGAAGTTGTCAGTCTTGGTGCTCAGCTTGAAGTAGTTAAACAAGTCGGTACACCAAAAAACCTGGAATCTACTTACAATATCTCTAGTTTTACTGGCACACACGGTTTGGGACATACTCGCCTTTCGACAGAGAGTCGGGTTGATTTAAGCCATTCACAGCCCTTTTGGGCATATGGTTATGCTGACCTTGCTATTGTTCATAACGGACATATTACGAATTACCACACCATGCGTCGCCTTTACGAACAACGTGGCATTGAGTTTCATACCGACAACGATTCTGAAATCATCGGTATCTATTTCGCTGATCAATTGTCGAAAGGAATGGTACTGCAAGAGGTATTGGAAGCTTCGCTTACTGACTTTGATGGTTCGTTCAGTTACCTTGTTTCAACACCGGATAGTATCGGTTTCGCTAAAGACCCTTTTGCCTTTAAACCGTTGCTATTCACGGAAACCGATGATTTTGTTGCTATTGCGACTGAAGAAATTGCAATCCGTTCTGTCTTTTCTGGAAGCTATACTGTTCGTGAATCACAATCAAAGGAGATACACATATGGCAGAAATAATTTGTGACAATCAAAGTACCCGTCATATCAATCTTCAGATTAAGCAACTTATCAATCAAGGAGAAACCACGTTCCTTATCAAGGAACCCAAGGCACGACACAATTTGGGAGTAGCAATTTTGCAACCTGTTAATATCACCTTTGATGGCAGTGTTGGTTATTATTGTGCTGGTATGATTGACGGACCAACTATAAGGGTCAAAGGAAGCGCGGGTTGGGGATTAGCCGAGTCTATGATGAATGGCACAGTTATTGTTGAAAGTTGTGTTGGCAATGGCGCTGCAGCATCAATTCGTGGAGGGACAGTGGTTATTCATGACGATGCAGCAGCCCGTTTGGGTGTGTCGATGAAAGGAGGACTCATTCTGGTTGCTGGTAATTGTGGGTATATGGCTGGCTTCATGGCACAGAAAGGAATCATGATCGTTTGTGGTGATACTGGTGAAGCTTTTGCGGATTCAATGTACGAATCAGTCTGTTTTGTGGGTGGGGAAATTGCTGAGCTTGGAAATGATGCCATCATTGAAGAACCAACTGAAGAGGATCTTCGTTTTCTTACTCTAACTTTTTCCAATTATCTTCCGCAAAAAAGCGAGTATCTTTCAAACAACGTTCGCAAGTATAAGAAAATTGTTTCTGGACGCAAGTTATGGAATTTTAATAAAAAAGAGCGGGAAATATGGAGAGAAGCGTTATAGCTAAGAATAAGCCATCAAGATATAAAGTAGTAATTAATCTTTTCTGATTTTGTCCGGCGATCACTTGTTAAATTTATTTATATGTAGTCTTGAAGGAGAGACCAGCTTTGTCCAAACAAGTTAGTTCAAATTATCAACCGCTGCGACAGAGTGACATATTTACCCCCGAGGTTATTGAAGATATCCAAGTCAAGGCGGAATTGGGACGGTACCGAATCCGTGGCTTTGGAACACTTCGTCAAAGACGATGGTCAACGTTTGACGATTTAACTTTTATTCCCTGTACTTTAACACGGATTCCGTTGGAAGGTTATCGTGAACGTTGCTCACCAAAAACCGTACTTGGTACTCGGTTTGCCAATAAACCGATTCAACTTGATATTCCTGTCATGATTACAGGTATGAGTTGGGGAGCACTCTCTTACAATGCTAAAGTTGCTCTTGCTAAAGGTGCGAATATAGTTGGTTCTTCTAATACAACTGGTGATGGAGGAATGTTAAAGGCGGAACGAGAACATAGTAAGACCCTAATATATGAAGTCCTTCCATCGAGGTACGGTTTTGACATTCACGATTTAAAAGTAGCAGATGCAATTGAATTAACAATTGGACAAGGAGCCAAGCCGGGTACAGGAGGATTGTTGTTGGATTCAAAAGTGCTGGATACAATTGCAGAACAGCGAGATTTGCCTCTGGGGGTAGATCAACGTAGTCCTTCTAGGCATCCCGATTTTTTGGGGCCCGATGATATGATCATAAAAATTGAAGAACTACGGGAAGCGACTGACTGGGAAGTGCCAATTTTTGTAAAAATGGGAGCAACTCGCGTATTTGACGATGTTAAGCTGGCAGCCAAAGCTGGAGCTGATGTGATCGTGGTAGATGGAATGGAAGGAGGGACCGGAGCCTCAGCCGAAATTTGCCAAGAACATACAGGTATTCCCACATTAGCTGCTGTCTGTGAAGCACGTGCAGCATTGGAAGACATTGGATTATACGGTGAAGTTCAAATTGTTATCGCTGGTGGGATTCGGCACGGGGTCGATGCAGCAAAAGCCATGGCACTTGGAGCGGATGCAGTTTATATTGGTACAGCAGCGTTAATGGCACTTAATTGCAATAAACCTCTGTATGTCGAGGATTACCGTCAACTTGGGACTGAGCCGTATCATTGTCATCATTGTCATACTGGACGTTGTCCTGTTGGTATAACAACTCAAGATCCTGAACTGACAGAACGTCTTGAGATTGACCAAGGAGCAGAACGAGTGGCTAATCTTTTACAAGCTATGACATCAGAAATCCAGATTCTGGCTCGAGCTTGTGGAAAAGCGAATGTACATGACCTTGATCCCGAGGATCTTCGTGCCTTGAACTTGGAAGCATCAATGATTTGTGGTATTCCGCTGGTGGGAACCAATCGTGTTTTTGGGAATGGTCCAGGTTGGTGAGAATGAGCATACCAGTCAAAAGAAGTTGGCCTCATTTTAACTGAACTACAATTAAAGTGATCAAAAAATGTCACTGAAGCTCATCCGCCAAGCCTTCACCAGCAAACAGTTATTGCCAAAGATGTGGCATTCCCATGCACTCCAGGACAGCTATGATATCGTAATTATAGGAGGAGGTGCACATGGGCTTGCGTGTGCGTATTACCTAGCCACAGAATACCAGATCAATAATGTAGCTGTCTTAGAACAGAATTACATTGGCTCCGGTGGTAGCGGACGTAATACTGCTATCATCCGGAGTAATTATCTTACACCTGAAGGGGTTAGCTTCTATCATCAGAGTGTGAAACTCTATGAGCAGATGTCCGATGAATTAGACTTCAACGTGATGTTCAGCCAAAGGGGACATTTAACCCTTGCTCATACTGATGGTGCTGTGCGCACCATGCGTCGCCGCGCTGAAGTTAACCGAATCCAAGGTGTGGATTCGCAACTTATTTGGCCGGACGATATTTCTCGTCTTTGTCCTTGCTTGGATATCAGCCAAAGTCCTCGATATCCTATTTTAGCTGCGCTTTATCATCCCCCAGGTGGGATTATCCGGCATGATGCAGTTGTTTGGGGATTTGCTCATCATGCAGATCTACATGGTATACACATACATCAACAGACTAAAGTCACTGATATTAATACGCAGAATGGGAAAGTAACAGGTGTACAAACAAATCGGGGTGAGATCAAGACTGGAATTGTTCTTAATGCTACTGCCGGTTGGGCTTCAACAGTGGCGGCAATGGTTGGAATCAAACTCCCTTTGCAGACGATACCCTTACAAGCTTGTGTGACTGAGCCATTGAAGCCTTTCCTTGATGTGGTAGTGGTTTCTGGTAGCTTACATGTTTATATCAGCCAATCAAATCGTGGGGAATTGGTGATGGGAGCGAGTGTGGACCCTTTTCCTTCCTATTCAATGGCAGGTTCACTTTCGTCTCTTGAAAGTATAGCCGGTCACGTATTGGAACTCTTTCCATCTTTAAATAAGGTTCGCGTTTTACGTCAATGGGCAGGAATTTGCGAAATGCCTCCTGATTATAGCCCAATTATGGGAATAACTCCGGTGGATGGATTCCTTTTGGATGTAGGATGGGGAACTTATGGTTTCAAGGCATCTCCTATCGCCGGCAAAATGCTAGCAGAATCAATCGCCACGGGTAAAGTGCCAGAACTAATTTTGCCTTTTCGGTTGTCGCGATTCGCTGAAAACGAGCTAGTGGGTGAAAAAGGAGCAGCCTCAGTGGGACATTAGACAAGATCATAAGCCGACATAGAAGAAACGGCGGAATTTGGCAGTTTTTCTGGACGATAAAGCATTATCGGTGTGAAACTAACCCGGTAAAAACAAGAATTGAGGACAGATGGATCAATTGAAAGCTGGAAACCATGAAATTATTACTGTTGTCTCTGGATTACCGCGTTCTGGCACCTCAATGATGATGCAAATGCTTCGTGCAGGAGGTTTGACTTGTCTAACAGACGAGCTTCGTGAAGCTGATATCAGTAATCCAAAAGGTTATTTTGAATTTGAGAAAGTCAAAGGTTTACGTGCCGATAACTCGTGGCTTCCTGAAGCCAAAGGCAAAGTCATAAAAATAATTTCTCACTTTTTGGCCTGTTTACCACCCGAATTAAATTACAAAATTATCTTCATGGAACGTGATCTTGATGAGGTCCTTGCCTCCCAACGCAAGATGCTTGTAAATCAAGGTCAGGGTGAAGAAAACCTGTCAGATGAACGTCTGGGCCAAATCTTTGCTCAGCAGTTGCGTCAGGTCAAAAAGATGTTGGCTGATCGTCAAATATCTACACTTTTTTTGGGTTACAAGGATGTCTTGGAAGATCCTGTTGAGGTCTCTACTCAACTTCAAGCCTTTCTTGGGAATAACTTGGATCAACAGGCTATGAGGGATGTTGTTGATCATAATCTTTATCGCCAACGGCTAAAACCATCCAAAATGAGAGATTGATGTTAATTCTAACTTGTCCTAACTGCGGAGATCGGAGTGTCAATGAATTCCGTTTCGGTGGAGAATATAATCCGCGCCCTAAAGATCCTTCTGCTTGCAACGATGAAGAATGGACTGATTACCTCTATCTTCGCAATAACAGAATGGACATGCAAACGGAGTGGTGGTATCATAATGCTGGTTGTGGGATTTGGTTTCTTGTTGAGCGAAAAACGCAAACTAACCAGATCACCAAGACATATCTTTGGCAACCAAATTCCGTTTTTGGAAAATCATAATTGCAGGCAATTCCATCACCAGAATCCAATCGTATTCCCAAACAGAGAGGGGAAATTGTTGACCGCTCCGTCACCGCTACTTTTAGCTTTGATGGTCAGGAATATACTGCCTATTCAGGTGATACGATTGCTTCAGCGTTAACGGCCGCAGATGTCAAAGTTCTAAGTCGTTCCTTTAAATACCATCGGACACGTGGACTTCTATGCTGTGCCGGTCATTGCCCAAATTGTTTGGTGCAAGTTGGTGATGAACCGAATGTTCGTGCCTGCAGACGGAAGGTAACTCCTGGAATGAGCATCCGATCTCAAAATGCTTGGCCGTCACTCAATCATGATTTTCTTTCCCTAACCCAAGCAGGATCGCGGTTGATGCCTGTCGGATTCTATTACAAAACCTTTATACGTCCGCCTTTATTATGGCCTTTTTATGAACGGGTGTTACGTCAGGTTGCCGGTTTGGGTAAGGTTGATCCCGATACATTATCAGGTGGATTTGATAAACAGTACCTGCATACTGATGTAGCAGTAGTCGGTGGAGGCCTTTCTGGGATAAGTGCTGCGCTCTCAGCGGCCAAACAGGGAGCAAGAGTAATGATTTTCGATAGTGAATCAACTCTAGGTGGCCATTTAAGGTACAATCCAAATTCGTATTTGCCTGACCTCTTAGAATCCCTTGGTCAGGATGAAAATATTACCGTCTTTACTGACACTACTATCTTGGGATGGTATAAAGACAATTGGCTATCTGCTACTCAGGGAACACGTCTATTCAAAGTTAGATCTAAATCTTTGATCGTAGCTACTGGTGCCTATGAGATGCCGCTTGTTTTTGGGAATAATGATCTGCCTGGAGTGATGCTGGGTAGTGCTGTGCAACGCCTCCTTCACCTTTTTGGTGTTTGTCCAGGGAAAAAAATTCTGGTTGTCACGGCTAATGAAGATGGATGGCGTGTGGCCGCGGACCTACGAACTGCTGGGCTTGAAGTGGTTGCTATTGTTGATCAACGGTCTCAGGAAGCCTGTATAGGTTCATATTTGAATGAACTGGATAATATACCTATTTTTTACAAGCATACGATACTAGATGCAACTGGTACCAAGTCAGTAAAGGGCGCAAAAATTGGACAGGTTGATCCCGATGGCAGGATTGGTCTATCAACTAAACGGTGGTTAGCATGCGATTTAATTGCCATTAGTGTTGGTTGGGTTCCCACACTTGAACTGTTTTACATGGCAGGTGGAAAAACAGAATACAACAAAGAAAGATCAGAAATATTGCCGGTAACTAGTCCTTCCCATCTCTATGTAGCTGGGCGTGCAGCAGGTACTCATGCATTGAATCAACAAATCATTCAAGGTAAACAGATAGGCTTACAGGCGTTTAATTCCATCGGATCCGAAAAAGATGGCCTTTTACGTAAGATACCTACTGTTAGCGATGAAACGATACGAACATCTGCGCATCTAAGCGTCCCAAGTGAGAAGAAACAATTTGTCTGTTTTTGTGAAGATGTTACTGATCAGGATATAGAAATGGCAGTTTCGGAAGGTTATCAAAGCATTGAACTGCTCAAAAGGTATAGTACCGTTTCAATGGGACCCTGCCAAGGAAAGATGTGTTCAATGAACGCTATCCACCTTTGTGCTCTTGCAAACAATTGGACCGTACAGGAAACCGGGAAGACAACCGCACGGCCTCCCACAGAACCAGTAGCCCTGGGAACTCTAGCTGGGCAAAAAATGGAACCGGCGCAATTGTCTCCAATTCATAGTTGGCACGTAAATCGTGGTGCTCAAATGATGTTAGCTGGATTGTGGCTACGCCCCGAACATTATGGTAATCCTAGAGATGAAGTTTTGGCTGTACGTGAACGAGTTGGTCTGATTGATGTCAGCACGTTAGGCAAATTACAGCTAACTGGCTCAGGAGTGCCAGATCTACTTGAACGTATTTACGTTAATCAGTGGCGTAAACTTCGTTTAGGTAAGGTTCGCTATGGTGTGATGTGCAATGATGAGGGGATAATACTTGATGATGGTGTTTGTGCTCGTTTGAGTGATGAGTTGTGGTACATGAGTACGACTTCTTCTGGAGTGACGGGCATCTTTGAGTGGATACAATGGTGGTTACAGTCGGGTTGGGGATGTGGGATCCATCTGACAGATTTAACTGAGGTTTTCTCTGCTTTCAACATTACTGGCCCCAAATCTCGAGAAGTGTTAAGAAAGCTAACCTCCTGTAACCTTGATAGTGAAGAATTTCCTTACATGTCCGTTCGCACTGCTGAAGTTATGGGGGTCCCGTGCCGATTGATGCGGATTGGGTTTACTGGCGAGCTTTCTTATGAAATCCATTGTCCCTCTGGCTATGCCATGCATCTCTGGAAGTCTTTGATGCAGGCTGGAGAGGAATTTGACATCCTGCCTTTCGGAGTCGAAGCACAACGAATACTACGATTGGAAAAAGCACATATTATTGTGGGACAGGATACAGATGCTTTATCTGATCCGTTTTCTGCTAATATGGAATGGATAGTTAAGATGAACAAATCTGACTTTTTGGGCAAGCGTGCCTTTACAAGGATCACTGCTGAAGGCACCAAACAATTATTAGTTGGTTTTAATATGGATTGTCCTGATATTGTTCCCGAAGAAGGCAGCCAAATTGTAAGTAAGAAACCGGGAAAAAAGATGGAAATTATTGGCTGGGTTACCTCTAGCCGTTTTAGTCCCACTTTGACCCAAGCGATTGGCCTCTGTTGGGTGCCAAAAGATTTGGGTAACCAGAATGGAGCTCCGTTTACAATTTACCTGAATGGGAAATTAGAAAAGGCATATGTTCATCATGGGGCTTTTTACGATTCCGCAGGTGCTCGACAGCATGTCTAAAATGTCAAATCCACCGATTAAATTAACACCATTACATTCGTTTTTCCAACAATGTAATGTTCAGTTAATTGAACATCAAGGTTGGGAAACCCCCCAAGTCTATACCACACGGGAGGCGGAACTAGAAGCGGCTCAGCAAAGAGTTGCAATTGCCGATGTTTCATCAAACGGAAAAATAATGGTTCAGGGCGACCAAGCACATTCTTTTCTGGCAGTTGTTTTAGGCTTGCCTGTGGTTAGTGTCAACGCGGGGACTTCGGTTATGGATGTTAGAATCTATCGTCTGCGAAACGATATCTTTTTCATCAGCACTTTACCTGGTAAAGAAGAAATTATCAAAGAAAACTTGGTGACTGTAACTCAAGAATCAGATCAATTTATCACAATCACAGATGTTACTCACGGACGATCGGAGATCATGGTCATTGGACCAAATAGTCAAGAACTCCTGAGTAAATTATGTGGTTTGGATTTCCACCCTTCTGTATTTCCTAATATGGCAGCTAAACAGAGCGGTTTCGCCAAAACAAACCAGTTAATTATCCGCCGAGATATTGTTGGCTTAGCAGCGTTTTCCATTATTGGAGCGAGGTCCTTAGGTGAATACCTTTGGCATACCGTTATTGAGGCCGGGTGTGAATGGGATATAACGCTGATAGGCCAATCGGCTTTAAACACCTTGCAAGAACAATCGTCTAAATAAGGAGACTAATATGACTCTAGATCAAGTTAAGTCGTTCGTCAACGAAAATGGTATTGAGTTTTTTCTCTGTTCTTTTGTAGAAATGAGTGGAGCTCCAAAAGCAAAAGTAGTTCCAACGACCCACTTGGAAGACATGGCAACTGAAGGCGCAGGTTTTGCTGGCTTTGCTGCAGGGGAAATGGGACAGGGGCCGCACGATCCTGATATGGCAAGTATCCCGGATTTCGACTCCTTAACGATTGTTCCTTGGCGCAAAAATGTGGCTTGGGTGACGGGAAACGTGCAGGTGAATGAGCGACCATGGCCCTATTGTCCCCGGACTATTTTGCAACGCCAGCTGGAAAATTCCAAACAAAGAGGTTATACCTTCAATGTGGGCGTTGAGGCAGAATTTATGTTGTTAAAAGGCGATGAAAAAGGCCGTTACGCGTTATGGGATCCTCTTGATACTTTGGGTAAACCTTGCTATGATTTGCGGTCGTTGCACCGTAATCTCGATGTAATGATAGTATTGATCAAGTATATGCAAGAATTGGGCTGGTCTCCGTATGCCAATGATCACGAAGATGCTAATTGCCAGTTCGAGATTAACTGGGAGTATTCCGATGCTCTAACTACAGCCGACCGACATACTTTCTATAAATGGATGGTAAAAACGATTGCTGAAGAGCAAGGACTGCTGGCAACCTTCATGCCGAAACCATTTACTAACTTGACTGGTAATGGTGCACACTTACATATGAGTCTATGGGACGAAGGAAATCAGGAAAATCTGTTTCTTGATCAAGAGGACAAAAATGGGTTATCCCAGCTTGCTTATTGGTTTATGGGAGGCATTCTTAAACATGCTAAAGCTCTAGCTGCGGTAGCCGACCCTCTGGTTAACAGCTATAAGCGTCTAATTAGTGGCGCGCCTCGGTCGGGAGCAACTTGGGCTCCGGTATACATCACTTATGGTGGCAGTAATCGCACCCAAATGGTACGTATTCCTGCACCTGGTCGGATTGAAAATAGATCGGCAGATGGCGCGGCTAACCCCTATTTGGTAATGGCAGTCATGCTTGCTGCAGGCTTGGATGGTATTGAAAATAAGGTTGACCCGGGGAAACGGAATGACGATAATCTCTATGAAGTTTCAGAAAATGAACTTCGTCAACGCGAGATCGGCGTTTTACCCAGATCGCTTAAAGAAGCAGTAGACTATTTAGAAGCTGATGAAGTTGTTAAAAAAGCGTTAGGGATTGAATATGCTGATTATTATATACAGGTCAAAAATGAGGAGTGGCGTCAATATCACAATACCGTCAGTGAATGGGAAACTGATAGCTATCTTGGTTTGTACTGATTCTTGATGCTGATCTATATTTTGAAGGGCATTTGTTAATTTAACAATAAACTATATAAATTAAGTAAGAGTGTGGTTGAGATTTAACTTGATGGGAAAACTTAAAAAATTGCTTTTTAGGTTCGTTTTTTGCATAACCATAGTGGGTAGCTTTTCTACTTTAATTGTTGGGTACAGTGAGTCGGTTTCTAATAGTTTTGATTGGCCAAGTTTTCGCGGAGACCAACAGCTAACGGGAGTTGCTAACGGGCGTTTCCCCGATGACATTGAGTTGTTGTGGACATTTGAAACAAAGGATGCGATTGAGTCGACCACAGCCATATATGACGGCACCGTTTATGTCGGTTCGTTAGATGGCTACCTTTATGCCGTCAACTTGGAAACAGGTCAAGTCAAGTGGAAATATCAGGCTACAGATGAAATAAAATCGTCACCGTCTGTGTACGAAAATACTATTTATTTTGGTGATGAACAGGGTACTTTCCATGCGGTTGACATTCAAACTAACCAAAAAAAGTGGATTTTTCAAGCAGATGCGGGCATTATTTCATCAGCCAATTTCATCGACGGTCGGATCCTATTTGGTTCATACGACCAATGCCTATATTGTCTTGAGGCAAAGACCGGGGTTTTGATCTGGAAGTTCGAAACGGAGGGTTATGTTCACGGAGCACCTGCGATTGTAGATAATCTTGTGGTTACTTCAGGTTGTGATGGTTATCTGCGTATAATCAATACCCAAAATGGTGTTGAAAATCGTCGGATTCTTCTGAGTGATTACATCGTGGCTAGCCCTGCTATATATAGTCACAATGCTTATATGGGAACGTACGGAAATCAAGTAATTGCGGTTGATTTGAAGGCAGGCCAGATTCTTTGGAAGTATGAGCATCCGGTAAAACAATTTCCATTCTATGCTTCCGCTGCCGTGACAGAAAAGGTCGTTATTGTTGGAGGTCGTGACAAGATGGTTCACGCACTGGAACCAAAATCGGGAAAGTTGATTTGGGCTTACGCAACCAAATCCCAGATTGAATCCTCGCCAGTTATTGTGGATAGTCGTGTCATTTTCGGTACATCGGCTGGAAACCTTTATGCTTTAGCGATCGATTCAGGTGAGCCTGTTTGGCAATTTACAGTTGGGTCGCCTATTATCGCATCTCCAAGTGTGGCGTTAAGCAAGTTCGTCATAGGAGCCACTGATGGAGTACTATACTGTTTTGGGAAGAAATAATTACTATGGATGAAAATCTCGAAGTTACTAAACCCGAACCTGCAACAACAAGAAATGAAGCACGAGAAACAGAGGTTGGCAGTGTTTTTGTTTCGAATTATCCTCCCTACTCATTTTGGTCGGAAGAGAATCTGCCAACAGTTGAAAATGTCCTGAAGTCTCCTCCCAATATAGACACAGATCTCGGACTTTATCTTCACATTCCTTTCTGCCGAAAGCGGTGTAAGTTCTGTTATTTTCGGGTATACGTGGATAAAAACAGTTCTGAAATTGAAACTTACCTTGATTTATTGGTAAAAGAGGTTGAACTTTACAGTCAGGTTGAAGCTGTAAAAGGACGGCCATTGAAGTTCGTCTATTTTGGTGGTGGAACGCCTTCTTACATTAGCAGTAAGCATTTGGAACAGCTTGTAGCACGACTCAAGTCAATGATGTCTTGGGAGAGTGCTCAAGAGGTTGCTTTCGAATGTGAGCCTGGAACATTAACACAAAGCAAATTGCAAACTATTCGTGAGATTGGAGTTACTCGGTTGAGCCTAGGTGTTGAAAACTTAAATGATACTGTTTTGGTAGAAAATGGTAGGGCCCATTCAACAAAGGAGATCTATCGAGTGATTCCGTGGATCCACGATTTGGAGTTTGATCAGTTAAATATCGACCTGATTGCTGGAATGGTTGGTGAAACATGGGAAAGCTGGAAGGACACGGTCAAACGGACTATTGATCTGGATCCTGATAGTATTACGGTTTATCAAATGGAATTACCATTCAACACCGTTTACTCGAAGGAAATTCTCGGTAATGACAATTCAGGGATGCAGGTTGCCAATTGGAAAACTAAAAGGGAATGGCATAATTTTGCTTTTGAACAGTTTGAGTCAGCGGACTACCGGATTTCAAGTGCATACACCATGGTTAAGAAAACTAAGCCTTCTCATTTTGTATATCGAGATGCTGTTTGGCACAGTAGCGATCTGCTTGGCACTGGTGTCGCATCCTTTTCACATGTCAATGGCGTCCATTTTCAAAACCTTACCGATTGGAAATCTTATATTGACTCTCTTGATACAAACCGTCTGCCCCTAGGGCGTGCGTTAGCAACCAACAAATCAGAAAAATTAGTCCGTGAAATGATTCTGCAGCTTAAACTTGGTCGAATTAAAACGACATATTTTCTAGAAAAATTTGGTGTCAATATTCTAGAGGAGTTTGCATCAGGGTATAACAGACTTCGGGATGAAGGTATGCTGACGCTTGCTGAAGATCAAGTTATATTAACCCGAAAAGGATTGCTTCAAGTCGACCAACTATTACCCGAATTCTATGATATGAAATATCGCAATTCACGCTACACCTAGCCCGTTATATTAGAAAGAGAAAGAGAAGATCGATGAGTCGACCTTTTTGTGTACAAATATTTGTATTTGTTTTTCTCAGTGTGTTGATACATTCTAACGCTGAAGACCACCGGACTTCAGCGTTAGAATGGTCCCAGTGGCTTGGGCCGAATCGGGATGGTATTTCCCCTGAAGCTAACCTTTTGACGGAATGGGGAGTGAATCGTCCACAAGTTCTTTGGAGATCTCCGATTGGCGACGGGTTCTCTGGCATTTCGATTGCGAAAGGACGTGGATATACCATGGATGCTACGGATGGAAAGGAATTTATCTATTGCTTTGACATATTAGAAGGAAAAGAAATCTGGCGTTTTCAATCCGATGAAGTTTATCTCGACTCAATGGGAGGGCATGGACCACGTTCCACTCCAACCGTAGAAGAGAATATGCTTTTTACCATGAGTGCTCACGGTAAAATCTATGCACTGGATACCAAAAATGGAAAAGAGATCTGGTCGCATGATTTGAAGCGAAAATTCGGAGGAAAAACGCCAAGATGGGGGTTCTCTACCTCTCCGCTCATTGAAGAGAATTTAGTTTTGGTTGAAGTTGGAGGTAGATCACATGCTTCCCTTGTTGCTTTTGATAAGCACAGCGGAAACATCATCTGGGAGTCTGACGACAGCAAAATTGGAGGATACTCGTCGCCAATTGCCGTCACGAGTTATGATATTCGTCAAGCGATCTTTTTTACTGGAAATTATTTAGTTTCTGTCGCTCCGACAAGCGGTAAGATATATTGGAAGCATCCTTGGAAAACGAGTTTTGATGTTAATGCGAGTACACCTATTTTTATTCCAAGTGATAAGCTCTTTATTTCCTCAGGATATGGTGTTGGTGCTACAATATTACAGATGAAACTCAATAATGAAAGTATTGACGTTGAAGAAGTCTGGCGAAGCAAGGTGATGAAAAATCAATTTGGTACAGCTGTACTGAATGGTGATTATCTTTTCGGTTTTGATGATCGTATTTTAGTTTGTATCAACGCCAATACGGGAAAAGAGATGTGGAAACAGCGAGGATATGGTCAAGGAACACTTATATTGGCTGATAATCATCTAATTATACTTAGTGATAAAGGTAAATTGGCGTTGGCTGAAGTTTCCTCTTCAGGTTTTAAAGAGAAGGCTGGCATGCAGGTACTTAATGGAACCTGTTGGACTGTTCCAACGTTGTCGGGCGGAAAACTTTATCTCCGCAGCATGAGCGAGATAGTTTGTCTCAAGGTAACCAACGGGCCGTAAAACCAATTAACTAATCTTAACTAGACATCAAAAATTAATAAGAATGAGAATTCTAATGCGAGAAATAAATCAATTATTATTTTTAATCCAATTTCTTATTTTCTCTTATTTTTTCTTTGTTAGTTCCCTAATAGCAGGCGATGGGAATACTAGTTTGGATTGGCCTCAATGGTTGGGACAAAATCGAGATGGAATATCGTCGGAAACTGGATTGATCAAAAGTTGGCCTAAAGAAGGACCTGGAGTTCTGTGGCGAGCTAAAATTGGAGAAGGTTATTCAGGGATTTCTTTGGCTCAGGGGAGAATTTATACTATGGATTCTCGCCAGGATGATGAGTTCGTGGTTTGTATGGATGCCTCTGATGGAGGAGAGATCTGGCGTGCCCGAACCGATGAAAAGTATAAAAATGGTGAAGGCAATGGTCCACGTTCAACGCCGACTGTTGATGGCGATCAGGTCTTTTCCCTTTCTGCCCGGGGTAAACTTCAAGCTTTGAGAGCTGATAACGGTGAGAAACTATGGGAGCATGATTTTGTTCCAGAATTTGGTAGTAGCATCCCAGGCTGGGGATTTTCTACGTCACCTCTGGTTGAAGACAGCCTGCTTCTGGTCGAAGTTGGCGGTAATGATACCAATTCAATCGTCGCCTTTGAAAAGGAAACTGGTGATGTGGCTTGGTCGGCTCATACAGATGAACCTTCTTATTCATCGCCAATCTCAATTACTTTTCGTGGTGTGCAACAGATTATTTTTCTTACAGCTAAAACCCTTGTTTCTGTTTCTCCATTGGACGGTCAAATTTTCTGGAAGTACTCCTGGGAAGGTGGTATTAACATTGCAACGCCGATCTTTATTCCAGAAGACAAGATCTTTATTTCCACATCTTATGACAAGGGATCCGTATTGCTTCAGATGATACCTGAAGGAGATCAATTTTTAATTAAGGAGGTTTGGAAAAGTCGTGTAATGAAGAATCATTTCAACTCCTCTGTATTTAACAACGGGCATCTTTATGGCTTTGATAACGCTATTTTAAAATGTATTGAAGCTGATACTGGCATGGAGAAGTGGAAACATCGTGGATTGGGTAAAGGCTCCTTGATTTATGTTGATGGACATTTAATTGTCTTGGGTGAAGAAGGGAGATTAGTGTTAGTCGAAGCAAATTCTACTGAATATGTAGAAAAGGCTGGTACGCAAATTCTGCAAGGAAGATGTTGGACAAGCCCAACACTTTCTGCTGGTAAACTGTACCTCCGAGACCAAAATGAAATGGTGTGTTTAGATGTCCTACAACGGTTTTGAGCCCAATCATCTCGAAATTAAGATATGTACAACAGCATAACGGTCGAATCTTGGCAAACTAAAAGT
>Ga0208406_1000494_pt1 | contig 15938 bp, 20 predicted proteins | sample ETNtaG_15_FD_185769 | JGI IMG/M metagenome (GOLD analysis project Ga0208406, IMG submission 185769) | Marine microbial and viral communities from oxygen minimum zone, Eastern Pacific Ocean - ETNP201302PF89A (SPAdes) (version 2) | ecosystem: Environmental > Aquatic > Marine > Oceanic ...
CGCTGTTCAGATAGAAGGTGCAGTGCACCTGTCTAATTTGAAGTTGGTGTGTCCCAGGACTGATAAACCTATTCGGACTAAACGACGTGTTGTGGAAAAAGAAATTGATGGCAGGACGAGGCTTTTCCGAGAAAGGATATCAGTTGTAGATAATGAAAGTATTGAACGCACATAATTAAGGTATATTAAATGGATCCCGCAAGGTTACTGTATCAGCAGGAAGTTACGCCTGCGTTAATCAATCGTTTTGAGTATAAGAATGCGATGCAAGTCCCTCGGCTTGAAAAAATAAGTCTAAACATTGGAGTTGGTGAGGCTATTCAAACGCCGAAATTGCTGGAAGATGCAGTTGAGGAACTGAGTTTAATCGCTGGTCAGCGTGCAGTCATCACCCAGGCTAAAAGGTCAGTGTCTAATTTCAAGCTTAGACAAGGTATGTCGATTGGATGCCGCGTTACGTTGCGCGGGGATAGGATGTATGGTTTTTTCTATAAGCTTGCCAACGTTGTTATACCGCAGATCCGTGATTTCCGTGGGATATCTCCGTACTCTTTTGATGGTCGAGGTAATTATTCTCTGGGACTTCGGGAACAGATTATATTCCCAGAAATTGAGTATGATAAAGTCAGTGACGTGAGAGGTTTAAACATAACGATCGTAACAACCGCACAGACGGATGAAGAAGCTTACGAATTACTGAATCTACTGGGAATGCCGTTGCAAGAACGTACCTAGAAGATTAGACATGCAAAACTATTATTGAAGGAGAAACTAATTGGCAACTAAGGCCCAGGTTGCAAAGCAAAAGAGAACACCTAAGTTTCAAACTCGAAAGTATAATCGTTGTCGTCAGTGTGGACGGCCACGTGGTTATCTTAAAAAATTTGAGTTGTGTCGGATTTGTTTCCGTTCTCTTGCAAGAGAAGCAAAAATTCCTGGTGTTAGAAAAGCCAGCTGGTAGAGGTGTGAACCAATGTCAATGACAGATACTGTCGCAGATATGTTGACTCGGATCCGTAATGCTAACATGGTTAGACATGACCGGGTCGAGATTCCTGCATCCAAGTTAAAAGCCGAGGTTGCACGGATATTACATGAGGAAGGTTATATTCAAAGTTACAGATTAATTGAAGATCGAAAACAAGGTATTTTAAGAATATATTTGAAGTATGATGATAATCAAGAACAGGTTATCTCTGGGATTCGTCGGATTAGTAAGCCGGGTAGGCGTGTCTACGCGAGTGCTTCAAAAATCCCACGGGTATACGGAGATTTAGGTGTCTCCGTGTTATCAACTTCGCATGGTGTTAAAACTGGAAAACAGTGTCGGCGAGAAGGAATCGGTGGCGAAGTCCTCTGCTATGTTTGGTAAGGGGCTACAATTAGGTAAAAGGGGAAAGCTCTATGTCTCGAATCGGAAATTTACCAATCCAAATCCCGGACAAGGTTAAAGTCGAATTAAAAGACAACGGAGGAGTTGCAGTTGAGGGGCCTAAAGGTAAGTTAGATTGGACTGTCCCTTCAAGTATTAAAGCGCATGTTACTGACAGGATCATCCATTTTGAAAGGGAAACAGATCAGAAGGAAGATAAAGCCTTACATGGGTTATCTAGGAGTTTGGTTGCTAATATGGTAACTGGTGTCAGTGAAGGGTTTGAAAAAAAACTTTATGTTGTTGGCGTTGGTTATCGTGCAGAAATCGACCGTCAAAGCTGTCTAGTTTTAAGTGTCGGTTATTCTCACCCTGTCACTTTTACTCCTCCCGAAGGAGTAACGGTGACCGTCGATCCCCCTGAAAGTATTAATGGCCTGCCTCATATACCTGTTAGCATTACAGGGATTGATAAGCAAATGGTAGGTCAAGTCGCAGCTTCAATCCGAAAAATTAAGAAACCTGAAGTTTATAAACCTTCAAAAGGTATTCGCTATCAAGGCGAACAGGTGAGGAATAAAGAAGGTAAGACTGCTGTATAGTTAGTTTGGCATCGCCGCCATTTCAATAAACAGATATTTAGACAATTCGGAGTGAATTTGTTGAATCGGATAAAGAAGAAACAGCTTAATTTAAAAAAGCGAAAGACACGCATACGCGGTAAGGTTTATGGTACTGAACAAGTACCGCGTTTGGTTGTCTTTCGAAGTTTGAAACACATTTATGCGCAGGTTATTGACGATACGAAGGGCACTACGCTAACATCAGCATCCACTCTTTCTCCCGAATTGCGGGAGGCTTTATCTCCTGAAGGTGAAAAAATCTCAGCAGCGGAGCAAGTGGGAGGGTTAATTGCTTCGAAAGCAAAAGAGTGCAACATAGAATCGGTGGTTTTCGATCGTGGAGGTAATCTCTATCATGGACGAATAGCAGCTCTTGCCGAAGCAGCTAGGAAAGGCGGTTTGAAGTTCTAACCCATTTTTATGATCAGAAACATCATCTAAACTTGAGGAGATTTCGTTGAATAAAGGAAACGATCTAGAGTCATTAGAACTCGAAGAACAGTTAATTGGGATTAACCGTGTTATGCGTGTTCGTAAAGGTGGAAGGACGCCAAGTTTCAATGCGCTAACGGCAGTTGGGAACCGACAAGGTTTAGTCGGTATCGGTTTCTCCAGTGCCAAAGATGTGCCGTCAGCGATTAGAAAAAGTATTGTTGATGCGAAAAAGAATTTAGTTCGTATTCCGGTTATAGATGGCACTATTCCACATCAGATTATCGGTCGTTTTAAAGCCTCAAGAGTGGTGTTAAGACCTGCAGGGCCAGGTACGGGAATTGTTGCAGGGCTGGCTACGCGTGTGATCTTGGAATTTGCTGGTGTGCGTAACATTTTGACGAAACGAATTGGCAGCCGTAATATGAAGAATACGGCGGAGGCAACGATGCAAGGCTTGAAGAGCCTGAAAAAGATTGAGGACGTTGCGCGTCTGCGGGGAAAAACTATTGAGGAAATACAGGGTTAATTTAATAGGGAAAGACGGAAATAGAAATGAAATTAAATGAACTTAAGCCTCCGAAAGGGTCGAGGCGCCCAAAAAAGCGGGTTGGTCGTGGTCATGGGTCTGGTTGGGGAAAAACATGCGGGCGAGGTCATAAGGGACAGAAATCGAGGTCTGGAGTGTCAATCCCGGCTTGGTTTGAAGGGGGGCAAATGCCGTTGGTCCGTCGTATTCCGAAGAGTGGTCCCCGGAGAATTGGCCATGTACGGATTGAGTATAGTGTCGTTAATATTCAGACACTGAGCATTTTTGAGGATGGTGCGACCGTTTCGCTTGAAAACATGTTTGAATCAGGGATTGTTAAAGGTAAAAACTCAAAGGTGAAGGTTTTAGGTAACGGTGAGATTGAAAAAAAACTAACGGTTCAAGCTCATAAATTCTCGAAAACAGCTGTTGAGAAAATAGAAGCAGTGGGTGGAACGGTAGAGGTAATTTAGTTGATTAAAACAATTCGGAATGCTTTTAAGATTCCAGAATTAAAAAAGCGCATTATTATTACTGCCTTATTGATAGTTGTTTATCGGGTTGGAGCGCATGTTACGCTGCCGGGTGTTGATGATGCAGGGCTAGACAGTTTCTTTGATAGCCTCGCTGGTAAATTCGGTAAGGCTGGTAGTAATGTAATAGGTTTTGTTAACATGTTTTCCGGTGGCGCTTTCAGGCAAATGACCATCTTTGCGCTTGGAATTCAACCGTATATTAGCGCATCGATCGCAATGCAGCTCCTTACCGTAGTGAGTCCGTCCTTAGAAGCAATATCGAAGCAGCCTGACGGTCGGAAAAAGATTACCCAATACACCCGATATGCTACAGTTATTTTAAGTATAATTCAAGGGTTTGGTATCAGCACTTTGCTAAAAAACCCTGCATCTATTGGGTCAAGTCAAGCAGTAGTATTAAACCCGACATTTAAATGGCAACTCCTTATTATGATTACCTTAATGGCGGGTACCGCGTTTGTTATGTGGTTGGGTGAACAAATTACTGAACACGGAATTGGTCAAGGGATTTCTTTGATTATTACCGTTGGGATTGTATCTGGGGTTGTACCTGGAGCGCTAACTTTGCTTAGCAATTTTAGCGCACTAAAGATTACTAGGATTGCATTGTTCTTAGTGCTTGTTGTTGTAGCGATTATGGTAACTGTGTTTATTCACTTCTCGGTTCGGAAAATTCCAGTGCAGTACTCCAGAAGAGTTGTCGGACGGAAAGTGTATGGTGGCCAAACAAACCACATCCCTTTGAAAGTTAATACTGCAGGAATGATTCCAATTATCTTTGCCGTGACTATCATGCAGTTTCCTCCTACAATTCTTGGTTTTTTGCCGAGTTCCTGGAAATGGGTTCTAAGCGTTCAGAGTATTTTTAGTTCTTCAAATCCGTTTTATGTTCTCATTTATGGTGCTCTTATTGTTGGGTTTACTTATTTTTATACCGCGGTACAAGTAAATCCTGTGGAAATGGCAGAAAACCTTAATAAGCAGCATGGAATTGTTCCTGGTTATCGTCCAGGCAAGCAGACTGCTGATCATATAAACGGGGTCTTGTCACGTATTACGTTGCCGGGAGGGCTCTTTCTGGCAGGTATTGCTGTGATACCGATGATCTTTGAATCCCAGCTAAAGATTGGTACCATGGTTTCGGGGGCGTCGCTTCTAATTGTCGTTGGTGTTGTCTTAGACACAGTTTCTCAAATCGAATCATATCTTACCACACACCGTTATGACGGTTTTTTAACAGGTCAACGTAAAGGACGTAGAAGAAGATAAAGGGGGTGGAATGAAGGTTAGAGCGTCAGTAAAAAAAAGAAGTAACGATTGTCAGGTTGTCAAGCGTAAAGGAAGAATATATATCATCAACAAAAAAAATCCGAGACTCAAACAAAGACAGGGGTAATATAGGGATATGGCGAGAATAGCAGGTGTTGATTTACCCAGAAATAAGAGAGTTGATATTGCACTAACATATATTTACGGTATTGGCCGGACCATGGCTTCTAGCATCGTTGAGGATGTTGCAATTGATCCATCCACTAGGATTCAGGATCTTACAGAAGATGATCTTAGCCAGATACGGACTAAAATCAGTAGCGATTACAGGCTTGAGGGTGACCTCAGGCGCGAAATTGATTTAGACATTAAACGGTTAAATGACATTAATAGTTACCGTGGGTTGCGCCATCGCCGCAATTTGCCCGTTCGAGGTCAGCGTACAAGTACGAATGCTCGAACTCGCAAAGGTAAGGCTAGAACTATCTCTGTCGGTCGTAAGGCTAAGGAAGCTGGTCGCAAGGCTTAATCTTAGGTTAAATTCAGGCAGTTTAATGGTTTTTTGGCTTTTTTTAGGTAGGAGATTGATTTGAGATCAAATAGAAGGAAAGAGAAGAAGAATGTTCCTGAAGGGATTGCTCATATTCAGGCAACATTCAACAATACAATTGTTACGATCACTGATCCTAATGGTAACGTTCTGGCCTGGGCAACTTCTGGGCAGCATTTTCGTGGTGCTAGGAAGTCAACTCCTTTTGCCTCATCACAAACTGCGAATGATTGTGCTAGGAAAGCTATGGAACATGGCCTTAAGCGTGTCGAGGTGCGGGTAAAAGGGCCTGGGTCTGGAAGAGAATCTGCCATTCTCGCCCTTGTCTCTGCCGGTTTGGAAATTACTTCCATGAAAGATGTTACACCCATTCCACATAATGGTTGTCGCCCCCCAAAACGTCGACGTGTATGAATCTGTTTAGGTGTCTGATTTATGCCTAGAACTATGTATTAGTTGATAAATTTGTATGAAGGAAAATCGATGACAAGGTTAGAAATTAATAAGCCTAAACGACTGCTCGCGGATCAGGAGACTTTAAGGCCTGACTATGGGCGGTTCATTGCAGAGCCTCTTGCTCGTGGGTTTGGTACTACGCTTGGTAACGCGCTTCGGCGTGTCTTGATTTCCAGTATTAGTGGCGCGGCGATTTATGCGATTGCTGTTGAAGGCGCGAGCCATGAATATTCAACGGTTGAAGGTGTTCGAGAAGATCTCCTCCAAATTATATTAAATCTTAAGGCGATCCGTTTTCGTCTTCTTTCGGAAGAATCGGCTACGTTGTATCTCAGCGCAGAAGGTTCCACAGAGTTAACTGCTGCTGATATTCAACCAAACGGCCAAGTTGAAATTATTAATCCGGATCAACATATCGCTGTACTTGATCGGTGCGATGGATTAAACATAGAGATGCGGGTATGTGTAGGAAGAGGGTATGCCTTGGCCGGCGAAGTGATAGAAGAAGAATTGACTGAGGGCATTATTCCGATAGACACAAAATTTTCACCTGTGACCAAGGTGAATTTTAATGTTGAAGGGACACGTGTTGGGTCTATTACTAATTATGATAGATTAATTTTGGAAGTATCCACAGATGGTTCCATTACTGCTAAGGATGCTGTTACTCAGGCTGCGGTGATTCTACTCGATCAGTTCCATCTCTTTAGTGATTTTGACGAAAATTATATCGAAACGGTTCCCGAGATCGACCAAAGTAAGATCCAACTTGAAAAGTATCTGTCTCGACCTGTTGCTGAACTAGAATTGTCGGTTAGATCGGCTAATTGCCTTGATGCTGCTAATATTAGCACAATCCGTGATCTGGTTACCCTTGATGAGAGAAAAATGTTGGAATTCCGTAATTTTGGCAAGAAGTCTCTTAATGAGATTAAAGACATTTTAGATGAGATGGATCTACACTTCGGGATGACTTTGGAGGAAGTGAGCGTAACGGATAGCGAGGGGGCAGAGGATGCGTCATAGAAAGAAAGGACGAAAACTTGGTAGAACAAGTAGTCATCGTAAAGCATTGTTTCGCAACCAAGTTACTGCGCTATTTGAGCACGAGCAAATTTGTACAACTCTGCCAAAATGTAAAGAGCTTCGTGGTGTTGCTGAGAAACTGATCACTCTGGCTAAAAAAGGTGATTTGCACGCGCGCCGCCAGGCAGCGAAGATGGTTCATGGTAAGAGGTTGCATGATAAAAAGAGACCTCTTCGCCCTGATGTCAATGGCCAAGAAGTAATTAGCAAGCATGAAGTACTACAAAAACTTTTTGATGAGCTTGGACCTCGCTATCAGGAGCGGAATGGCGGGTATACGCGTGTAATTCGAGGCAAAACCAGAAAGGGCGATGGTGCCGAGATGGGTTATATTCAACTCGTGTAAATTACCTTGTTCTATAAACTGGTTTTTTGAGGCTTAAAACAGCGCACGTCGGATTTGCCGAATGGCTTGCCGAAGACGATCGCTGTTCTCCACCAACGCGATTCTGACATAATTTTCGCCGTTATGACCGAATCCCGCCCCTGGAGAAACGCATACTTCGGCATCATTCAGGATTTTCATCGCGAAGTCAAATGAGTTGAGGTGACTGTGTTCTTGGGGAATAGCTGCCCAGACAAACATAGTTCCTTTCGGTTTTTGGACCTCCCACCCAATACGGTTCAAACCTTCAACTAGGATGTTGCGCCGTTCTTCATAAACGCTGGCATTTTCCTTGACAACTTTTTCCTCTATTCTGAGGGCGACAATTGAGGCTATCTGAATTGGCGCGAAAATACCGTAGTCATAATATCCTTTGATTTTTGCTAGGGCGTTGATCAAGTCTCTGTTACCAACTGCAAAACCACAGCGCCATCCTGCCATGTTGTGGGATTTGGAAAGCGAAAAAAATTCAATTCCAACATCTTTTGCTCCCTTGACTTGTAGGAGACTTGGAGCTTGATACCCATCAAAAACGATATCTGCGTAAGCCAAGTCGTGGATCACAATGATGTCGTTTCTTCGGGCAAAATCCACAACTTCTTTGAAGAAATCCATGCTAACAACTGCTCCAGTTGGATTGTGAGGGAAACTCAAGATCAGCACTTTCGGCTTAGGCAATATATCGCGTGTAATTTCGGCTAGGCTTGGTACAAACTCATTTTCAGCATGCAAGGGTATACTAACAACACTGCCACCCGCAAGTATTATACTGTAGATATGGATTGGAAAGGTCGGGTTAGGTACAAGTGCCAAATCGCCCTCATCAATTAAGGCCAAGGCGAGATGAGATAATCCTTCTTTTGTACCGATAACGGATGTCGCTTCATGGTTGGGATCCAATTGTACACCGAACTTTCGTTCATAGTACCAGCAGATTTCACGTCTCAGGTTGAAGATACCTTTTGAAGCCGAATATCGGTGGTTTTTGGGATCATATGCAACTTCGCACAATTTATCAATGATATCCGATGGTGTTGGCTCACTCGGATTTCCCATACCAAGATCAATCACATCTACGCCTTGTTGCCTCCTATCATGCGTCAATTGTTTAAGCTTGCCGAACATGTAGGGTGGTAAGCGATCTAAACGCTTGGAAAATGTGTTCATGATCTTTATCTTTTAAAAAATGGGTTAGAGCGTGAGATTATATAATATCGATAATTGTTCATGGTAAAACTGCGGCTCTGGCTCTCTTGCAAAACATAACATATTAGGCCAAATCTTGACAAGTGAAGCTCAATATCGCATCGCTTCTTCTCGGTAGATAAGAATTTGCTGTTCCTGCCGTGGGATACTGACATGAATTGATTTACGTTTTCGATTGGTATCTCTTAAGATTGCCTGTGTTTTTAGCATTCCTGTCATGGTGACGATTCTTGATTCGTAGTACATCCATATTTTACATTCCGTGTATGGATTGACAACATAGTTACTTCCTGCAATGAATTGGTCATACTCAGGAAGTTCTAGCTCAAAGGCTTTGTCGTGACCTGTAACAACCAGTTTGGTTGATAAATCTCTGGGGGAGTATCCACTCAAGCGACAATTTTTTAATGTGATGGGGCCACCCGATTTATTGATTAATTTTAAAGCTACGATGATAGCTAGTCGGTGGTTGTCATCCCGTGTGATGAACCAGCTATCGTCTTGGATCTGTTCAAGTGTAAGTTCAGGTATTTGTCGTTTTTGGTTGTAGACGATCCATAAACCGATTACACTGACGGAGACTAGGATGAACCAGTGCCCCGCGGGCGTCTTCAGAAATTCGAAAATTTGCTTAAAAATTTGTTCAACCACTAGAATCTCAGCCTGTTCCTATGATTCTTCTGAAATGAGTGTCAATTCAGTTTGACCGTTGAGTCCAGCAATAACCGGAAAAGTCTTTTGCATAGATTTCCCACCATGCGGTTTGTATCGAACATCTGATGAGAAATACGCATAGAGCGCGGTATTTCTCGGTTTTGAGGACAAATTTGCTCCAGAACCGTGTACCATCAAACTGTGGAAGAGAAGCGCGCTGCCAGCCTTGAGTGGAACCTCAACTTGGTCTGAAGGATCTACATCGTCCCGGTCGGTAATCGGAGCGTCATGTCGTCGAGCGATGCCGCCCCATTCACGGAGTCCCCACTTATGGCTGTGTGGGATAATTTTTAAACACCCATTTTCAGTAGTTGCATCATTAATTGCAATGCTTACGGTAACTAGCTTTGGTGGCTCCATTGGCCAATATGCCGAGTCTTGGTGTAGTCCATGTGCTGAACCGTGGAATGCAGGCTTAAGCATCAATGTACTGCGGAAAAGAAGTAGATTTTCACCGATCAGGTTTTGGACTGCTGTTACCAAGCTAGGGTGTTTCGCAAGTTGGTCGAAAATCTCAGATAAGTCCCTTGTTCCCTCGATTTTTCGTAGGACCGGGAGTTCGTCATCGAAATTATTTTCCTCACGAAACGGTTCCATCTGAAAATGGTTTTTCCTCGGATCGTTTGTGTCCAGAAAATCCTTATATTGCAGATGCAATCTTTCTATTTCATGTTGACATTTTTCTATCTCTTGGGAGGATAACAGGTCTTCAATAATCAAATATCCTTCTTCTTCAAAAAAAAGTTTTTGCTGTTGCATACCGATTATCCTTTGAATCTATATGCTTGTTGAATTCCAAATCCGAGTCACCTTACATAGTTTACCATAACTGTGGACTGAAATTTGAATTTCCAGTATACTTTAGCTCTATAGAGTGGGCAACGATGATAATAGTGAAGATCAATGAATTATATAGTCGCAAAATGAAACCCAAATTATAACATGCGGTAATAGATGGGTGTTGGTTATTTGGTGGCTGTAGAGTAGGGTAAAGATGGCAACTGTTACTTTAGTCGATGTGAAGAAAAACTATCCTGGTGGCGTCAAGGCGGTAGAAAACTTTAATTTAGTGATTGAGGATGGTGAGTTTATCGTTCTGGTTGGGCCTTCTGGTTGCGGTAAGTCCACCACTCTTCGTATGATTGCGGGATTGGAAGAGATTACGGAAGGTGAAATCTCGATAGGTGATCGTGTCGTCAATCGTGTTTCGCCGAAGGACCGAGATATCGCAATGGTATTTCAAAATTATGCCCTCTATCCGCACATGTCCGTTCGAGAGAATATGGAGTTCGGCCTCAAGTTGCGAAAGTATCCAAAAGCTGAAATAGAAACACGGATCAATGATGCCGCTCAAATGTTAGGGTTGGCCGATTTGCTTCATCGTAAACCCAGAGCTCTATCCGGTGGGCAACGTCAGCGTGTAGCTGTTGGTCGCGCGATTGTTCGTCAACCTGCTGTCTTCCTGTTTGATGAACCGTTGTCTAATCTAGATGCCAAGTTGCGTGTGCAAATGCGTGTTGAACTGAGTCAACTGCATAATGAAATAAATACCACCATGATTTATGTCACTCATGATCAGGTTGAAGCTATGACGATGGGAGATCGAATTGTAGTGATGAACGAGGGAGTGATACAGCAAGTTGCTGATCCTATTACTCTTTATGATCGGCCAGTAAACAAGTTCGTGGCCAGTTTTATTGGGACACCCCCAATGAATTTCTTTAATGGGCAGATTCTTGGTCAGAATGCGTCGATGGCTTTTCTCTCTGAAGATGGTATGCAGTTTCAGATAACTAAACAGCAAACAGAGAAGCTCAGGCAGTTTGATAAGCAGAAAATTGTGTTTGGGATTCGCCCGGAGCATGTTGGATCAGCTATAGCTGAAAATAGTGAAACAGTTGGACGTGTTTCGGCTGTTGTTGATGTGGTTGAGCCTATGGGTGCGGAAACTTATGTTTACTTGAAGTCAGAAACGACTAGTTTCGTTAGTCGAGTCGATTCGCATAGAAAATACATGGTTGGTGAAGAGATAGAGTTAGCAGTCGCCATGGATCGGGCCCATTTTTTCGACTTTAATACGGATAGAGCCATTTTATAATTTTAAATACTGGAATGATAATGCCAAAATTTCCGTATGGGAAAGTCCCTTTTTGGATACTATTGATAGCTATTTCGACGGGGATTTTTAATCTAGTAGCTACGCTTTCAAAAAGAGGTGAAAAACCGGACTTGGTTTTTGTTTCCTTTGCCAGAAGCCATATGGAGGCTTATGAAGAAGCTACGGAGGAATTTCAAAAAGAGCATGGAGTAAAAGTTCAGTTACAATTAGTTTCCGATAGGACAGTGAAGAGCCGACTGCAAAACGCGTTTCTGACAAATGCTAATGTTCCGGATGTCGTTGAGATTCTGGCTGATACTATGGGAACCTTTACCAAAGGCCCAATCGAAGATGTCGGTTTTGTTGATTTAACCGACCGGTTGCATGCAGAAGGTTTATACGATCGTTTCGTTGAATCGCGTTATAGTCGCCTATCTAGGTTAGGAAGAATCTTTGCCTTGCCCCATGATGTGCATCCGTTGATGCTTTGCTATAGAAGTGATTTGGTAGAGGAACTCGGGATTGATGTGAATACACTCCAAACCTGGGATGACTTTGTCGAAATGGGACGACGGATTACCAACGACCTTGATGGTGATGGCAATCCGGATCGGTATGCGCTTGATCTACCTGCTAACGGTGATATGTTGACACCGCTTCTCCTTCAGCGTAGGGAACCTCTCTTCACTAAAAATGGGCAGCTGAAAATCGACAACGATACCGTGGTGGACACCATTATCTGGTACATCCATCAGAGTCGAGGGAAAGACCGGATTGCCTTCTCTGCTGGATGGGGACAAACTTTAGCCAAAACTGTCACTGATGGCTTGGTGCTGTTCTATTTTTGCCCGGATTGGAGAACCAAGTATTTTGAAACAGATACCCCACATCTTAGTGGCAAGATGAAATTGATGCCATTACCTGCTTGGGAAATCGGAGGGTCACACGTTAGTACCTGGGGTGGAACGGGACTGGCAATCACCAAAGCCTCCAAGAATCAGGAACTGGCTTGGAAGTTTGCTAAAGTTCTGTATCTAAAAGCTGAGGATCTTGGCAAAAGATTTAAAGCGTCTTACATTATTCCACCGGTAAAGGATGCTTGGGACCTACCGGAATTTAAGGAACCTGTTCCTTTCTACACAAACCAGCCAATCGGTGCCTTATACGCCGAGATGGCAAAGGATGTTCCATCCAATTACGCCAGCCCATATTATGAATTAGCCAGAAACAAACTAAACGAAGTCTTTATCAATGCGGCTTTATACTATGATAAAAATGGTGATGATGGGTTAAAGGAATATATTAAAAGAGAATTGGCCCGGGTTTCTGCCTATGTTGAAAACAGGGCACAGCACAACATATTTTACCGTCAGCAAATTGCCAATCGTTAATAGATGAGTATTTAGGTGCAGCGTTATGGAAAAATGGAAAGAACGACTGAATAAACGGACCGCGCCTTGGCTGTTTTTAAGTCCTTACTTGGTCTTAACACTTGTCTTTTTTATTTATCCGTTTATTTATGCCATTATTCTGGCATTCTATCAAACTAACGGTCCCAAGAGCTGGAATTTTGTTGGCTTGGAAAATTTTGCTTTTGTTCTGGCTGATGGGGATTTTCATATCGCAGTTTGGAACACTACAATATTCGCGCTCTCCTCTATATTGGTGCAACTTCCGTTATCCTTGGGAATGGCTTTGCTGTTAAACTCTAAAAAAGATCGTCTTAAAGGTGTATTTCGACTGATTTTGTTCAGTCCCTATCTGGTTGGACAGATCTTTGTTGGCATTATTTTTAGCGTTATTTTTATGCCGCGATATGGTATGTTCAACCGATTCTTGCAGGAAGTAATTGGTTGGGGTTTAGAAAAAAGATGGCTTGAAAATCCTAATCTAGTAATGCCTGCCTTGATTATTACTGCCATGTGGATGTATGTTGGGTTCAATATGATTTATTTCCTGGCTGCACTCCAAAATGTCGATCAGAATTTGGAAGAAGCAGCCTTAATCGATGGTGCGAACCCTTGGCAACTGTTTTGGGCGGTTACGTTTCCAGCTATTAAACCGGTTGTACTCTTTGTGGTTGTTATGAGCACGATAGGCTCCTATCAGTTGTTCGAATTGCCTTATGCCTTACTGCAAAATGCTGCTGGAGTTGCCGGTTATGGGCCAAAGGATTCTGGCCTGACGATTGTCGGTTATTTGTATCGTACTGCCTTTGAATCAGGAGACCTCGGGACAGGGGCTGCTATCGGTTGGTTATTAGCTATTATTATTTTTACCATCAGCTTCATACAAATGAAGATTGGTCGTGGATTGGAGACAGAATAAACTTTATGAATAATACGCACTTAACATTTTTGTTCTTTGGTTTCGTCTTTTTATTCTTATATTTTGTCCCTTTCATGCCTAGAGGCAAGCAGATCGCCTTGGTGTATCTCCGTTACCTGGTGCTGGCCAGTATCGCTGCCTTGATTCTGGCTCCTTTTTTCTGGCTGATTTGTTCTGCTTTTAAAGATCCGGAAGTGTTGATGGCTTACACTTTCCTACCTCCAGTTGCAGAATGGTCAAGCCAGACCATCAACTTTAGCAACCTAAAAAAGCTTTTTGAAAAGGAAGAAACACTGGAAGGAGCTATCTATTTCTGGCGGTATATCGTCAATTCATTTTTTTTAGCTAGTACTTCCACGGTTGTTACACTATTCTTTTCATCCCTGGGTGGGTATGCTCTTGCCAAATATGAGTTTCGTGGTAGAAGTTTCCTCATACTTTTCATGCTTGGTACAATGATGATTCCGGCTATGCTTCTCCTTTCGCCACTTTACCATCTGATACACAAGATAAACTGGATGGATACCTACTGGGCGCTAATCGTTCCGGGTGCATGTAGTGCTTTTGGTATGTTCCTGTTCCGGCAGGCGTTCTTTTCAGTCCCCAGTACCCTAGTCGAAGCCGCGCGGATCGACGGTTGTGGTGAATTTGGCATATATCTTAATATTGTGATGCCACTTGTACGTCCAATAACTGCCGCTTTTTGCCTGATCAGTTTTCTTGGTAGTTGGAATGCCTTTATCGCCCCCGATGTATTTATTCAAACTCAATCAAAGTTAACATTAACGGTTGCCTTAAATCAATATGTTGATGTTTATGATCAACAATATGGAGTTTTTCTGGCAGGGACACTGTTGGCTATTATCCCTCCAGCTATTCTATTTTTCTCACTTGAAAAAGAATTTGTTAGTGGCTTAACCAGTGGAGCAATCAAAGGATAGACGGTGCTTACTTTATCTCAGAAAGAAGAATTTAATCAAAATGGCTATTATGTTATTGAGCAGATGTTAGAAACAGATCTGCTGGCTCAAATTTGTCATGCTTTCGATCTGTTGGAAGAATACCGGAATTTGCTGGATCACGATATCACCTTTCTGAGCGTGGCTAATCACCCTATACTGGTATCTGCTATTGAATCGATCTTGGAATCCCAACCGCAACTCCTACAGTTCGATGGTATTGCCCGTCAACCAAATACGCCGGATCAAGGATGGCACGCAGACTTCACCTTCTATTGCGATCGTCCCTTGATGTTGAATGTTGGCGTGTATCTGGATGAATTAACGGCAGATAATGGTCCAATTTGTGTGGTTCCCGGTTCCCATAAGCACGGGACACCACCCCCAAGAGATGCTGGTAATTTGCTGGATGAATTGCGTTTGACGGTTCCAGCTGGAACTGCAGTCATTTTTGACTGCACAACTTGGCATCGGGGTGGCGGTAATCGATCTGACAAAGTCCGTCGGGCTATTTTTCCAACTTATGGTCACTATTGGATGAAACGTTTTGAAACATGGATGCCTTATGCCAGCGAAGAGCGGTTTCCGGAAACAACATCTCCTGAATTGCAAGCATTGCTCGGTATTGCGCTCAATATGCCGAGTGCTTATGGCGGTTACGATGAGAAAGCTGTTGTTCGGAAAGGACTCGATGGAAAGTGGGAGTCTAGCTAGGTTGGTTCTAATCGAGAAGAGGCAAATGAGGATCCGTCTGAATCTGATTGTTTTTATTGTGGTTATCGTATATGGAATTTCAGGTTGTAAGAGCAGTTTGGTTAGTAGTCTGTTTCCTGAACAGACGTGGAGTCAGAATTACGCTTTGCTTGAAGGGACTACTTGTACATCGCCAGAGATGATTGATGGTGATTTAGAAACTGTTGGACGACGCTGGAAGGAAATCATTCTTACCTTGCCAGAGCGGAAAGCCATCCATCGTATTGTTATTCGCGGAACCAATTTTGAGGATATTATTGTCTATGCCGGTTTAGGAAATGCGGATAGCTGGCGAAAGATCCAGAAGATCAAAGATAATCAGGGTACCACCATCGATTTTCGTGCCACTTGTGTCACTGACGCCATACGTTTCCGAATTGGAGGTACTTTGGATGACAAACGGGTAGGAAAAGATTTCAGGTCGGCCACGAGTCTCGATCCCAACGTTCGCCGCTATAGTGGAATTAAACGAGGACATCCTTACGCGCAGGAGATTGAATTGTATGGACTCATTGATGTAGATCCCTCGCAGCCTGAACGCCCTGTGACCACTGAACCAGATACTCAACCTAATGAAACAGAAATTCCTGATCCGGAGTTCTAAGTTCCAAATAATGGAAGATTCCCCCTAATACTGATATA
>Ga0208406_1000496_pt1 | contig 15867 bp, 15 predicted proteins | sample ETNtaG_15_FD_185769 | JGI IMG/M metagenome (GOLD analysis project Ga0208406, IMG submission 185769) | Marine microbial and viral communities from oxygen minimum zone, Eastern Pacific Ocean - ETNP201302PF89A (SPAdes) (version 2) | ecosystem: Environmental > Aquatic > Marine > Oceanic ...
GCACCAAAGCTCCCATTTGTATTTAATTTGTATTTTTTTAAGCTACCTTTCCACTGTTTGTTTTTTTCATATTCAAAGGTGGATTGATAAACGTAATTTCCTTTGGTGACATCTGACATCACGGCGGGCGTAGTAAATGTTAATTTTCCAGAGATTGCTTGTTTAATAGCATCGGTTAATTTGGCTAATAATTCAGACTGGTTAGATGCATAAAGCGGTTTTGTCGTTCCACCTTTGGTAGCTAGTGTATTATAGTTAGAGTTGGCTCCTCCTAGAGCAAATCCAACGGCAAATGTTTTGATGTTGTAAACTTTTTTAATTTGATCAGCTATGCTTAAAACAGTGTTATGTCCGGACCAATAACCATCGCTAATGACAATTAAATAATTAACAGAACAACTTAAATTCCAATTAGCAACCTGACCGCTAGTAAAATAATTTCTTGCAATACTCATTGCTCTAGCAAGATTAGTTCCTCCACTTGCATAAACTCCATCTACGTTGGTGTATATCGTTTTGGCTCCGGTATCGCTAATTTTTACTCTGATATTGTGTCGGGTTCCCCATTCCATAAGACCAAAGTTTGCTCCAGATGTTAAATCTGTATTTGAGACAATTCTTTTAATAACTTTTTTAGCCGCATCTAATCTTGTACCGGCTCCACCTCCATACGTTGCTGTTTCATTTAAACTGGTATCGTATTTTCGAACTGCATAATTGTAATAGTCAGTAACGTAAATATTGTCACTACTGTCAATGTGCATCCCATAAGGATATCTAAAACCAGAAGAAACTGAATATGATCCCGTCTTTGCTTGATAGGTTAAACTTGAATTAAATTTTTGAATTCTATGATTATAAAGATCTAAAGCATATATATTTCCACTGCTATCATAACCTGTATCCGTTGGGCGGTTAAAATAACCATTGGAAGAAGAGTAAGCATGATTTGAAGTTTGTTGATAAGTAATACTTTGACCGCTTAAATTAAATTCTGCAACTCTGTTATTATAATTGGCAATAAGTAGCTTATTGCCAGCACTGTTTAATGACATCCCCCAAACATAGCCAAAATAACTATTATAATGAGCATTTACTTGATGAACGCCATTTGTCGAATACATTGACACATAATTATTGGTATGGCCTACATAAACATAAGAACTTCCGACTGCAATTGCATGAGGGTAGTAATATCGTGCTCCATTATTCCAAACGCAACCCCCATTAAGATTAAGAACTTTAATTCTATGACCGTAAGTATCGGCGATATATATCTTGTCATTGTAGATATCAAATTGTCTTGCATATTGCCATCTGTTGCAACTTCCCGGTCCTCCATAACCACCAAAACTTCTCAGATAAGCGCCTGAACTATCAAAAACTTTAATTCTATTATTGTGATATTCCATTACATAAACATTTCCCGAGCTATCAGTTGCTACATCAAGTGGATAATAAACCTCAACTGAATTATAGAGTTTTGAACTCATACTTCCCGAATTATCTAACATGATTAAAATGTTAGCAGGGATATCTGATGTTCCTGTACCTGGAGGTGGATTTTTGGCTTGAGCTTGAAAGCTAAACATAACTATTAAAAAAGTTAAAATTATTTTTGTGAGTCTAGCCATTCTCCCACTTTCGCGTTGTATTCAGCCATTGCATTGGCATAAAGTTTGCTTGTAATTTCTATGACTTCTGCATGTCCGTCATGAATGTTGGTTGAAATATATTCAATATAATCGTTGCCTATTTCCCATTGGTAGCTGCCTCTCCACCTTTGCTTTGGCATTCCCTCAGGAAGATTAAATGTGCCGTATTTCTTCATGGCAAAATCCATAAGTTTAGTGTCCTTCATGTTGGGCCTGTAGAGCTGTATTTGTGATAATTTATTTTCTATATAAAGATAAACTACCATCGTGCCATATAACGATTTGTCATTTTTACATAAATCTTGCATTGGAATGGCCAAGCTTTCTCCACCAAACCGATCAGGAAATGCAAGAGGAACAGGATTAATGACTATTTTTTCTTTAGGATCGCCAAATTGGCTGATTTGAAAATTACAAGCATACGAAGTTGATGTTACGACTAACATCATTAAGCTTAAAACTATTATTGTAATTTTTTTTCTCATTTTACTAATACTACATCAGCTAATAATTTAACTATAGTATCTTCTCCTTGTTTACATTGATTGCGTACGTCGTTACATCCACATGAAAATATAGTGTAATGGGTGCCTGTGCTCGTGCCACCCGATTTATAAGAAGTTCCCTCAGCAACGCTTGAGCCCGTTGATCCAGCCACCGTTTTAGTTTTTGCAGTTGATGTGTTGCCATTTTGATCAGGGGTATAAGTAATAAAAAACTCATAACTGTATTTTTCTAATCTTTTTTTCTCATCACCACTTACAGAAATAATTTCATCTAATCTTTTACTTCCCACATAATTGTTAATAGCTTTTGCTGAGCTTAAGTTGGAAAAAAGAGATGTTTTACAAAATTTTAATTGACTATTCGGATCATTATTTGCAGATAAACTGGTTTGTGCTCCCAACCATTTTTTAGCTTCGGTGATTCCTGTTTCTGCAGCATAAAACGCCTGTTGATTAGAATCTTTGGCAGCATTTTTTTTATGATCACTTCCAGCCACCATAACTAACGTTGCCCCCATTAAGGACATGACGAGCAGCATAAGTAACGCTAAAGCAATGGCAAATCCTTTTTCCGATTGTTTATATTTTTTTCTTTTCATTTAAATCTTTACAATATTCCTTAAATAGACACTGATATAAAATGTTTCTCTGTGGTAATTATCTGGAGGTAGAGTTTGATCCCTATTGTCATTAACAATTCTGTATTTCTTTTGTGTTTTATTTATTGGATTAGGAGATCTGACGGTAAGATAAACTTCAGCAGTATGCACTTTTGATTGATTATCTCTTCCTACTGACGAACAAGAGTCACTACCACACACAGGTCTTAACTCATTTCCATTTACATCTTTGAAAACGACTTGAAAATCAGTGACAAAGGGAACAATCATTTGTGGTACACAATTTCTTTGATTTCTATATCTTTCGCAATTTCTCTTCATTCCCATACCATAAGAATTTTTGACTTTAGGATTTTCAATAACTTCTCTACCAAGATACATATCGTTGCTAGTATTGTACTTTTTAAGAAAGTAACTTATTTTTAATCTTTCGGTAGGAGATGTGTTGTACCAAATCACAAGAGAATCTCCTCCCGTGTTATTATAATTATCTGTTTGTTCAATCCATCTATCAAAAGCTCTACTGAAATTTATGTCTTTATAGCCTGCGTTTCTTAGATCTTTTGAAACGACAGAAAGAGAAACTCTTCCAGAATCGCTCATAGCAGCTTTATCCAAAATGGTTTGATGAGAACTTTTAAAAAAAAGATAAGAATAATACATAGCACCAACGGCTATTACCGAAATAACTAGCGCTATCATTGTCTCAATTAAAGTGAAGGCTAAATTTTTTTTAATCTTCATTTAAAACCAACTCCTAAATATTTCTTTCTTTTGCCTTTGCTTGTTTTAAAAATAAACCTTCCTGTGGTTGCATCGACGTAAGATCTTTTTCCATCGCCCGAAAGACATCTTGGTTTCCTTTCTTTCCAGACATTTTTTTCTAAAATTCTTATTTGATTTTTGGCTTGAAATTTTTTCCTCCACTTATTTTTTTGCTTATCAGAAAGATTAGAAGTGCCTCCTGCAGAGTGTGAACATTGTTCATTGAATACATAACTTGATGCATTGTTTGCATCTCCCATCATATCTTCAATAACCATTTCGGATAAAAAATTGACTTTAGTTCTTTCCACAGATCGATCCATGGAGCTCACGGCAAAAGTTATAAGTTGATTAACGGCGATAAATCCAATTCCAATAATTACTAAGCAGACGAGTGATTCAATTAACGTCAATCCTTTGTTCGATTTCATTTATTTTAATAAAATCCATTTACTTTTTTTTTCATTATACGAGTAAGCTTTTATTATTGTGGCACTATCAGTCCAATTTATTTTATAATAGCCTTTCTCTTTGTTGCTGTAACGGCATTGATCCGGTTGACTTTGAGAAGAGGTATTAACTGAACACAAGACTAACATACCAAGTCTTTCTCCAGTACCAGGATCATTTTCTTCAGTGCCACCTCTAATGGAGCCATCTCTGCTAATGCACATCCAGGTATTGGGGTGATGCCGTATATTTTTTAATGTAAAATCTTCTTCTCTTTTCCAAGGTTGTCTTCTTATGTCATAGTGACAATTTTTTCTTGCGTTAGCATCTCTTCCACCTACAGACTTACCATTGCTTTTTATTTTTTTATATTGATTAATATAATCTGTATTACTCATAGAATGTATATAGGCTTTTAGATAATCGCGATTACCGTGCCAATGAATCATGGCCATGCCATATTTTCCACTTGAAACATCTGATTTCACTTCTTCTATTTTATTAACCATAGCTAAAACTTCTTTTTTAGTTTCGCGTTTTTCTGTCCAACTACTTAAATTTGGATAAGCAATAACGACAAAAATAATAATTATTAGAATAACGACTAATATTTCGATAAGTGTAAAAGCTTTATTTTCCTTTTGTTTCAGCATTGCTTATTGTCCCCGTTCCAATTAATCCTTCAATGGATTTTTCCATAGTAATCATACCTTCTCTTTGAGCGGTTTGCATTACACTAGGTATTTGATGGATTTTCGCTTCTCGAATTAAGTTTTTAATTGGAGGTGTACAAACCATAACTTCAAAGGCTCCAATCCGCCCTGAACCGTCTTTTTTCTTATATAGCTTCTGGGTAATTACCATTTTAAGAGATTCAGCAATCTGGGCACGAATTTGGCCTTGTTGTCCAGGAGGAAAAACATCGATTATTCTATTAATGGTATTGGGTGCTCCGCTCGTATGAAGGGTTCCGAAGACTAAATGCCCTGTTTCAGCCGCCGTAAGAGCCATTCCTATGGTCTCTAGGTCTCTTAGCTCACCTACTAGGATAACATCGGGATCTTCCCTTAGTGCCCCCTTCAAAGCTCTTGCAAAGCTTTCTGTTTGTTTTCCAACTTCTCTTTGAGAGATAATACTTTTTTTATCTGTATGAATAAATTCTACAGGATCTTCGATAGTAATAATGTTGGTTGATCTTGTTTCGTTTATTTGATCAATGATGGCAGCCAACGTTGTAGATTTTCCAGATCCTGTGGGCCCTGTAACTAAAACTAAACCTTTATGAGCATCAATTAATTCAAAAAGAACTGGTGGCAAATTAAGATTGTCCATTTTTGGAATTTTAATTTCAACTCTTCTAAGTACTGCAGCAGAACCTTTGAGAGTTCTATAAAAATTTGCTCTAAACCTAAGATCGCCCAACATAACAGCACAATCCAATTCTTTTTTTGTTTTAAAAATATTAATTTCCTCATCGGTACAATTATTTTTCAAAAGATCATCAATATCTTTACTTTCTATTTTCGAATTTTTTTCGATAACAATTTCACCCATAACACGGCAGGCAATATCAGAGCCTCCCCTAAGGTGAAAATCCGAAATTTTTAAATTGTTTTTGGCCAGTTCTATGATTTTATTTATCATTGTTAAAATAATACAGGGTATAAGGAGATTATCACATGCTTGGTTCAGTTTTTTGTTTTGAAACCACCGAACCTATTTTCTAAAATGTAGTTTTTATGCAATATTTCACTTTTTTGTCTATTTTTAGGGGTTTTTTATATTATCTATTGAATAAGTGGTAAAATAGCTCATAAATCTAGTATTTACGTAGAAAAACTTGATAAAAGGAGTTTTATAGGGAAAAATGGTTTGATTGCTTGATAATATGACATTTATATAACTTGTGATCGTTTTTATTATAAATTTTTATAAAATTATATAACTCTAACACAAGGACAAAAATATTTTATAAACTCTAACACAAAATTATCAATTATTTATAAAAAATTCAGATTCTATATTTAAAATCAAGCAAAAAGCCTTATTTATATAGATTTTTTAACATAAAATGCCTAATTTTTAGATTAATTTAGCTAATGATAAAAACTCTAACACAATTTTATAATTAAAATATTATGATTTTGTGTTAGATTTATTATGTCTTGTGTTAGAGAATTATCATTTTCAATTTAATATAGAATTTTTAGTAAATTTTAAAAAAACGTTGAATTTATTGAATATTTTGAAAATTATGGTAAAAAAATTTAAAATTTGTGTTAGACATAAATAAAATTTTGTGTTAGAGGTTAAATAAATTGTGTGAGAGTTCTAAAATCAGAACTCAAAAGGATAGGGCTATAGAGATGATTCATAAGAAAAACGGAAAGTTCCATATATATAGAGGGCAAGATAATTACAAATGTGAGTTGAAATCTCACAATTGGGTAGGAAGAATCTGCATAGACGGAGACAAAAGATAGTCCAATCTAGAACAAAGATGGTTTTGTAAGAATAGACTAAATTGAATAGAGGTTTTAGAAAATAAAATTAAAAGGAGGGAGAGGCCATGGAGATGATCCATAAAAAAAATGGAAGGCTCCACATATACGTAAGGCAGGACAAATATAAAGGTGAGTTGAAATCTCACAATTGGGTAGGAAGAACTTATATAAATGGCAAGCAGAAAATCATTTCATCTGGAACAACAAATTTAGAGGAAGCCATACCTATTTTAGAAAAATGGTATGATGATTTGCAGGTTTCATCTGAACAAAAAGATTTATCGTCAATTGAAAACAAGACCCCCAAAATAGAGGAACCTCCATCCAACGTGGAAGAACCCCCGCCCACAGTTGTTGAGGCAAAGGCTTCTCAACCAACAACAAATGAAACTTCAGTAAAGACGGAAACTTATTCTAATCAAGCACAAGCAACAAAGGTTACTCCACCTCCTCAAAATCCACAAGAATCTGCCCAGGCAACAAAATCAAGTTCAAGTATCTTTGAAAAATTGAAAAATATAAAAATTTCAAAACCTAGTTTTGGTAAAAAAATACTACACCCGGGGAATCTAAAATAAAAAAGACAAGTAAATTTGCACAAAACTTACAAAGTTTTTTCAAGTCTAAAGTTAGTAAAATGAGTGTAGCTGGTGAAGAAATAGTAGGAGTGGACATTACAAGTCAAGCTGTTCGCGTTGCGCAAGCTAGTAAGGATAAAAATGAAAAATGGATCTTAGACAAATTTTCATATCGTTTACTTGATCAAGAAAAGGTTAGTGAAAATTTAATAGAGCATAAAGACTATTTATCAGAAGAAATTAAATTGACTTTGGCTAATGCAAAGGTCACATCCACCAATGTTGCTCTTTCAATTCCCGTTACTAGTGCCATTATTAAGGTTGTAACAAGCCCTCTTATGACAGAGGAGGAGCTAATAAAAGCTATCGAAACAGATTCTCTTTGGGAAAACCTAGTCCAATTAGCTGAAAATCTTAATGATTATTCTGTTTTCCATCAAGTGATTAACCGAAATTCAAAAAATAATACTATGGATATTCTTTTCGTTGCATCTAAACTTTCCGACGTAAATGCTTTTTCTTCAATTGTTAAAAAGGCGAATCTTAACCCAGTTATTATGGATGTAAGATGTTTTACTTTAAAAAATGCATTCGACAATCTTTCTTTAGGTTCTGCAAATAAAACAAGTTCCGCAATTATGGAATTTGGAGCTGAAGAAAATTATTTTATGATTATTCATAACAATATTCCTATTATTACAGATATTTTTTTAAGATCCCCAGAAAAACAAAGCATAATAAATGCTAATCCTAACCAAGAAGGTGACGAATCCCGAAATGTTATTAGGCGATATGCGATGCAAATCAAACAAGCTATTAGCGAATATGAGAATAAATATGAATCTAAAATTACTACAATAAATGTTGTTAGTAATTTAAAAAATATCAGAGATCTAATGCCTTTATTTACAAAAAATTTACTCAATACAAGGTTTAAAATTTTTGATCCTCTGTCAACAATGACGGTTCCGGCATATAACAGAGAAAAAACTAACCTTGATAACCGCTCGCCTATAACTTCGGTGCTAGGATTAGCTTTTCGTAAATTAGATGTTTTTGGTTACTATAAATTTGTTACTGCTGTAAAAAATATCAATTTATTGCCTAATCGTGACGCAGTTAGACAACAAAATAAAATCAAGTTTCTATCTGGTTTTGCTCTTAAAGGATTGGCCGGAGCCATAGCAGGAATCTATTTAATATTGATTTGTCTGTCTTATTTTAACTATCATTCAAATAAAGAAAAACTTTTAGCATTTGATCAAGTCCAAAGTGAATTTGACGGAGTGAATGCAAGATATTCTAAGTTGATGAAGCAAAAAAGAGAAATGGAGACGGCTTTAAGACTTGGAAAAAAAGTAGGCTCAAATCAAGTACAATCATATCGTGCCTTAGCTCAAATTACACGAAGCGTTCCAGCGCGAGTTCTATTTTCAAAATTAGAATTTGATGGATCAGCAAATATTACTATCCAAGGCTCTGCATTTTCTGATCAAGACATATTAAATTTTATTAGCAACCTAAATGCAAAATCACTTGTTGAGCAAGCATCATTAGTTGATATGAATGTTACAACAACAGAGACAACAGGATCATCTTCAAACAAAAAAGGATTTACAATACTATGTAAATTAAAAGGAGTATAATGGATTTAGCTGCCTTAAAAAATTTGGATGTAAAAGATCTTTTAGAAAAAATAAAAAGTGGTGGCGGGGCAGGTCTTTTAAAAGACAAAAAAACGTTAATTAAATTTGGATCAGTAGCTGGAGCCATATTAATTTTTTTAATTGTTTATTATGCTTTTATCTCACCTGTCATTACTGCTCAAAAGGAGAAGATTAATATAATGGACGACAATCAGAATAAAATTGAAGAGTACTCGGGCAATATCAATGCTCTTGAAGCTAAAGTAAAAGAGCTTGAACCGAGATATAAAAAAAGTAGCAACTTTTTTCACAGTAAAAAAGAAGTTGAGGATCTTTATCAAAACATAAGCAATTTTGCTATGACAAATGGTTTAAGTATTATCAATATTAAGAAAGGAGAGCCTGTAGCAGTTGGAGGTAATGAAAATACACAAAATGAACAAACTGAAAACTCTCAAGAAAATACAGGAGCCCAAGCCTTGTATTATAAAATTCCAGTTAATTACAAGATTCAAGGCAATTATCTTGGCTATTTAAAATTTAGGAGAGCATTATCAAAATCTAGTAAAGTGATTAATTATGATAAAGAAATAATAACTGTTGATGCAAAGTCTAGAACAATAATGTCGGAAGGCACTATTTCAATTGTAGGATTACCTAATGAATATAAAAAATAAAAAAAATCGAATTATTTTTGCAATAATTTTCTTGTTGCAGCTATCTTTTTTACCAAATGTTTATGCCGAAGAGGTCAAGGACACTGAAGAGGAAGAACTGCCCGCAATAGACCCATTTGCTGGAGGGACAGGAGCAACTGTGAGTGGAGACGCTACCACAGGATCAGGAGTTAGCAGTTCGGTTATTAATAATATGAAATTAGTTGGAATCATTTCTGGAGCACATAAAAAACTTGCTGTTTTATCTATGCCTGATGGACGCGCACTAACATTTGAAGAAGATGAATTTATTTCAGATGATATTCAGGTGCTCGATATTTACAACGATTTAATTGTCGTTAGGATAAACTCTAAAGAAGAATTTGAAATTTATATGAATAATAAAATAAGACCCAGAGAAGGAAATTAAGTTATGAAAAAAATTTTAAAAATTATTTTATTATTTTTTATAATGAGTTTAATTGCTTCTTGCACCACTACAAAAGGCAAAAAATCTGTTCACGGTCAAGAACCATTAATAAAAGTATCGGACGTTGTAGTTAAAGGTCGAGAAGAAATGGATAAATTGGTCAAAGCGGGACCTAAACCTTATGATCCTGACTTTGATATTAGAGAAGATAAAAGGAAGACCATCACGACTGAAAACGTTAGAAATTATGTGACCATACCCGAAGATTATGGAAATCTTAAACAAGAAGTAAGTATAAATTTAAATAATGTCGATTTCAGTTATGCAATGGGTTTGATGGCAGAGATTGGGGATATTAATATTTTAGTGGGTGATGAAATTAGTGGAACAGTAACTGCTAAATTAGAAAGTGTAAACTGGGATGTTGCCTTTCAAACACTATTGGACATGAAAACTTTAGGAGCAGATATTGACGTAGCTAATGGAATTATTAGAGTTCACACACCAGAAAAATTAACGACGCAAGAAAGCTTCAAATCAGCCAGAGCTGAGGTTTTAAAGAAAAAAATTCAATTGGAGGAATCGGTTGAACCCATCCTAGCTGAGATATTTAGACTGTACTATATCAGCCCTGATCAAGCCAAAACTACTCTAGAAGATTTGTTTTCTACACAAGGCGCCGAGGGAGCAACGACCATGACCAATCTCAAAATAACGGTAGAAAATACTACACGTTCAATCATTGTGAGGGGGCACAAGCCAGATCTTGATGTGATCGATGCTGTTATCCGGGAAATTGATATAAAAACTAAACAAGTCTTAATAGAAGCTTTCATAGTTGATGTAACATCTTCTTTTGCAAAAGCTCTAGGAGCAAGAATTGGAGCTATGACGGAGAAAGGTACTTCAGGTACAAAAGGATCTGTAATTATATCTGGTACAGTTGGTGGAGCAGCAACCACTGCAGGTGGAGTTGCCCTAAGCGCTGCCGCTGGTACAGTTACAAACAATTCAATTACAGGTGCAACAAGCGGTATTGGGATTATAAAAACGTTAGGTACAGGTGTTTTAAAATTAGAACTTGAGGCTTTAGAGTCGTTGGGTTTAAATAAAATTCTTTCTTCACCAAGTATTTTTACACTAAACAATCAGGAAGCAACTATTACGCAAGGGGATCAAATTCCTTACCAAACAACTTCTGACGGAACTACAACAACTGAATTTAAAGAGGCTGCGCTTTCTTTAACTGTAACCCCTAGTATCATTGGTGATGGGAATGTTCTGTTAGATATTAAAGTAAATAATGATGCTCCAAAAACAATTGCTGGCTCTGATGAACCGGGAATTGCTACAAATGAAATTACGACAAAACTTTTAGTAAGCGATGGTGATATTGTAGTTATAGGTGGAATTAAAAAAAATACCACTAATACTACCAGAACAAAAACTCCGGGACTAAGCAAGGTACCTGTTGTTGGAAATTTATTTAAAAGCAAAAACAAAACCGATGAGCTAAAGGAATTGTTAATTTTCATAGCACCAAGGGTGATAGATTAATTTTATGCCGGCATATTTAGACGCTGCTAGCGAACAAAATATTTTAAATATGTTGATGGATCAATCTGTGATCAACGCTGATCAAATGAACAAAATTAAATCCACGAGCAAAGAAATTGGAAAGTCTAAACTAGATACTGCATTTGAACTTAATTTAACCGATGAAAAAAAAATATTAACACTTTTATGTAAAGCCTATTCGTTGGATGTTGTTGACTTAAAAAAGCATGTTGTTACTGATAAACTTAAAAAAATCGTACCCATAGATTATATAAAAAATAACACTTTGGTTCCCTTCGAAATACATGGTGGAGTTTTAAAGATTGCCATACCTGATGGCTCGAAGCTCAGCTTAATGAAAAATCTTAAAACGATGACAAAAATGGATCCCGAGCTTTACGCAGCTTCAATTACAGATATTTCTGATTTTATTGATCGAATGTCGGGAGGAGAAAAAAAAACAAGTTCCAGTGAAAAATTAGAGCAGGTAAAAAAGAAGGAAAAAGCCGTCCCCATTGAAGTGGAATCAGACGTAATCAATTTTGGTGATAAAGTTATGGGAGAAGCCATCGATATGGGCGCTAGTGATATACATATTGAAGCTTTCCGAAATACGTCAAAGATAAGATTTAGAGTGGACGGTATCCTAAAGACCATGGATAAGTTTACGAAGTTTTTACATAATAATTATAATGCTGTGGTTACAAGAGTTAAGATTATATCAAAATTAGATATTGCTGAACGGAGAGTACCGCAAGATGGCGCTTCAACTTTTAAAAAAGGAGACAAAGAAGTCGATCTGAGAATATCAATTTTGCCAACCAAAAATAATGAACGTATTGTAATGCGGATTTTAAATAAAGATGCTGGTGATAAAAAGTTAAGCGAACTGGGATTTGAGACAAATGATCTTACTAAACTGATTAAAGCCGTTACATCTCCCCAAGGTATGGTCTTGGTAACGGGACCCACCGGAAGCGGAAAAACAACAACACTTTATAGTATTTTAAAACACATTAACAAACCTGGTATGAACATTTTAACAGCAGAAGATCCGGTAGAATTTGAGCTTGAAGGAGTAGGTCAGGTGCACGTAAGAGAAGATATCGGTTACACTTTTGCTTCAGCTTTGCGATCTTTTTTACGTCAGGATCCTGAAGTGATATTGGTGGGAGAGATAAGAGATAAAGAAACGGTGGATATCGCTTTAAAAGCATCTCTAACAGGTCACTTGGTTTTTAGTACTATTCACACAAATGATGCACCAAGCACAATTACACGATTACAAAATATGGGCACTCCTAATTATTTAATTGCAGCCGCATTAACTTTAATTATGGCCCAGCGTTTAGCTAGAAAAACTTGCACAGAGTGTAAAGTTATTGATGAAAATGTAACGCCAAAATTATTAAATTCTATAGGTTTTTTACCTGAACAATCCGCTCGTGCTAAAATTTATAAAGGCAAAGGGTGTGATCAATGTAATCAAAGCGGTTACAAAGGTAGAATGGGAATTTATGAGATACTGGAAGTAACTAAGGAACTAAAACAAGGAGTCTTGTCTAATTTACAACAAACTGAACTTGAGGCTATTGCTAAAAAAATGGGCTTTAGAACTATGCAAGTCATGGGTCACGATCTTTTATTAAGCGGAGATCTTTCTTTAGCTGAATTTGAAAGAGTGTTGGGAGCATAATAATGCTTAATTTTCAATATAAAGGAATTTCCCAAGGCAAATATGTTGAGGGTGAAATAGAGGCCATCAACAACGCTGAAGCTGCTTATAAACTTAAAGAACAAAAAGTAATTATTACAAAGCTTATACAGTCCAAAAAAAAGAAAAAAGAGGTTAAAAAAAAAGAAAAAACTTCTTTTAGTTTTGGAACAGGGGTTAAGGCTAAAGAGATATTAATTTTCGCTAAGCAGTTTGCAACCATGTTGAGAGCGGGGCTTCCGGTTTTAAATACGCTTAATATGCTGGATGAGCAAACAAAAGCTCCAGGTATGAAAAAAGTTATCGTTGCCATTCGTAAGGACCTGGAATCTGGAAATGCGCTTTCCAAATGTTTTGCTAAACATCCTAAAATATTTGATACGGTTGTAGTTAACTTAATTAAAGCAGGAGAAGCGAGCGGTAAGCTAGATACCTTCTTACAAAGAATAGTTATTTCACTAGAAAAAAGAGAAAAAATTAAATCTCAAATTAAAAGTGCTTTGTTTTATCCTGGTGTCCTTTTTAGTGTGGCTGTTTTGGTCAGTATTTTTATGTTAATAAAAGTTGTTCCTGTTTTTGTTAAAATGTATGAGGGGATGAATGTAGACATTCCTGGACCCACAGCAGCCATTATGTCAGCGAGTGATTTTGTGAGTTCCGCTTCAGGAGGTGGATTAACTTTATTGATATTAATTATTTTTACATTGACCTTAAGATATCTCATTAAAAAAAATTATAAGATAAGAAAAGCTTGGCATCAGTTTATTTTAAAACTTCCCATTTTTGGAAACTTAATTAAAAAATCCATGTTGGCAAAAGTTTCTTTAGTTTTGGGAAATTTAAGTCAAGCAGGCGTGGATCTTATAGAAAGTATTGATATTGCAAAATCGGTAACGACCAATACTGTTATTATTGAATCGCTTGAAAATATTAAAAAAGGAGTTTTTTCAGGCGAAACGCTAACTAAATTATTTGCCAAGGAAAAAATTTTTCCAACAACATTTAGTCAACTCATCTCGGTTGGTGAACAAACCGGAAGTTTAGATGAAATGTTTGGTTCCGTTGCCTCTTATTACGAAGAGGAGTTCGATACGGCCGTTGCTAATTTATCCAGTTTGATAGAGCCTATTATGATTGTATTTATGGGCATTACCATTGGAGGACTAATGATTGCTATGTATGCTCCAATATTTAATGTAGGCGCAATTATTGGCTAGTTTATTGATCTATTATGGCTTTTTTAGGTTGACTTTCATGGGTTATAAACAGAAAATAATATTTTGAAACTATAAGCAAAAAATAACATCTAAGCCAAGGAGGCATAACTGTGAAAAGTCTGAACAAAGGTTTTACATTGATCGAGCTACTTGTTGTAGTTGCGATTATAGGAATTTTAGCTGCCGTAGGCGTGGTTGCTTATAATGGGTATACGGGAGCAGCAAAAGTAAATGCGACCAAAACCATGCATGCACAAACTGTTAAATATATTTCAGCAGAAATACAAAAATGTACTTTAGGTGAAAGTAAATTTATGGGAACAAATCAGAGTTGTCCCGCAACAGCTGCCAAAGCCGTTACTGGAGCAGTTGCAACAATGACTGACAAAAATCCATACAGCACAACTAACAATGCTATTAGATCAAGTACAGCTTTTAATGAAGGATATGTTAGTTTAAGTTCATCAGGAACAACGATCACAGTTAATACTTGTACAAAAACTGGATGTGCAACTGCAGATAAAATGACTGCAGCTATTAGCGTAGACTAAAAAAAATTCTATGAGGCGTCACAGCCTAGGATTTACTCTTATAGAGCTTTTAGTAGTGGTTGCTATTTTGGGAATTCTTTCTGCCGTAGGGATTGTGAGTTATCAGGGTTACACCTGGTCAGCTAAAAAAAAAGACGCTGAACTTAGCTTGAATTCAATTCTGCTAGCTAATGAAGAATATACATCAGATAATGGAGAATATTATTATTTGACGAGTTGCACTAACACTTCCTATCAAGATATCCAAAACAATTTACTTGATGGAAAAGAAACGTTACCTGCAGATAATTGGAAATTTTGCATTCAAGGCAGTCAATCCAATCAAACCTTAAAAATAATAGCAAAACACAAAACAAAGAATTGCCAGTTAACATTGACTGAAAAAATGAAACTCGATCCTAGTGGCGGTGATTGTTAAAAATTAATTTATGAAAAATCGAGCCTTCACCCTCATCGAACTCCTAGTCGTCGTCGCCATCATCGGCATCCTGGCTGCCGTGGGTGTGGTGGCTTATAATGGGTATACGGGTGCTGCGAAGGTTAATGCTGCAAAAACAAATTATAAAAATGTAACAAGATGGGTTAAAACTGAATTGGTAAAATGTAATGCAGGCTTATCTGATAAAATGTTTACAAGCAATCCACAATCATGCCCAATGACACATTCTAATAATTTTCTCAGCGGTATGAACAATGCATGTAGAGGACAAGGAGGAGTCTTTAGCCAAATGAAAAATGCACACAAACCAACAGAAAGGTTATGTGATTTGGAGATAAGCTATAAAAATGACAACGATGTAGGCAGAGTTAATTTTAGCCAAAAAGATTGGCAAAATGTCAGATTCAGTTCTTGTTGGAAAACTCCTTGCAGCTCATCAGATAATCATGAAGAAATAATAATTAATGTAACTGAGTAAATATAAATGTCTCGAGCCTTCACCCTCATCGAGCTCCTAGTCGTCGTCGCCATCATCGGGATCCTGGCTGCCGTGGGTGTGGTGGCTTATAATGGGTATAC
>Ga0208406_1000504_pt1 | contig 15701 bp, 13 predicted proteins | sample ETNtaG_15_FD_185769 | JGI IMG/M metagenome (GOLD analysis project Ga0208406, IMG submission 185769) | Marine microbial and viral communities from oxygen minimum zone, Eastern Pacific Ocean - ETNP201302PF89A (SPAdes) (version 2) | ecosystem: Environmental > Aquatic > Marine > Oceanic ...
ATATATAAGTGTGAACAAATTTACATTATTAACCCAATCTACCATATAGGACCATATTTCAATACCGCAGTACCGCTCAACTTGCCAATCCGTCCAAAGGTGTCCTTTTTGTATCAGCAAAGGTGGTTTCTTGGCTCCGTAAGGATGAGCGATGAAGCCAAAGCCACCTGATTCGTTTACTTCATTAATTAAGTTTTGATAATCGGTTCTTTCCTTACCTTGGATTTCCTTATCAAGGTTAAAGGCAAGGTAGTGGCATCCTGATTTTGGGGAAATCTCCTGACCAACTAACAATAACAGTTCATCGTGCCATGCTTCGTATCCATCAAACAGTGGTGCTAACGTGTCGTGGTCAGTAAGTATGACGAAATCGAGTTTTGCTGAAGTAGCCTTGTTGATGATTTCTGCGATGGTACCGCTTCCGTCTGAGTAACGCGAATGGCAATGTATGGAACCTGCATATTCGTGGAACATCTTTAACTCAAGATTAGAATCGCACGATCTCTTCAAGTTGGTGAAAACGTTCGTCAATTTCCTTGGGAGTGAGTGTCCGTTGGCGATCGAGACTGAAGTCTTCAACATTAAAAGAGGCAATTACTGTACCGTTAATAATCGATCGGCGAATGTCTTGTTCGGAAAGGCCGTTGAGAGTAACAAGTGATCCCATAAACCCACCTGCAAAGCTGTCGCCTGCGCCAGTTGGATCAACAACGGCAGTTAAGGGATATGCTGGTGCAGAAAAGAAAGTCGATTCAGTAAGAGAAATTGCACCGTGCTCGCCTTTTTTAATAATTACACGAGTTGGGCCGAAAGTTAGGATCTTTTTGCCTGCGCGAGTTAGGTTGTTTTCTCCTGTTAGTTGACGGGCTTCGGCATCATTCAAGATTAGAATATCCACTTTCCTTAGTGTTTCTAATAGCATTGGTCGGGAAATGTCAATCCACAGGTTCATGGTATCACATACTACCAGTTTGGGGTTCGTCATTTGTTTGAGCACGTTTATTTGTAGTTCGGGATTGATGTTAGCCAGAAAAACGTATGGTGAATTTTTGTAGGATTCGGGAAGTTTGGGTTGGAAGTCGCTAAAGACATTCAAATCTGTAAAATGGGTTTTAGCTGCATTTAAGTCATCTACGTAACTGCCACCCCACCGAAAGGTTTTCCCACCTTCAATCTGTTCCAATCCATCGAGATCGATACCTCGGGATACTAGGAAGTCAACATGTTTCTTGGGGAAATCGGTCCCAACGACACCAACCAGATATATGTCGTGGTAAAAAAAGCTTGCAGCTATTGAGAAATAAGTTGCCGATCCTCCAAGGGCATGCTCGATTTTACCAAATGGTGTTTCAACACTATCTAATGCGACTGATCCAACGACCAAAATGCTCATGAGATATTTTTAACGTCTCCTGTTTTCGCGGAATGCTGTTGATATCCGACCAACTCTCCGGACAAAAATAATTAGCAAAACGAATAAAATCGCAGCTAACAGAATTTTATAAGGTTTTACCCAGATCATTTCGGAATCTACTTTCTTAACTTTAGATAAATAAATTGTTGGCCAAAGCGAGATTATGGAAAGAATAATAGCAATATTCTCCCAAGTTTCCGTTTTCTTGAAGCGGTTCAACATTGGATTCCATCGAATAAAAAAAATAAGATTGCAGATTAATCAAGCAATCTGACAACCTTATCTATTTGTGTGTTTTATATGGTAAGTGTTTCTAGGTGCCCATTGTCCAAGAGTTTAGATACTCTTGCTGTTCATCGGTTAGTTGATCAATTTCAACACCCAGAGCTTTTAGTTTCAAACTGGCAATGGATGCATCAATCTGCTCAGGTACAACATAAACTTGATTTTCCATGTTTGGGTAGTTTTTGGCGATGTACTCTGCCGACAAGGCTTGGTTAGCAAAGCTCATGTCCATCACGCTGGCAGGATGTCCTTCAGCGGATGATAGGTTAATAAGACGACCTTCTGCAAGCAGAAAGATTTTTCGCCCATCTTTGAGAGTATATTCATCCACAAAATTACGAACGGTCACTTTATTTTCACTTAATTTTTCTAGGGCGGGAATGTCAATTTCAACATTGAAGTGTCCAGAATTAGCAACAATCGCACCATCTTTCATGGTTTCAAAGTGCTCATGACGGAGCACATGTATGTCACCTGTGATTGTACATATAATATCTGCCTCTTTGACTGCATCAATCATTGGCATCACACGGAAACCGTCCATAATGGCTTCGAGGGCGGTTAGAGGATTGACTTCAGTAACAATTACGTTTGCACCCAAGCCGCTTGCACGACTGGCGAAGCCTCGTCCACACCAACCATAACCGGCAACAACGACTGTTGAACCAGAGATAAGAACGTTGGTTGCTCGAATGATACCATCGAGTGTACTTTGCCCAGTTCCATACCTGTTATCGAAGAAATGCTTGGTTTTCGCATCGTTTACTGCAATTATAGGGTACTTCAAAACGCCGTCATTGGCCATACTCTTAAGGCGGATTACACCTGTTGTTGTTTCTTCTGTACCAGCAATCACATTATCCAAAAGTTTTTCGTCTGTGTCAGCACTGTGAAGTATGGAAACCAAGTCTGCACCATCATCCATCGTGATATTCGGTTTAAAGTTGATAGCGGCATCAATATGGTCATAATAGGTCTCAGTATCCTCGCCTTTAATGGCAAAAACGGGAATATCATAATCAGATACAAGCGATGCCGCAACGTCGTCTTGCGTACTCAAAGGATTGGATGCGCACAGGACAGTTTCAGCTCCACCTGCTTTCAACGCCCTCATCAAATTGGCAGTTTCAGTTGTTACATGTAGGCATGCAGCAATCCTTATGCCTTCAAGTGGTCTGCTTTTGGCAAATCGTTCTCGAATCTGTGCTAAAACGGGCATAAACCTATTAGCCCAATAAATGCGTTGCGTTCCTTCCTCTGCAAGGTTTGGATCCTTAATATCGTAATTCATTTTGGTCCTTAATGTATGTATTTGACAATTATACTTCTGATTTTAGCTTTTCTGCGTAATCTGTTAATTCCCAAGTGAATCCATTCTCTTCGCGACCGAAATGGCCGTAAGCGGAAGTGTTTTTGTAAATCGGCTTACGCAGATCAAGGCGTTCAATGATTCCCATAGGCGTTAGGTCGAAGTGCTTATTGACTAGTTCGGTAAGCCGGTGGTCTGGGATGGTGCCAGTACCAAATGTCTCAACCATGATTGATGTTGGTTCAATAACTCCGATTGCGTAAGAAATTTGCACCTCACAACGTTCCGCAAGCTTGGCTGCGACAATGTTTTTAGCCACATGTCGCGCTGCATAAGTAGCGCTTCGATCGACTTTAGTCGGGTCTTTACCAGAAAACGCACCACCACCATGTCTACCCATGCCGCCATAAGTGTCAGCAATGATCTTTCTTCCAGTCAGCCCTGTATCACCTTGAGGACCACCGATAACAAACCTCCCTGTTGGATTGATATGATAGGTTATGTCTGGATGTCTTAAATCGCTGGGGACGATAGGTTTAATCACTTCCTCAATTATGGCTTCTCTGAGGTCTGATTCCCCGATGTCGGGGTCATGCTGAGCCGATATTACAACCATGCTGACGTAAGCTGGTTTGCCATCATGATATGAGACCGTAACTTGGGATTTTCCATCCGGCCGCAAAAAATCAAGAAGATTTGCCTTACGTACGGTCGAAAGCCGGCGCGTCAATTTATGCGCTATCATAATTGGCATAGGCATTAATTCCGTAGTTTCGTTGCAGGCATAGCCAAACATCATTCCTTGGTCCCCAGCCCCAAGCCGATCAACACCCATTGCTATATCGGGCGATTGCTTATCAATCGATGTTAATATGGCGGAATGCTCATAATCGAAACCGTATTTCGCTTTGGTGTAACCAATCTCATGAACAACTCCTCGAACAATTTCGGGGATATTGAGGGAAGAACTTGTGGTAATTTCACCTGAGATTAGCGCCAAGCCGGTTGTGACTAACGTCTCGCAGGCTACTCGAGAACTTGGATCTCCCGAAATTGCTGCGTCTAAAACCGAGTCAGATATTGCATCTGCCATTTTATCAGGATGGCCTTCAGTTATCGATTCTGATGTAAACAAAAATTCCTTATTCAATAGGTTACCTCAAAGCCATGGTAGGGATTTAATATTAGCTTGCAAACATATTCTGTGGATTATTGTCGCTTGTTCTTCAGGAGAGATGTTGAAAAAACTCGAACCCGCTATTCTTCTTCTTCAGATCGAAAATCGAGGACATTCCTCAGGGCGGCTCCGAAAGATGTCGTTTCTTCCTCTTCTACTTTTTTTTCTGGTTCCTTGATTGAACGCTTAGTTTCCGTTACTACCTGTTTTGGTTTTTGTTCGTATTGTTCAACCATTTCGCGTTCTCGATCGGCAACCGCTTGTTTTAAGCTGAGCCCAATTCTTTGGTCATCCATCTTTAGTTCAATAACTTTCAAATCAAGGACGTCGCCTTTAGACACAACATCATCAGGTTTATTTATGCGCTCATCAGAAAGTTCAGATATGTGGACGAGTCCCTCGATTCCTTCTTCGAGTCGGGCAAAAGCACCAAATTCAGTCAAGTTGACGATTTCACCACTAGCTATTGATCCGACCGCATATTTTGTTGAAACGAGGTTCCATGGGTTGGGTTCTACGTGTTTTATGCTGAGTGATATACGTTGTTCTTGCGGATCAATTTTTTGTACAACTGCTTCAACTTCCTGACCTTCACTCAAAACATTTCGTGGATTCACATTTCGCTTCAGCCACGAAAAATCAGAAGAATGCACTAGTCCATCTATTCCTTCTTCGATCTCGATGAATGCACCGAAATTTGTCACGTTTTTGACTATTCCAGTGACTTTAGTCCCAAACGGATATTTTACGTCAAGCAATTCCCATGGATTGGGGACTAGCTGCTTGTAGCTTAGCGAAATTCGTTTCTTCTCTGTATCAATGTCGATCACTCGAGCTTCAAGTTCTTGGTCTTTCGTAACAATTTTTGATGGAGCTACGTTGCGTTGGGTCCAAGATATTTCTGAAATATGGATTAGTCCCTCCACCCCTTCTTCTAGTTCAATAAAAACTCCATAACTCACAATATTGACGACTTGGCCTTTGACAGTCGAACCGATGGGGTATTTCTCAAATACGGATTCCCATGGATCAGTGGTTTTTTGCTTTAGTCCTAGAGATATCCGCTCGTTTTCACTATCTATATTAATAACGAAAGCCTCAACCTCTTCATCTATAGAGACAACTTCAGAGGGATTGTGAATTTTCCTCCATGACATATCACTTTTATGTAGGAGTCCATCTATTCCATTAAGGTCTATGAATGCACCAAATTCAGTTATATTCTTGACAGTCCCTTTGATAAGTTGTCCTTCTTTGATGTTGCTAAGGAGTTCGGCCTTTTTCGTGCTTAATTCTTCTTCCAGAAGTGCCCGCCGTGAGACCACAATGTTGCGTTTACGCTTGTCTAATTTGACAATTTTCATCGGGTAAGTTTGACTAATATAGTCGTCCCAGTTTCGAATTGGGTGCAATTCGATCTGAGAGGCGGGCAGAAAAGCCCGAAGAGCTCCAACTTCAACGCGCATGCCACCCTTGATACGTTCAGTAATTTTGGCTTCTACAACTTCTCCCGATTGTTCTGCATGAGCTAAGGAATCCCATAATTTTTGCTCTTCTGCGTATTGCTTCGATAAGACAAGCTGACCGTCCGCGTCTTCATGACGCACAATATACACTTCTACTTGATCTCCAACACTTACGCTGGGATTGCCTTTGTCGTCAGTTTTGAACTCATGTATGGGAACATAGCCTTCAGACTTGAATCCAATATCGATCATAACTTCATCGGATGTAATGTTTACAATGTGACCTACTACAATTTCACCTTCATCAAACGCCTTTAAAGAATCATTATAAAGCGCATCCATGTCTGGCATAGATTCATTGTCAAGGTCTGATGTGCCTGATTCCTCATCTACAATATCAGTTGTTTGTTCCGTTTCTTCAGGCTCCTGCTGTGGAGTTTCCTCCTTGTCTAGAGTTTCTTCTTCGTTAGACTGGTTTTCTTCAACCGATTCGTGAGGTAAGGAACTCTCACCATTGCCCTCGTCAGGCGTTACCGATTCTGCTGTAGTTCCACTTTCTTCGGTCTCTAATTCGTCGATATGAGCCTGTTGTGTTTCATCCATAGACTCTTCTGGGGTTTGTTCGTTTTTTGATGATTTGTCCATCAAGTTATCTAGTTAGTATTTTAAAGAGACAACCCAACCACTATAAGGCAAGATATAACTAACTAGTTCCTCCTTCAAATGTGTGTTAAGTTACAGCCAGTTTGTGTCAACTTAGAAAAATACGCTTGGACCCAAATAGGATATTCTAGTATATCATAAACCTCATATTTAACGCAACTACAATACAAACTCCTTTTCCTTCCAAAATTAGGTGTGTACCCTTAACTTCCAATCCCTTTAGGACCGTTACAAAATCCTCTAGCCATGGAATCAATGGTGCTTATCCCTAAAGCTATCTTTAGAGGTAAGTTCAGTTCACTTCTGATTGTGTTCTCAACAAAGAATAACCTGATACAATCGAATGGTATCTCAAATCTTATTCAGGATGGACGTATTTTATATTTATTTGGCTATTACTCAAGCTATTGGCTATTTTGTTGTGATCGATATTTCTACTGCTTATTAACGGGCAAGACAACAATCTCACAACTATCCGGGGTGATATAATAAATACTTTAGTACTGGTAAACAACAGAATTTCAAGGATATTCAACTCTATGTTGTTGTTAGGAGTCTAAGTTTGTTCAGCGACCTCGGGATCAACAGATTCATTATATAGTTCAGCTGGTTCTTGTAAGTTAACAGATGTAGGTCTATGCTTTGCAAATCACATTCAGAATATTATCATAACTGTTTTTCGTGATGACGGATCCTGTTCAAGGTGCTGAGAAGTGAGGGTTGCTGGTCAGCATCAGCTTTGTTGATGCTGACCAGATTTTATTTATGACCCTGCTTTTAAGTACTGCTTAAGTTTTTTTATTAAAGCAGTACTAACTCTCTTTCTCTCTTTATTATAATAGTTTAAACGATTGTTATTTTATGAGTTCCTGATAGATTGAACTATGACGTACATTGTTAAAATCAGTGTCATTTTTAGAATGGTCTTTATAGTCCGGATCTAAGGTAATAGCTTTTTGAAAGAAGAACATCGCCTGATTTGTTTCTTTCTTCAGCGAGTAAATACAGGCAAGATTATAATGGACCATGGCTAAACTAGGATTAATATTTACTGCTTGTGTTAGAGCTGAGATGGCTTGATCTAACTTCCCCTGTTTCATCAAGACTACCCCCAGTCCATAATGGGCAGCTACGGATTGTGGCGCGAGGTCTATAGCCTTTTGGTAAGCACTAGCTGCCTGATTTGGTTTACCCAACTTGGTATAAGTCATTCCCAATTTAAAGTGTATGCCCGCGTCATTGGTGGCAATTTCGCTTGCAGCTTTATACAGATTTAGAGCTTTTACCTGCTTCCCTTGACGATCGTAAATGTCTCCAAGGGAAATATGTGCTGTTTTATAATTGGGGTTGAAGGTTATTGCTTGCTTATAGGCTGTAATAGCTGGGTCAAGTTGTTCCTTTTTTAGATAAGTTGTTCCTAAATTGTTATAGGCCGTAGCATAACTTGGATTGATGGTAATTGCTTGCTGATAAGCAATTATGGCTTTATCTAAGTTTTTTTGGTCATGATAAACTAACCCTAAATTGTTATAAGTTTTGTTGTCCTTCGGAGTCAACACTAACACTTTTTGATATGATGAAATGGCTTCTTCATGTTTCTCTAAGTGGTAGTAGGCTAAACCCATATTAAAATAGGCAGCTGTGTAATCGGGATTGATGGTTGCCGCTTTCAGATAAGCTTCGATAGCTTGGTCAAGCCGACCTTGTTGTCCGTAAGCTACGCCTAAGTTGTTGTAGACTTCGTAATCACTGGGGTTAATATCAATTGCTTTTTGAAAGGAGGAGACTGCCTTTTCTAGCTGTTTCCCATCCCGATACACTTTTCCCAAGTTGAAGTAAGCTTGAAAAAAATCGGGTTTAATAGTAATGGCTTTTTGGTAAGCAGCGGTCCCCTCTTGCAGGAGCCCTTGCTTAGCGTAAGCTAAGCCTAGGTTGTTATAGGCTTTGGCATATTCAGGTTGGAGGGAAACGGCTTTCTGATAGGCTATGACTGCCTGTTTTAGTCTTCCTTGACTGAAGTAAGCACTTCCCAAATAATAGTGTGCTTCAGCATCTGCTGGGTTATCATCAACCTCTTTCTTGAAACTAGCAATGGCTTGGTCCAGTTGATTGATGGGTACTTTATCTTCAGCCAGTACCAGAATAGAAATCAGCACACAAAATAGTATGGGAAGCGCTTTCAGAAACATAGTTGGTTCTTATTTGAACCGGTAAGGTGTAGGAATAGTTATTCTTTCTTCAACTTCCCCCAGTATACAGGAAGACTTGATGGATTCAACTTAACGGCTTGGGGGGCATCGAAATTTGCACTGAGTTCTTCAGCTGTTCTGGCTATAGAACTGACCCTGACTTCATCAATGAAACCTTTCCAATTAAATTCACGGCTCGCTTTGGTTCCAACCATAACATCCCAAGGACTGCCGGTTGACAATTTACCCTTGTGTGGGGCCGAACCTTCCAATTTACCATTAATATAAATTTTGATTTTGGCGCCATCGTATGTACCTGCAACGTGATACCATTCTTTGACTCCTAGAGCCAATCCGGAGGCTGCATTCGCTGTTCCCTTGTCAGTATTAACATGCATGTTTGGAACACCGTTAGTAACACCCAGATGATACTTTCCAACCGCGCCTGCCCAATGACAACAAATTAGCTTCCAACTAGCCAAGTCGGTTGGATAAACCCAAGCTTCAACGGTGATTGCGTCGTCAGGGGTCAGTAGTTTATTGGCACGTTTATCTTTTACAGAGCCAATAACAATGGCAGTAGCACCGGAGAATTCAACAGATTTTCCGCCACCTTCTTCATTCCAGTCATCTTGGCCCCACGCAGCTTTCCCTTCAATTGTGCCTTTTAGATTGTTCTTGGATTCGTCTTTGCCTGTTACTCCTGAACCTTCGTTAAAATGCCAAAGACCAATCGTGTGTTCATCCGGCAAATACTCAAATCCTGTGGCTGCATCGGTTACATGGTAAAGTCCGCTAATTAAAATAATTGCGGCTAAACAAATTATAAGATTAAATTTCATGATTAACCCCTTTGCTTTTTATCGTTGCTTCATATTTGCCCAAAATACAGGTAATTTGGTCGAATCGAGATCTACAGGAGTTGGTCCTGAAGCCAAATTCGGACTGAGTTCCTCAGCTTTTCTAGCTACAGAACTGAACCTAACTTCATCCATCAAACCGACCCAATGAAATTCGCGGCTCGCTTTGGTTCCGATCATCACGTCCCAGGGACTACCTGTGGTAAGTTTACCACTATGTGCCACCGCTTCTGACAATTTGCCATCGACATAGATCTTGATTTCTTTACCATCGTACGAGCCAGCAAGGTGGTACCATTTGTTGATTTCTATTTTTGGCGCTTTGGCGTTCTTTGTTCCTTTGTCGGTATTAACGTGCATGTTCGGAACGCCATTGCTGACGCCAAAATGGTACTTCCCGACAGCCCCCGCCCAATGAGCACCAACCAATTTCCAAGCTGTCAAATCGGTTGGATAAACCCAGGCTTCAATTGTAATAGCTTGGTCAGGTGTTAAGATTTTATTTCCAACTGTGTCCTTGATAGGAATGGCTAAAGCGGTTTTCCCGTCGAATACCAAGGAATGCCCACCCCCAGCTTTATTCCAATTGGCCTTATCCCACTTAGCTTTACCTTCAACTACTGTTTTAATTTTATTCTTGGATGCATCTTTCACTGCATTGCCTTGACCTTCATTAAAATGCCAAAGACCAAGTGTGTGTTCGTCTGATTGATACTCAAATCCAGTGGCAGCAAAACTGAGAACTGAACTCATAAAAGCAAATATCCCGAAAATGCATATACCTAATCTGCTCATTTTGTATTACCTCTCTTTATCCTATACACTATTAATCCTGAAAAAATTAAGCGTCATTATACTACATAAGGGTTCAATTTCCAATTAAGGATTACGTTGATACTGAGTTCTGCACATCTGATACGTCACTTCAGTTACACATGTTTAAGTATGTGGGGTTCAACTTCTACGTGTGTTCCCACACATTGATAGAAACTTACTGAAAAGTGTCCATAACACATTATCTCGCAAGAACCTCAAATTAGGGTGATTATGTCAGCCCAAACTGTGCAATTGTCTCTTGTACAGTTTGTGGTGTATTGATCGTTCCTAAGTATTATAGTTATGTTACTGAATGGGCTTCTGAGAATAATTTTAGGAATTGAATTCCGGTATGTTTCTTTATGATCGGGTGATCAACTGGGATTGGCTATGATATAATTAATTTCTCATGGATTTCAGGCTCAATTATGACAAAAAGCGAAATGAATAAAAAAATATTAGGATTATGGGTTTTTCCCTTTGGTCTTTATAATTTGGTGAAGTGTTTGAACTTCCATTGGTCAGTTGCATTTCTCCTTCTACTTTGGACAGTTAGGTTGGAGGGCGCCCAACAGGCACAACCACCCATTGGTTTGAAAATTACCAAAATTAAGACCGCCAGTGGTCAGAAATATAAAGTTGGAGGGACGCCCCTCCAAAATCAGGCCCGAATCTACACTGACCGAGATCATCTCAAGTTTATCAATGTACCGAAAATTGTTTTAGGTTTAAGTTATCTGATGACTGCGAACTCTGATCATAAAAGCAAGGGGAAAGCGTTTTTGACGTTTACTACTGATCGATCCGTCCGATTGTGGGTTTGTAGGGATAGTCGGGGAGATCATATTAAAAAAGGCAAAGCTCCGAAATGGTTGTCTGATAATTTTGAGCGCATGGAGACTAGGATCGAAACCAATGAGGCCAATATGGGTTTCTTCATACTATATCGAGGCAAAAAAGATCTTCCAAAAGGGAGATGTACTTTGGGGGGAAACGCTGACCCACCAGCGGTAGGTCAGATGAACAACTATGTGGTGTTGTTTGCAGCCGCGATTGATGGAGACCAAAAACAGAACCTATCTGCTCAGATGCCGATACGCTTATCCCAATTATGGGGATGGATCAAAACGAGGTAGCGATTAGACCTAAAGAAGCAAATCGCTGATTACAGTTAGCACCTTATTTGGATGTCATGATCAAGTTAGCTCGTAGTATTTAAGCTGTGGTTAGAATCCACAGGGCATTTCCTCATAGCTTCTCATAGTCTGAAATTTATCAGATTTGCCATTCTTGTTTCAATGTCATACCCGAGATTTCAGGATTAGAAACTGCTATAGTTCATGCTATCTTTCTCTCTGTTACATCAGTTAATGGGAAATGAAGTCAGAGACTTCTTAGACAAAGATAATTAACAATTCTGTTTTTTTCAACATTGAGTAAAACGAATTCAGGTGAGAGGTTTATGATATTAAAAAAACAATGTTTATTTGATGTTATTATAAATCTATATATTGACGAAGCGAGGGTTGATAAAGGTCTGCAGAAGTGCCAGGAAATAGTCTTCTCTGAAATATTACTTCGTCTGTTTAGTAGCTTGTTTCTTTGCCTGTTTCTAACGATAAGTGTAAGTGCTGAGAGAATTGACCGCGCACCTTACAGTTTTAAAGTGTTTTTTGACACCGCACGATTGGTCAAGATTGATTTTCAGATTGATGTTGAGGACTGGAACAAGTTGAGGTTGCAGCACCGATCCTTAGTCAAAACCCTGCGTACGGACATTCCACCATCGGAGCAGAAGAAGCCATTCAGCTATTTTCCTGCCAACATGGTTATTGATGGCACTGATGTCGGCAAGGTCGCCATCCGCAAGAAAGGATTCGTCGGTTCACTTGATCAAGATCGTCCATCGTTCAAGGTTAAAATTGATAAATACGATAAGAAGAAAATGTTCGCTGGTGTCGACACATTGACACTGAACAACAACAGACAGGACGGCTCGAGAATTCATCAACTCATCGGCTACCAATTCTTTCGGACAGCAGGCTTACCGGCATCGCATTGTAACCTCGCTCTGATCAGCTTGAATGGCAAGTCACTAGGGATTTATTCGAATGTTGAATCGCTCGATAAACACATGTTCCGTAGAGCGTTCTCGAATGCCAAGGGCACGTTGTATGAAGGCACTGTCTGTGATTTTCAGTTGGAATCGGTTGTCCGTTTCGAGCGGAAATTTGGGGTGGAAGAGGCTATTTCAAACATCGAGCAAGCCTGTGTTGCATTGGCTTCTAACGATGAGTCGCTTTTGAGCAATCTTGGTAGGTACTTGAACATGGATCACTTCTATCGCTACTGGGCGATGGAGGTTTTGATTGGACATTGGGATGGTTATGTCAGTAACAAAAACAATTACTTCGTCTATTTCGACAAGGAATCGAATCAACTTTTTTTTCTTCCTTGGGGGATGGACCAATTGGCTACCGATCGTAATATGTTTTGGCAACGAGGCTTTGTTCCCCCCAAATCAGTTAAAGCCGACGCTGCCATCCCTCGTCGTCTCTACAAAAACCTGGAAGCTAAGAAACAATATTTTACGGTAATGCGGTGGTTATTAACGGAGGTTTGGGATGAAGATAAATTGATTAAGCAAATTGATGATCTTCAGACCCTGATAAACCCCTACCGTGTTCAGAAAGATTCTTGGGTTTTATTGGATCGTGCCTTTTCATTTAAAAAATTCATTAGCGATCGGCGCGTCGATATACTGAAGGAAATCGACGAAGGGTTTCCCCAATGGACACTAAGTCCGCGGGAAATATTTGGCCTCTATATATCGAAAATAGGCGATTGCAAGGCTACCTTCTCGATTCAAATGGGACAAAAGAGCAAGAGTTTTCGCCGATTTGCAGAAGTTAAAGGTGAGGCGAATGTGTGGCTGAAAGTGGGTGAGGATTCTTTTCCATGCGATAATCCCATAGTTCAGTTGAAGCGTAATGGGAGGGACTCGGTGACGCTTAGGCTCGAATACCCGTGGTCAAATGAAAACGAGCCCAAGTGGGTTGAAGTCACATTCCCTCGGCCCAGACGTTCCTTTCAAAAAGCTGAATGGTCATATCGGATCGATATTTTCGCTAGCCCCGCAAAAGGGCAGCTGTTCGTATCCAATTCAAAACAACCCATCGGCTCACTTGGTGGCAAAGTGGTACTAACCCAGTTCGGATTCAAACCAAGTGACAAAATAGAAGGACGTTTGGAAAGTGAAGTGTTCAAGTTTCATCCTTAGATTCTGGAGCAGACGAAGTATAGCTTTTCTACTGGAAGAACACGGAGTATTGTGGAGCAGAAGACCTAAAAGTCTACGCTTTATTCAAAATTAATATAGGTTTGGCTTAAGTCAAACCTATATTAGCTTACTGGAAGGGCAGTGTCAGCTACGAGTGAAGAGAGACATCAACCAAGCCTACAAAAACAATCTTTTAGTCTAGTTGGTTACATATAGTTATTTCTCTATATCAAGCAGGTCAGTTGCAGCAAGCGGAACAAATATGTCAACGAATATTGAGAGACAACTCTCAACTAACAGAGGCACTTCATCTGTTAGATTTTATTGTTCACCAAATTGAAAATTATGGGATTGCAACCAGTTTAATTATTCAGGCCATAGAAATGGATTCCAACTAATCTTCATTTTTTACAATTTAGAGATTGGTACAGCAATACTAACGACTTGCGTATTACTTGGCCGCAACCTCAAGTGTTGGGGGTTGGCACTAAATCTTTGGATTTCTCTGTGTATCAGGATTTTCTGGCGCACAGCGGTAGAGTTGCGCGTGTCTTTTGGTTTGATCGGAGACCTACAGTGAAATCGTTAGTTTGCTTCTTCTAAATAGAATATAATAGTTATTGTCTGAATAAACTCGTTTATGGGGGTTGATGATGAAAATTTTCAAAATTTCAGTTGGGGTTTTGATGGTTCTAGCAGTAACAGCATCGGTTAGTAACGGTCAAATCTATTTCAAGGACAATTTTGACAATCCAAAAGAATCGGAAAAGAAGTGGCATGTCTTATATGGGGATTGGCAATTCAAAAATAAAGAATACCACCAACTTATGCTTGAACCCAATTGCATGAGTGTTGTTTCAGATGAATATTGGGATGAAAAGTGGGACAACTATACCTATGAAGTCAAAGGAAACGCAATCAAGGGAGCAGAAGGCTTTTTGATTATGTTTCGTTGTAGAGGACTCATGCAACCGCGTGGAAAAGCATTAAAAAAACCACCAGCGAGAATGAAGAATCAAAAATCATCCCTTGAATACTGGTGGAATCTTGGAGGATGGGGAAATACTCGTTCAAAAGTCGAATCATGGGGAGGAGTCGGTGGCGCTGATAGTGGGGATACAATCAAATATGGAGATCCGTATGACATTAAGATTGTCAATACTCCTAAATCTTATACTGTAATTCTTAATGACAAAGAGGTTGCTTCAGTTGAAGACACCTCTCAGGATGGTGTAGGAAGAGTTGGGCTGGCAACTTGGAGTACTGCTGCCAAATATGATGAAGTCATCGTATATGGTCCAGATGGCCCTAAGCTAGTTAGCTCTCGAGAAAAAGTATCAACAGCATGGGCTGATATTAAATCCAACTTAAAACGGTGATCAGTAATCTAGTTAAGGGTATTGAGTTTTGGAAAGCAGCTAAAAGGTATTCCATTGCCTTTAGTTTTTTGGTATAGTAGGCGTGACCTTGGTACGTGCCAGCTACACTATATGCTTGAGGATATTCTGCACCTAACTGGTTAATCTCTACTGGGAGGCAGACGATCACAGTATTTTCAGTAGATAAGCTGACGACTCTTGGAAGGAATAAAGCAATGATTATAGTGAAGTCTGCGACAGAAAATTTAGAACGATTTGACGTAGAACATTCGGAAGAATCACGTCACTTTGGAGAAAATGTGCGACTTCTGATCAGATGAGAGATTTCCTGCAAAAAATTGGCTCAATCTGTCGGAATTTATCCATATACAGAATTAGTAACTAATGATGAGTAAAATTCATAGAAGTTAAAGAGTAGGAGGAATGGTTATGAGAAAATCGCTCTATATTTTAGGACAACTGTCAGAGCTAGATATTGAGTGGTTAGCGACTAAGGGTGACAAGCTGCAAGTGGCCCCCGGTACAACACTGATAAAAGAAAACGAAGCGGAATAGCGTGGGTCAGTAAATGAGTCATGCTAGTCAGTTCTCGAAGGATGAATTTACTCCAACAGCCAGTGTAACAGTAGGATCTTGAATGGCATCTTCGAGATAAGCGAAAAGATCAGCTCAAAAGCAGCGTAGCACTACATTACAGCCTCAGAATACCCTTCCAATCGAACAACCAAGATCTTGACTGCATCAGCCTTTTTCACGTTTAGACCAAAGTCTTTGGATGATCCTGCCGATATATAAGCAGGCCATAGCTATATCTGTATCCATTTATTGGTATCCATATAAACACCTTCAGAATCAACAGAAAT
>Ga0208406_1000507_pt1 | contig 15666 bp, 12 predicted proteins | sample ETNtaG_15_FD_185769 | JGI IMG/M metagenome (GOLD analysis project Ga0208406, IMG submission 185769) | Marine microbial and viral communities from oxygen minimum zone, Eastern Pacific Ocean - ETNP201302PF89A (SPAdes) (version 2) | ecosystem: Environmental > Aquatic > Marine > Oceanic ...
CAACGAGGCGTCCCGCATCGGCCCGGTGGGAAGTCGCCGAACTGCTTATCGCTAAAGTCGCGGATTTGAATGCGAAGGATGAATATGGCAACACACCGCTAGATCAAGCTATCAGATTCAAAAAAACAAACTCGCTGACCTTCTCCGCAAACACGGCGGCAAGACGAGTAAAGAATTGAAAGCTGAAGGGAAATGAAACACCTCCTACTCACAACAATCGCAGCCGTGGTGCTGGTGGGGTTTTTCTTTGGCGAGCTTGACGCAAATCATTTTTTTCAAACCAAGGATGAGACAAATTAACTGAGTCGACCTCTTCTCATTCGACTTCTATTAGCATGGTTTGTTCATTTGGGATTTGGTTGATGTTTGGCTTGAGTCATTTCATGTGCAAAATGTTTGGCTTGAGTCAAGCAACCACTGCTGGAAACAGCGAGACGCAGTAGTCCATCATCAACTGCTGTGCCTGCGCCAAACCAAACCCCGTCAGCTTCGGTTGGCGGGGTTTTCTATAGCAAGCTTGATGCAAATCATTTTTTTTAGACCAAGGATGAGACAAATTAACGAAGTCGGCCTCTTCTCATGGCAAGTAGGATTCCTTTGGGATTTGGTTGATGTTTGGCTTGAGTCGTTTCTGTTCCGTGCAATGGCTTGAGTCAACTCCGCATCAAACCCCGTCAGCTTCGGTTGGCGGGGTTTTGATTTGTTGTCAGATTCAACCAGAAAAACTTCACAGCAAATGCAAAATTAATTCAAAAAAATCAAATTAATGACTGGTAGGAATCAGGTTTCTTGAATAGCCGTATTGGCTTGTACCCCTACAATCTCAGAAGCAGCGCTTGCAGTTGTGCCTGTAACAAAGTGCTCACCGGTGGCGGCTTCATGTCGCACGACCTTAGTCAAACGACCATTGTCATGGGCATTAATCAGACCGGGTTTACTGCTTGGGCGCTGGTATGGATTCAGTGGTCGCGGGCAGATCGCCGAGAGCGTACTGGATTCCATCGAGATAGTGCTGCAGTATGGTTTTATTCCAAAAAATATCGTGCTGATGTCCCAAGGCTGAGTAGAACACCCGACCCCTTCCGTAGTCTTTGATCCAACTCAAGGCAAAGTCGCCATCCGTTCGGCGTATGCCCGCCTTGTTCTTCAAATCCAAACCCGAGGTATCGATGCTGAAAAGCACTCTCAATTTTCGACGGTCAAATTCCTTGAACTGGTAGATTTCGTCCGTGACTTTGAAACGCGGGGTTGGAAAGGCCAGAGATAACGGGTGCAAGGAATCCTCGATCTTCAAGGTGATTGTGGAACCTGCGTTCCAGGGGTGATTCTCAAACCGGGCACCGATGATCTTGCCGTACTCAGGCCATTGTCGAAAACTGGCCACGCCTGCGTGGATCACTATCAACCCCTTGCCACCGGCGAGGAAATCGACGAGGGACTTTTTGAGACGTTTGTCTTTTTCAATTGCCTGCTCCCGTGCCGCGCCCTGCAGGCTGCCGAAGTTCGCCGGCAGGAAGATTTCGTTGTTGGTGTTGTTGAAAACAACCGCGTCGTAGCCATTCAGATTGGCCGACTCGAAATGGCTCAGGTCATCACTGACCGTGACCTCGAACGCCTTGGTCTTTTCGGCCATGGCCGTAATCGCCGCCTTGCCGTAAGGGATGGCAGTATGTTTGTAGCCCCAGGCGACGGAAAAGACCAGGACCTTCCTGGGCTTTTTGGGTTTAGCCGTGGACTGCTTGGGGGTGGCAGCCTTGATCTTCTTGAGTTCCTCGGCCGAGGGCGCGGCATCGACGCGAAGCCCCGACAAGCCCAGGCCGGCGAGGACCAGGAAGATCAAGGTTATAGTTTGGGTGTTCCTGATTTTTTTCATTTAACTGTTCCTTCGTAATCCTCAAAAAACTTCTTCATTCGAACAGCGTCGAATCCGTCGCGATGCAGCACAATCCGATAGCGCAGGACCAGCGGTTTTTCGGTCGACAGCGCCACTGGCTTCTGACCGGGATATACTGGGTTCTGGCAACTGGCGGCGCGACGGATGGTCCACCCGTGCGGGAAGCCGGGGTTGTCCGGGTGACACAGAATCGTCAGACCCGTGGTCTTTCCGTCCTTGCCGAACACCGCCGAATAATCCACCCAGGGCTGAGCTGGCGACGGGCGTTTCCCGTCCGGCTCGACCGTCCCGGTGGGGCCCTGTATTTTCAGGTCGTGCGGTAGCGGGATGCGCACTGAGAACCCGCCGTAGCCTTTCGTGTTCATCGACCCACCCAGTCGCACCTCAGGTGCCAGCGCGAGCAGGTGGATTTCAAAGTCTATCGCCCGGGCATCGGCCGCGGACGCGTGTACGCGAATCGTAGCGGTCTCTTTAATAATAGCTTTCTCCGCGCCCTTGTTGTCCAGCCAGAGCGGGGATTTCCAGAGCGCAGTCGTGTACAAGGTAGCGGACTCCGGCGCATTCGAAACCTTCATGGCGGTGACGTCCCAGGCCATCTCCTTCTGCTCCCAGGGGTGACCGATGCGCTTGTCGCCAATCCACAGTTGCGTCCAGGCCCAGAACACTCCGCGGTGATGACGGTGGTCCTTGGGCATGTCGTCGGTCATCCGGACCCCGTCCAGGTCGTAGAGCGGGTGAAGGTAATGCCCGCGCTTGTAGCGACCATCCGGTTGCGAGATCGGATTGCGGTTGTAGGTGATAATCTCCTGGCCGCCCTCGAGGAAACGGAGCCCTCCCTTGATCGATTCCACCACCACGCGTCCAGGCTTGCCCGAGACGTCGAACAAATGCGGATCACCGTTAAGTTTGATATCGCCTGCAGGCACCTTAGTCCACGCGCTGCCGAGCACGACCATCCAAGCTATCACCAGTCCATGCGCTGCGCCCGGCGTTCGCCATCCGTTCGGTTGATGATGCATCGGATTATTTCCCTGCCTTGGATTGCTTCACCAGTTCGGCGAGCCGGTCCTCATCCACTTCAATGCCCAAGCCAGGGCCCTTCGGCACCTGCATTTTGCCGTCCTTGACCTTCAAGGGCTTCTTGAGCAGATCGACGGTAAGAAACTGCGGACCGTTGAGTGCCGCGGGCTTTTTCAGGCCGTAAGCACCGTACAAGGCCAGGGTCGCGGCCAAGGAGATATCAGGATCGGTCAGACCGCTGCCCAGCCACATGAGCCCGGCTTTGGTGACCAGTTCGATCTGTTGCCTGGCAGACACCAGCCCGCCGCAGCGCGAATGCTTCATCGCCACGCCATCGATCATCTTCAGGCGGATAAACTCCGCCAGGTCCACCGGTGAAATCACGCCCTCGTCCATGAGGATCGGCAAGGCCCCCTGTTTCTTGAGAGCCTGGTAACTGCTGATTCGGTTCGGCTTGAGCGGCGCCTCGAGCACGTCCACTCCGGCGTCTGCCAGCTTCGGCGCCGCCGCCAGGGCGACCTCGGGCGCGTAGCCCCCGTTGGCATCGGCCCAGAGTAAGCCCTTGGGTACCCGCTTTCGCACACGCTTGGCCAGAGCCACATCAAAGACTGGGTCCGGAGCCACTTTAATGTTGAAGTTGCGGTAACCCCGCTGCCACCCGGCATCGATCAGGGTGTCGACGTCGTCCAGCTTTCGGGGGTTAAGCGTCCAGCTCAGTGTCAGCGGCCCGCCATGTGGGCGCCCCCACATCTGCGCCAGGGATTTGCCCAAGATGCGCCCGGCCAAATCGTGCAAGGCCACGTCCAAGCCCGCGCGACTGATGGGCATGCCTGTGGAAAAACCACCGGCCAGCGCCTTGTCCATCGCAGCATGGGCACCGTCGATGTCGAGGGGATTACGCCCGATCAACTGGGGTGAGAAATAGTCACGGAGCACGATGGTCGCTGTCTCCAGCGTCTCGTAGCTCCACTTGGCGACCGGAACGCTCTGACCCCAACCCACCGTGCCATCGTCCGCAGTTATCTTGACGAGCACCGCAGCTCGTCCCTTGGAACCGTGCGGACCGGTAAAGAATTTAAAGTGACCCGTCATTGGATAACGGACGGGAAAGATTTCGACACGGCTAATCTTCATGGTGGAACTTTCCGAACGACCTGTTGCCTGACCTGCGGTAACAATGCACGGTAAAGTAACTGAGTTCTTAATAAACTGACGACGATTTATTCCTGATGATTCGGTGCGTTTTGTGTTCATTCGTCTGCATAACCATAGAGCTAATCCTGTCGGATTTCATTATTGTGTATCGATTGATTCTCTGCTTGGCATTCATTTATATCATATTTGTTAGTTCTGTATACCTCATTTAGAGAAGCATTTTTTATCGAACTCCGACACAGTTACATACGCCACTTCATGGTTCAAATTAAAAATCATGTCCAACCGAACATAAGGAAGTTTGAGCAAAGAGCTGTGCAATTATTGCTGTTTATTAACTTACAATTGACTGAAAAGTTCGTATGTGCATGTAGCGTACTATGATGATCATATGGCAAAGTTTGCAGTACCTTATTTCATGCATAGGTCTACGCTGCTGCTGCCCGAGGAAAGATTGGAATGAAGGGGCAGTCAAAATTAATGAATATGGGTTTAGTAGAAACGTAGAGATTCAGGATTACGATCGCTGACCATTACAAGCACCATCCGCATCACTCAAATCTAGAGAACGAGAATTTGAGATGACTGATTATAAACAGCATCTATTGGGGAGGGCGGGGCGCAAAATTCCGCAGGAAGCAAATGTCGAGCATGTGAAGAGTTAAAATGGCTGATTTTTTGGTCTTAGCAAGTTTCAAAAAAGCAGAAACCCACCGGATTTCGAATTAACCCATCCCACTTCCGTAACAGCAGAATATACCATGAAATCAATCGAACGTCGTAGTTTCATTAAAACAACAGTGGCAGCATCGGCTTTTGGTGTTGCTCCATTTAATATTCTACCGGCTGGCCCTTCGCCAAACAGCAAACTCAATATCGCATGCGTAGGTGTCGGCGGACAGGGCTCCGGCGATGCAACCTACCTCGCTAGGGCCGACAATGTGATTGCCCTGTGCGATCCTGATGAAGCGAGGCATAAGAAATGTATAGCCGACAAGAAGAGTCTCCATGGGATCAAATTCTGGAAAGATTATCGGGTCATGTTCGACAAAATCGGCAAAGAAATTGACGCCATCTATACAGGGAGCCCCGAACATGCGCATTTTGCGATATCCATGTTTGCCATAAGACGAGGAAAACATATCTATACCCAAAAACCGCTATGTCATACGCTCAATGAGGTCCGTGTTCTGACCCAGGAAGCAAAGAAACATAAGGTGATCACTCAAATGGGTCATCAGGGTCATTCGACTAGGAGCGCCGCCATTATAAGAGACTGGGTTCAGGCTGAATCAGTTGGCGATATTAAGGAAGTAATCGCTTATTCCAGAAAGAACTACTGGACCCAAGTTGAGCCGGTAAAAGGCTGTGAGACGCCAAAGACATTGGATTGGAACCTGTACCTTAACAGGGCGGAAGAAATACCATTCAGCACGAGTTACATGAATCGCGAGTGGATTCGATTCAGCCATTTCAGCGGCGTGGTCGGAGACATGGGGGCGCATATTCTCGACCCGGCATATTACTCACTCGACCTGCGGGCTCCGACCAGCGTGATAGCTGAAGTCAAGGATCCTCCGCAGTCCGGGTGGCTGCCGAAAGCTGGGGTCATTACTTGGGAATTCCCGGCAAGAGGCAAGATGCCGCCGGTAAAGATGAAATACTACCTGGGCCCGGATATTGAGTATCCCCGACCTAAGCACCTCGAGAAGGGCCGCAGGGCGGGATTCATGAACAGCGGATCAGCCCTGATCGGTGAGAAAGCTTCCATCATGGCGGGCAGTCACAGCCAGAGCGGCAGAATATTCCCCGAAGCAATCATGAAGGAAACACCAAGGCCTCTGGAGGTAGCGCACCGCTGTAAGGCGGGAGACCATCGGCAGAACTGGACAATGGCGTGCAAGGGCGAAGACAAGATAATGTCTCCGTTCGAGTATGCGGGACCATTGTCAGAATTGATCGTCCTTGGCGATATCGCCATGATGCATCCGGGCGATAAACTGCTCTGGGATGCCAAGAACATGAAGATCACGAACCATGAAGCAGCCGACATGGACATGTTCATGCGGCGGCTTGTCCCCCGCGATGATATGAATTGGATTTGATCCCCTGCTTTCTCCTCTCAGCTTTCCACTTAACCGACTCTTCGATAGAGACCCCCACAATGAGAGGGCCCAACTAGGCTGTTAAGAGCCTTCTTGACTCTCTGGCAGCAAACCAATCACCCTGGATTGCTACCGTTTCCTCTGAAAGCTCGCACTGATCTGCCAAGAGTCACGAGTAGAAGACATCGGAGTCATCAATATCGGGAATCCCGACCACCAATACTCGCATTTTGCCGATCGCACCGTGGACCACTCCTGGAGGAATGTGAATCATGCATCCGGGACGCACTTCTCGTTCCTCGCCATCGAGCACTACTTTTCCCCCACCCTCAAGAATGTAGTAAAGTTCGGTGGCGCGTTTGTGGTAGTGCGGTTTCGCGCCGTCGATATCGACAGCATGCGCCCAGGCCGCGACGCCGTCATCTCCGCGGCTGAGCAACCGGTAACGATAGCCACAGGCGCTGCGTTCCTTCTCCGCCTCGTCTTGATGGCGAAAGATGAGGTTCAATGGGGATGTTCTTTCAAGTTGATCAGACATAATTGCTCTATGTTCGGAAACCAAGTATCGCGAAAAAGGACGCTGTACCACAAAAGTTTTGGCAAGCCAAATGCCAAACAAGTTGTCGAAAACTGACGGGTGAGAAGACTCTGTTTGCGATGGTCTGGGAGGGAACAGGCCAGAAGGATTTGAGGGAGGAAGCGCAAAGCGAGGGCAAAAAGACTGCGATGCGCGTTGGGCGAAGAAGAACCGAGAAACGCATTTTAGGTATAAAAACCATGCAGAAATGAAGGCCAGCAGCGGCTGGATTGAGCGAGCCTCCGGTGCTTCCGAATGCTATTTCAAAAAAATCTTGTCAAGAGAACCCCATCACACGATATGCCCATATTCATGAGTGCCCTAAAACACAAAAACATGCAGACAAAAGTGGTTCTAAATTAATTTTGAGTTTATCATTTCTAATGAAGTTTTGGTTAATGAAATGTATTATTTGCCTCAAAGTCAGGAAACTTTGACTTTGGTCAAGGAACAAGCCGAACATCGGGAATAACATTGATTTCTGACTTGAATTGGTTTGATAGGTCTAAGTCAAATTGCGGGGATAAGGTGATAATAAAATGGCAATATATGATGCAGTTGTTTTCAGTTTGCTTGTGAAAAATTTCACAAAGTCTATCGCGATTGGATTTAATGAGTATTGGTTTGTTGGTTTGCAGGGGAAGTGAGGTCATCCGATTATGAGAAGTAATTCAGTCATAACGTCAGTGAAAATCGTAGTGGGTATTTGGGCGATGGCTCTGCTGGTAGCAGCGGTTCAGCCCGAACCAGAGAAAGTAATCCCAAAGGAAGTGGCCCTGGCTGTTCCCAAGTCTCAACCTCAGGAACCGGCTTCGTCTGGGGAAACCACTAAAAAACCAGCTCAAGGCGATGCCAGCCTGATTGCCACTGGCAAGGCGCTTTTCCAGACCAAGATCTGTTTCACCTGCCACCAGATCGATCCCAAGATTCCTTCGCCCGCGGGTGTGGCATTAAAGGCTCCCGGTTTCATAGGCAAATTCTGGGGCACTGAACGCGAGGTTCACGTGGGCGTGGTGGACGGTCCGATCGAAAAGGTTACAATGAACGAGGCGTATTTCCTTGAGTCTGTCGAGAAACCGATGGCCAAGATTCTCAAGGGGGCGATCCCCGGCATGGCACCCATGCCGACCACGCCCGAGGAACGAAACGCCCTGTTGGCCTATGTGAAATCACTCAGCAAGGAAGGCGGGGCGATCCCGGCAGCCGACCCCGAACCCGTCGCGGCCGCGCAGCCAACACCGACGGACACACCGAAAGCCCCCCCTCCTCCACAGTCGGAAACGATGTCGGAAGCAGCCCCGGACTCCGCACGGGTTGCCAAAGGCAAAGAACTTTTCCAAACCAAGGCTTGCTTTACCTGCCACCAGACCGACCCCGCAGTGCCTTCTCCGGCAGGGCCAGCATTAAAAGCACCTAATTTCATGGGCGATTTCTGGGGCAAGGAACGAAACGTGCACTTGGGTGTGGGCGGCCCAGTCGAAAAGGTCGTGATGGACAAGGAGTATTTCATGGAATCGGTGGAAGATCCGATGGCCAAGATTTACGAGGGCTCGTTGCCGGGCATGGCCCCCCTGCCGACGACACCGGAAGAACGAGAGAATCTGGCGGCCTACGTCCAATCGCTCAGCGGTGTAGAGGCGCAACAAGCGAATGTGGCATCCGCCGTTCCTTCCGGATATTGGCCTACTATACTAATTGGCATGGTGTTGTTGTTGGGCCTTACTTGGGTGGGGCTCAAGTCGGGTACCAAGGAAGTGGAAGTAAGATGACGGTAGGAACCAGTAATAACCAAGATACATTGAATGTGAGGAAAAATAGCAAAGGATTTGACGTTTAAATATGAATAACAAAAGCAAATGGTTTAGCATCAGCGAGGATTCCCGGTCATGGGAGGAGTTCTACAGAAAAAGATGGAACTATGACTATAGTGTGCGAAGCGGCCACGGCGTAAACTGTTCCATGGCCTGCAGTTGGGAAGTCTTCGTAAAGGACGGTCTTATTTGCTGGGAACTTCAAAAAACGGATTATCCGCAGATTGATCCTGACATACCTAACGTTGAACCCAGAGGTTGCCAGAGAGGCATGACCGCTTCCTGGTATCCTTACAGCCCCTTGAGGCCGAAGTTTCCGTATGTACGCAAGGTACTGTGGAATTATTACGTCGAAGAACTCGAGAATGGCAAGGATCCGGTCGAAGCCTATGCAAGCATCGTTGAAGATGAGGAGAGGTCAAATGAATACAAATCGGCGAGAGGCAAAGCCGGCTGGAAGAGAGTAAGTTGGGACCAGGCGACTGAGCTAGTCGCAGCAGGCCAGATTTACACCATCAAGAAGTATGGCCCCGACCATATGGCCAACTTTTCGCCCATCCCCGCGATGAGCTTGCTCAGTTTCATCTCAGGGCACAGGTATAATAATTTGCTGGGTGGCATCTATTGCAGTTACTACGAATGGTATCATGACCTTCCGCATGTCTCCTCGTCAATGTTTGGCGACCAGACGGAGAATTGCGAAAGTTCCGATTGGTATCTTGGCACCTACTGGGTTGTCGCCGGTTCAAATATCAACATGACCCGGACGGCTGACGCTCATTTTCTTTCGGAGGCAAAATACCGCGGCTCAAAGATTGTGGTAATGTCGCCCAACTATTCGGATGTGGCAAAGTATGCTGATACATGGGTTCCTCTCGTTCCCGGCAGTGACGGCGCGTTCCTGATGGCATGTATCCATGTCATCCTGAAAGAGTTTTATGTCGATAAGGAAACGCCGTACTTCATCGAGTATGCAAAGCAATACACCAACCTACCCTTCCTGGTGGTTCTGGACAAGGATGGCGATAATTATCAGATGGGGCGATTCCTGCGTGCCTCCGATATCACGAAATATTCAAAAGAGGAAAATGCCGACTGGAAACTTATCATGGTTGATGGCGAGCGGAAACTGCATGTTCCCACCGGTTCCATCGGTTTCAGATGGGAGAAGGAGCCCACAGGCAACTGGAACCTTCAACTGAAAAATGCTGTAACCAATGAGGAGTTCGACCCGCTCCTCACTCTTCTCGGAAATGATGAGCAAAAGGCCATGGTCTCATTCAGCGACTTTACCGATACGTTCAGCATAAATATGGGCAAGACAAAGGGGAAAGGGCAGAAGGCAAAAGAGCTTTTGCGAGAAGTTCCCGCCAGAAAAGTAAAAATAAAAGGAGGCAAGGAACTGCTCGTAACCACCGCCTTTGACCTTACGATGGCGCAGGCTGGTGTATCTCGAGGGCTGGATGGCGATTACCCCGAGGATTACAATGATCCCAAACCCTACACTCCAGCTTGGCAGGAGTCGCAAACGGGTGTGGGCAGAGAACTCGCCATTCAGATCGGAAGGGAATTCGCTGAGAATGCCGAAAAGACAAAGGGCAAATCATTATTCATAACCGGTCCTGGAATTCAGCACTTCTATCATGGGGCGTCCCTGTATTACCGCAACGAGGCGGTGATGCTCGCCCTTTGCGGCTGCAACGGGGTAAACGGTGGGAATTTCAACCACTATGTCGGCACCCAGCACACTCGATTGAATGCCGCTTTCGTCAATATGGGCGCCGCCCTCGACTGGTCGAGACCGCCGCGGATGATGAATTCAACCTCCTTGTGGTATTTCCAGACCGGCCAGTGGAGATATGACAATATGACGCTTGATACCCAATGGGCAAAAGGAGCCAAGAAGTTGTCCAAGTTCAACCATGCGGCCGACGTGAACTCACTTGCTGTGAGATTGGGGTGGTTGCCATTCTTCCCTCAAGTGGACAAGAAGAATCCGATGGAGCTCTACAAGGAGGCCGTTGCCGCAGGCTGCAAGTCCGACGATGAAGTCAAGGATTGGGTTATGAAGCAGTTTGAGGACGGCACGTTGGATTTTGCAATCCGTGACGTGGATGCTCCGGAGAACCGCTTGAAAATGCTCACAGTGTATCGCGGAAATCTCATAGGAACCAGTATGCGGGGGCATGAATTGGCTCTCAAGCACTGGCTCGGGGCAGACAACAACGTCATGTGGGACGAAGAACCTGCCAAAGGGTTGGTAGACGAAATCAAATGGCATGAGGATTCCCCGGTCGGCAAGCTGGACTTTCTGGTGAACCTCAACATCCGAATGGACTCCACAGCCAATTATTCGGATGTGGTCCTGCCTGCCGCCTTCTGGTACGAAAAAAATGACGTCACCTTTGGCGACATGCATACCTTCGTTCACCCCTTGACGCCGGCAACGCAGCCACCCTGGGAAGCCAAGAGCGACTGGGAGGCATTCAAAATCATCGCCAAGCAGTTTTCGAAGTTGGCGGAGAAACATTTCCCCGAGCCCGTAAAGGATATTGTGTTCAATGCCACGTGGATGGACAGTCCGGGTCAGCTTGCGCAACCCTTGGGAGAGATAAAGGACTGGCGCAATGGCGATACGGATCCTGTGCCGGGAAAAACATTCCCCAGTGTCGCCATCGTGGAAAGGGATTACACAAAGATATACGAGAAATTGGTTTCGCTGGGTCCGTTGGTCAGCCAACCCAAAGGGTATGGCTCCAAGGGGCAGTATACTGACCTGACGCCCATCGTTGAGGAGGAACTTAAGAACAACGAAGTTCTGGATGTAAAAGACGGCCGGGTGCATTTTGAATCGGCGGAGCAGTTCTGTGAACTCATCCTTCAGATTTCTCCCGAACTTAACGGGCGGCTGTCGTGGCTCTTCTTCAAGGAAATGGAGAAGAAAGTGGGGCTTCCCCTTGCCGATATGGTTGAAGTGATCAAGGGCAGGAAGGTTCATTACAAGGACATCATTTCGCAGCCGCGGAGAATTCACACCACGCCGCAGTGGAGCGCCATGCTGCACGACAAGGAAGGAAAGCAGAGGACGTTTGGACCGTGGACCATGAACGTGGAACGACTGAAACCTTGGCACACCCTCTCGGGTCGGCAGGAAGTCTATTATGACCATCAGGGCATCAGGGAACTGGGAGAGGCTCTTCCGACCAACAAACCCCCGCTGGACATGGTGGCGATCGGTGATATCAACATGGACAAGGCCGGACCCAATTCGAAGGTGTTCCGATTTATCACTCCACATGGGAAATGGCAAATTCACAGTTCCTTCCGGGACCATTGGCCCATGATGCACATGTCGCGCGGAGGCCCTACGGTTTGGCTCAATCCCGATGACGCGGATGAAATCGAAGTGATAGACAACGATTGGGTTGAGATGTACTGCGAGAATGGAATTGAAGTGGTAAGGGCGGTGGTAAGCCATCAGGTGCCGAGAAACATGGCCATCACCTACCATCAGGTGGAGCGGCACGTGAACGTACCCTTTTCACCCCTTGCCAAGAAACACTGTTGCTCTGATCTGCGCGGCGGGAACAACAACGCCACCACCAGAATCATGATGAATCCGGCCACGATGATTGGTGGATACGCCCAGTTTTCATATTACTCGAATTACTGGGGCCCCAGTCCATCCGAGCGCGACCACGGAGTGCTTATCCGTAAAATGCCATTGGACGCCGACAATAAGCCGGTTTACCGAGAAAGCGAATTGCATAAACTACCAAACGAATAGGAGATAAGGCCATGAACGTAAAAGCACAATTAAGCATGTCCTTCAACTTGGAGAAGTGCATTGGCTGCAATACCTGCACGGTTGCCTGCAAGAACATATGGACAAATCGGGAAGGCGCCGAATACATGTGGTGGAACAATGTGGAAACCAAGCCCGGCATCGGCTACCCGAAGCGTTGGGAAGACCAGGAATTGTGGAAGGGAGGATGGGCAAAGGATGGTAACGATCTGAAGCTTCGCTATGGGGGCAAGTCCTACATGCTTTCCAATCTCTTCACCAATCCCCACATGCCTGAAATGAAGGATTACTACGGGGATGGCGACGTGTATACCTTTACCTACGACGACCTGCATTCTTCCGAACAGAGTAGGCAATCACCGGTCGGAAGGCCCAAATCCATGGTCACTGAAGAGGAAGATGTGCCTATCAATTGGGGCGTAAACTGGGAGGACAACGCCGGCGGAGCCCACGTCACGGGAAAGCATGACGTGAATTTCAACAAGATGAGCAAAACGGAAATGGAGGCGACGCTCAAATTCAGGGACGTTTTCTACTTCTATCTGCCGCGCATATGCAACCACTGCCAGAATCCTGGATGCGTGGGAGCTTGCCCGTCAGGCGCCGCGTATAAGCGGGAGGAAGACGGCATCGTTCTCATTGATCAGAACAGGTGCCGCAACTGGCGTTATTGCGTCTCTTCCTGTCCGTACAAGAAACCCTATTACAACTGGGCCAGCGGAAAGATGGAAAAATGTATCCTCTGCTACCCGAGAATTGAATCAGGCATGCCTCCCGCCTGCTTCCATTCCTGCGTGGGCAAAATCCGATCGTTCGGGCTCATGCTCTACGACATGGATCGGGTCAAGGAGGCAGCCATGGCAAAGGATATCGATCTTGTGTCGGAGCAGAGAGAAGTGATTCTGGATCCCTTTGACTCGAAGGTGATCGAAGCCGCCAAAGAGAATGGAATCAGTGACGATTGGATTGACGCGGCACAACGCTCACCCGTTTACAAAATAGTCAAAAAATGGGAAATAGGGCTTCCGCTCCATCCCGAATTTAGAACCATGCCTTCGTTGTTCTATATTCCACCTTTGGCTCCCATCACCACCAGTGCAGGAAAGGACTCTCCTTCAGATACAGATGTATTTGATATGACGAAACCGAAAAACGGGCCGCTTATTGACCTGGACGAACTGGACAAGATGCGTCTTCCGTTCGCATACCTCGCCAGCATGTTCGGCGCAGGGAATGAAAAAGTGGTGAAAAAGGCGCTTGAACGTCAACTCGCGGTAAGGCATTACGAGAGAAGCTTGAGAGTCGAAAAACAGCCCAACACGGACGTGCTCAAGCAGGTGGGATTAACCGAGGAGGACGCAAAGGACATGACTAGGGCGCTGTCACTTGCGTTCTACAACGAACGGTTTGTTGTCCCCAACACAAAACGCGAAAACGCAGACATCAGCCCGTATACCGAGCGAGGCGTCGCCGGCTTCGAGAACATGACTCCCTGGTCGCCATTGAAGCGAAGGAAGAGTTATCACAAATCTCATCACACAGGTTCGAAAAAATATGAGTAAGGCGGACGCAAATCTGATATTGAAAGATGCTTATACGCTCATAGCCGAGCAGTGGTGCAGCCCTCCTGAAGCGGATGGGGACAGGGAGCAAGTCAGGAGAGATGCTGAATGCGTGGTTGACCGGGTAAAAAGCATCGACAAGGAGGGTGCGGCGCTGCTTTCCAGGTTCCTCGAGGAGAACTCCCTTTCCGAGGAGGACTATGTGGATTTATTTGAACTGGCCCCCCAATGTGCCCTTTATCTTGGAAGCCACACATACGATGAACCGCATACCTGTGCCAATGCGGCTGTTTCCGATAGAAATGGATACATGATAGAACTGGGTGGCATTTATAGACACTTCGGACACATTACGGATGGGAGGGAGTTGCCGGATTATCTGCCCTTGATGGTGGATTTCCTTGCCCTGACGATTGAATCAAAAGATGACACCGTTAGGGGAAAGTTTATTGCGGAATATTTCCTGCCGTTCCTGCCACCGATGCATTCCCGGCTGGAAGCACTGAAAACATCTTATCTCCACCTTCTTGAGGCATTGGAGAGAATCATAAATGTTGATCTGAAAACACAATCATTGTCAAAACAACCAAAACAACCAGTACAACCAATACAATGGGAGAAAACCTATGAGCGCGTTTGATAATTTCTTTTTCATCGGCTTGCCCTACATTACGATCGTACTGTTCTTCGGCGGCATAATATACCGGGGCTTCAGCGGGGCTATGAGTGGACACAGAGGCAAGTGGGACTGGAGTGCTCGAGGTGATTATCTGTGGACAACACGTTCCACCGGATTTTTTGGGCGCGCCTCCATAGGCCCGGCCTCCTTGTGCCTGCACTGGGGCATCCTCCTCCTCTTTCTTGCGCACGTCGTGGGATTTATTGGAGCAGCATACGCCAAGTATGAGTGGGTTAATTTTTTCTTCAGATGGGTAGGACTCGGGGGCGGGATGCTGTTGCTTTATGGGTTAATTTGGGCTCTTGCGCGCAGGATCGTTATCCCGCAGGTAAAGGCCATGAGCAGGGCAGAGGATTACATCATCCTTGTGTTCCTGATTCTCATCAGCGGTTTAGGGCTTTATCAATCAGCGGTGAAACTTTCTTTCGGTGCCGTGTCTATCCAGGCGGGACCCTGGCTGGGCAGCATTCTTAAATTGCAGCCGAATGCGGACGCGATTTCAGGCGCCCCACTTGTCAATAAACTGCACATCATCCTTGCCCTTATCTTTTTTGCGTACTTCCCCTTTACCAAGCTGGTGCATGTGTTCAGTTATCCGTTCGGATACATTGCTCGGCCCTTCATCTCAATGAGGAAATATATAGGTCTGAAGAAATAGAGAACTTCCGCGAGAGAATCCGAACCACAAAACAACCAAGGTGATAGTGGAACGGTATCGCCATGGAACAGGTTGCTACAGCTAAGTCCCATAAAGCGCTCGTTCTAAACACGACGGCATTTACTGTTTGTTTTGCAGCCTGGATACTAAATATGGCCGGCCATACATTAACGTTCAAACTGGACCAGTCAGTGGGGGTTGGTCAGGATAGAGAAGATCATGTCAAAAGCAAGCATTGAAAATCGGAATGTGAAAGACGAGGGTTCATGGAAACCGACCGGTAATCCAAGAGTTCTGTGGGTTGCCCTTATTACATTCACCTATGGGTTTAGTGTATGGGCTATAAACTCTTCTCTCGCCCCTTACTTAAAGGATTGGTATGGTTATTCTGCAAGCGAGG
>Ga0208406_1000516_pt1 | contig 15524 bp, 16 predicted proteins | sample ETNtaG_15_FD_185769 | JGI IMG/M metagenome (GOLD analysis project Ga0208406, IMG submission 185769) | Marine microbial and viral communities from oxygen minimum zone, Eastern Pacific Ocean - ETNP201302PF89A (SPAdes) (version 2) | ecosystem: Environmental > Aquatic > Marine > Oceanic ...
CATCGCTACGACGCTCACCAACTCGGTATTGGGGATGGCAATGAGGTCGAAGTGCAAAGTCGTTACGGAAAGCTCACGGGAATTTGCAAGGTGACGACCAGCCCCTTAGTCGGTACACTTTTTGCGTCATTCTATGATGCTGAGTTTCCCATCAACGTTCTCGTCACAGACAAACATGATCCGATTTCCAAACAGCCGGATTTCAAGACCACGGCGGTGTCCGTCAGAAAGCTGGGATGAGTATGGCAACCCTTGTAAGCATTATGGGCAGTGCTTTCGTGCTTCTTCTGCTCATTGGAATCTATTTGATCACACGGCACCCCGCCAAGCGCTGGGAGCATCTACCGCCAGTCTCGCTTGGCGTAACCACACTCTCTGCCGCAGCGTTCTACAAGATCACCGCGCTTGTCAGTTTCACTGTGCTTCCGGTTGCCATGGTGAACGTGGGCACCTACCGCTTGTTTGAAGGCGCCAAAGAGGTGCAAGCTTGCGCCTCTTGCCACGTCATGCAACCCATGGTCACTGATTTGTATGACCAGAGTAGTACGACTCTGGCAGCCCGCCACGTTCAAAACGGCTGGATTTCCAAACGCCCATGTTACCGCTGCCACTCTGGTTATGGTTTCAGTGGGACCTTGGCCGCGAAGTTGGAAGGATACCGACACCTCGTTCGCTATACTACCGGCACCTACGAAGAGCCGATCGCGAGCCGTGCCCTGTTTGATCAATCGAGTTGCTTAAACTGCCATGAGAGGACTCAAGCTTTTGCCGCAGTTAGCTCTCATCGCATTGGAATAACGCTAATTAAAAAGAACGAGTTGAGCTGTCTGAATTGCCACGGTCTGGCTCATCCTACCCGCAGCGACCGAACACCGGATAGCCGCCGATATAAGGAATTGATGGAACCCGATACCACTATGAAAACTAACGCTCTTATCGCACCGGCGACAAAGGAAACTACGCTATGAATTTGAAAGTCGAAGCACTCCTGATTACCGTGGCCGCCCTGATCACCCTGGTCTTTCTATGGTCCTCGTCGCCTTATCTGATGGGCGCGTTTGTTTTCGTCGCTCAACCGCTCTTTTTGGTCGTTGGACTTCTCTATACGCGGAAGGTCTTCCGTGACCTGCGGAGCAGGAAAGTGTTTTAGAAAAGGTCAACTAGCAGGTTTCTGATAGAGGTTGTGTCATCTGGCACTTACTTCTATCAACTGCAAGCAGGTGACTATACAGAGACCAGAAAGATGGTAATCCTGAAATAAGCTTCAACCAACATCGTAACTACAATCAGCCCTGTTGTGTCAAAGCAAGAGGGCTTTTTTGTGGAGGGCTGACAAGCATTCAATATATTATAAAAAGGTGATTAGGTCGTAATATGTTTTGCAAGCTAGAATCAAACCTAAAACTTTCTAATTTAGAAAAAAAAGTAATGGGCAGAGTGGCTGCCAGTTACTTTTGCTGAGACATCCCCATGTTCTAAAGCCTGGCAGGGTGTGCCCTGATGCAGCTGGTGTGCTGTGTCCTGGCAGGTTGCGCTGTCACCAACTGTTACTCTTTTCTGAAAAGCGCTTTTTTCTTCTAAAATAGAACAAAATGAGGGTGTAACTTCTTGCTAGGCCTCATTTTTGCCATTTCCAGTTCCTTTTAAGATCTTAAGGTCTAGAAAACTTTTACTTTTGTTCTCCCAGTAGGACGACCGTATCGATTTTGAGCCAATTTCGGCCGTTTTTTCGTTATTCCTTCATTGAGAGGAAATTCCATATTCCTTAGAAGGCAAAACCCTTAACACGCTGTTTTGAGACTAGACCTTTGCTTGCTAGGGTTTGGCCTGCTGACATCGCAGTGTTGACTGGCTTAATAACTATTCCACAGCTCTACCACAGACAGCAATGTTGTCACGAACGACGATACAAGGTTGCCGTTTCTGTCAGTTAGTTGATCAGCTAATCCACAACCATGCTTGTTGAAAAGCTGGTCAGGATGTTGATTGTCTACTGGTAATAAGTGTGTCACACTGCGTTACACTTCCACACTCACTCTATACGTAGCAGAAATATTATTAGCGGCTGGGAACTGCAACTCGCCTATTCCAGCTGAATGCCGAGAATCTCGTCTATGACTGGGTTTGAGGTGCGTGTCGTACTTTCAAAGCTAGTTTCTTGGTTATGTTCTAAATGTGACAACACCCCTATTCCTTTCCACACATAACAGCTTTTCTTGTCGATCCGGGTTCGTATTTTTTCCAATTGCTTTTCTTTCCCAATTAGTCCACCGAACTTATTGGCTGCATAGCCCTTTTCTCCGTTGCGCTCGCACCAGTTTCTAAAGGCTTGATACAATACACTGGCCTGGGTTTGATGACCAGATTCGAGGATACAGCAGTCATCGAAAAATCTACCGATGACATCTGATTCTTCTCGATAGGCTTGACTGGCTTCCTTGACAGCAACCGGCAGGCCTAACCTGTTGTTTTGCCATGCTAAACAGCCTCGAATAGCCCAAGCCAAAATCGCTTCCCCTTCCTCCAACAATTTGTCGAGTAACTTGGTGTCCTGCTTATCTTCCGGAATTTCCACTTCAAAAGGAATTAGTCTGATTCGACGCCATATCCCCTGGTCTCGGCCTTCCACCTCCGGCTTGTGGTTCACGGCAAGGAACAGCTTATGGCTTGGTTCGAACTGAAAGAAGTCCTGGGCTATGAAGCGTGCCTTAATGGTGTCACGACCAGTTAATCGCTTGACCAGCGCCTCGTCCAGTTTTTTACCGTCGTCAGCTTCAACCGAAGAAACGAAGCGTGCGCCCATCAGATCTGCCACGCCGGTGGGATGCGATTCACTACGCTTACGTAAAAGGAGATCTGGTGCGGCTGGCTTGGCATAGTCGCCAAGGATGTTGGTGACTGTTTCGATCAAAGTGGTTTTGCCGTTGGCGCCGTCACCGTGCAGGATAAAGAGAACATTTTCGCGGATTTCTCCGGTCATAGCGTAACCAACGGAGCGTTGAATAAATTCGATTAACTCGGTGTTATCCTGAAATATCTCGGATAAAAAACTGTTCCAGCGAACAGGCTCATAGGCTAAGTTTTCCAAGCTGGCAGTAGTCAGTTTTGTGATTAGGTCCTGTCGATTGTGCGGTTGTAATTCAGCTGTGGACAAATCGACAGTGCCTGCTAGGGTGTTTAGCAGCATCGGGTTGGCATCTAAATCCTCGGGCACCACAGCAAGCTGCGTTTTGGCTAAATGGAGAAACGCTGTTTGCCGAATATGAGCTGTGGCGAATCTCGCGTGTTCTATCAGAGTTTTTCTGTCCTGATCAGATTCTGCGTCTGCTGCCTGTTTGAGAAAAAAACTAGATACGTCTCGAGCTTTCAGATTTACACTTAGTTGATGATCAGTCTTCCACTTTTGACTACTCCAAACCAACCACTTCCTCCATTTTTCGCACCAGAGAACATTTTGGCCATGAAGATCACAGAAGACTTGGGCTAAATGTTCATCCGTTTTTTGCAGATTTTGACTAACGGATAATTCGGAATTTAGCTCTAGCGGTTGGTCTGGGTCGATATCGATGGTGTAATCGACACTTTTGGCCGATTGATAATCTGAACGGCGTGAGGTTGTTTCTTCGAGCGACTTCTCAATGGTTGCTTGGCGGTAGTCTTGGCGATTCCATTTATCTCGACCCTGCTTATAGAAGGCGCCCTGCCGATAAATTCGATCGATAACCTCTCGGTCACCGGTATGCGGCACTTTCCACCAAAAGGAAATCTTGGCACACAGGGCCAGATCCGCCTCGGATTGGGACGGATAACCGGATTTGTCTCCGGAAAATAGTCGTCGAAATTTTTGGTCTTTAGCTAACGCATGCCCAAGTATTTCGTCATCGGATTCAACAAGTGTTTCTTGATTAAATTCGGAAGCGGCAATTGTCCATCTTCTTTTAGCTTTGGCCGCAAATGCATTTTCAACTAGCCAATCCAATCCTGCTTGCGTGTTCGAGATAAGTCGTTCTGGTCCCAATAGCTCACCGGTGAACACTACAAATCGTTTTTGATCGTGGACCTCTATTTCCCCGTCCTGATAAATGGTTCGGCAAACCTTGCTTTTAGCGTGGCCTGATTTCATCCACTTCTTGTCTTTTTTCCCTCGACTGATGATGTGCACGCCCGTACCGCTGACACTCAATTCAGCATAGCTCTGGAATTGATCGGTGATTTCTTGAGCCCAGAATTTGATGTGACCTTCGGAATCGACGGCGTTGTCTAAATCGATAAAAACGTACGGATCCTCGGCTGTCAACGCCATCATGACGCCAGCGAAAGTTTCGGGGTTTTCGGTGTAGGCGGCTTTTGCTTCCTCGAAGGATAGCCAACTAGCCGGGTCGTTTGACTTCGCCGCTATTATCCCTCGTTTGCCTAAGGTTTTCGGTACTTTTGTTCTCTTGCCTTTTTCGTTATTACCCCAACCCCACAAAACCCATTGTTTACGCCCCCGTAATTCGGCGGGGATTTTCTCAAATAGCACGTGACTTTTTGATGATGAATCGTTGTCTTTTTCCGTCATTTACATCGCCTACATCTAGTTTTAATTATTAGGGATTATAAGAAAAAGGAAAGCCCGGAGGCTTTCCTTTCTGTGTAAAGGTTTTAACTCAATGGTTTCCAAGCGCTAATCCGGCTGCCGGTTTGACCGTCTTGCCGCTCATAGTGCTCGACTTCGACTAAGGCTCGTTGATTGAGCAAGTGGTCGGTATCGATTGTTAGACCAGCACTAATTTCTTCACCGCTAACGGCCATGTACACGCTTCCGAGCTTTGACTGGGCAGAAAAGCTCGTCGACGTCCAGTAGAGGAGCGAGCGTTCCTTTTTTTCGCCGAAAAGAGGCTCGGTGTCGACGGTCAGCACTAATTGCGGTTTGGCGTCGAACTTCGAGATGTCTTCGTCAACCCGGACGATTTTGCCGTAGAATGTTCCTATCGAATGAAGCTCGAAGGAGCTTGAAGTAAGTAGCATTTTTATACCTCCTTTCGGATAAAAATAACACTGGTTGCTATCGTTATCACAATATCGTACAATATTAGCGCAGAAAGCCCCTTTGATTGGGCGCCTTTTGCGTCTTTCGGGAGTTAGTTTAGCGGCTAACTCCTGACGTTATGGCTGGTAAAAGCTAGAGCAATAGCTTGCTCTAATTGTGCGAAAAACACTCCGGTTGCCAGCTGCTGATGCGGTGGCCTTTTCGGCCGTTTTCTTTGACGTAATGTTGAACTACGACAACGGCTTGGCCGCCAATCAGCGCTTTTGTGTCTACTGTCGTCCTATCTGCGTTCACCTCCTTTCCGCTTATAGCGGTGTACATACGCGAAAATTGTGACGTCTTTGCCGGGATGCGGTATATGCGGTATCTGATTAAGCGAGTTGGTCTTGGTCTCTTCGATCGCTGTAACTCTACCGAGGGAGACACCCACCGGATGCAAAATCCAGTTGCTCGCCGTTATTAGGATCCTGACCCGTTATCTTTTTGATCCGCAAATTTCTCCGACTTTCCCCCTAGCAGTTGCTGCACTTCCTGCGCAACTTTCTCTGGATCATCAAATATCCGCCAGCCACAATGATTACGCTGGCAGTCTATTTTTCCCAGATCAGCGAATTTTCGCACAGTCTTGGGGCTGCAGCCTGCCAGAATTGCCACATAGGCGGCGGTTTTTCTCGTAGTGAAAATATGCTGTCCCATTTTTCATTCCTCCACTTAATTTATTTAGCGTTATCCCTTTTTCGTTTGTAATATTTCGCGATTCTCGACTTACAGCCATCAGGACACCACATCCCCTTAGGCCCTGAGGTCCTTTTGAATTCGAAAAAGTCTAGGCAGGTACCTTTTTGACGAGTTGCATGGCCATGGCACCTCCGAATCAACAGTTCGTGTACTGTGTTGAAACTGATCATGAACTGGTTCAGTTCAAGCCGACATCTTCGAGCATAATCAAAAAAATTGATTCCGTATGCTTTAAAAAATTTACTCCTATAGACTTTGAGTTGCTTAATGTAGCTCCTGACCTCACCAGGCAGCTTCTTTTTGACCTCTACTGTCAAATTTTTCAAATAATCTGGGCTGTCTAGGTTCTTCATATAATCGTTGTTTATGGTGATATTCTCCTCGAGATCTACCTTTTGGTCTATAATGGCCTGAATTTCCTCCCAGAAGAAGACTGAATGGACAGTTTTACTCCAGCTCAAATTTTGATTTTTTGTGTTTTGGCGTAGGACCTTTTCAAACTGGTGCTCATTGATAGGCCCGTGAATTTTGTCTTCCAGATGTCCAAGGATTTTTTGATTAACTTCATAGGCAAATTTTTGACGTAATCGGCAAAATTCTTGATACTCAGCTTTGACGAACCAATCATCTGAAAATTCAATATTTTGCCTTCGAAAAAATTCAGCGACTCTTTTTTGGTCCTCCGAAGTAGGAAGGATATGCTCGAAATCCAGCTCAAATGTTTGGCGAGCTCCTCGACTGGTGTCAACGGTCATTTTTTTTACGTTTTGTAAATTATTTGAATATGTGACGTTCAAATTCAGAAAATCAACCAAACTGTCCATACCTGTTCCTATGAATTGACGCTAGGTTCACCTGGCTGAAACTAAGGATAGCTGATATAGCTAAGTTTTTCTATCCCTTCATTGCACCCTAAATAGGGGGGCAGATAAAACGCTTGGCGAAGAACTATTTTGCTGAAGTTGGTTGTGGCTAGGACTGCTGTCAAGGCTGCGCGACGAATAGCAGGCATCAGAAAACGGCGATTTTGCATTTTGCAGGCAGGAGACCAGCACGAAATTCCGTTTTGAATCACTTTTTTCACAGCCGGCCCAGCATGCTTGCCAGCGGCTGTGGACATCGATGTGGATTTTTGCTATGCTACGCAGCCAGGGGGTGACGTCAGACGATGAGAGGGTTGGGGTGGTGTTGCTTTATGTCGTCTAACCGTACAGCATAGAGCCGTTGCAGAACCGAGCGAGAACGCATCTCGGCTGACTGCTGATGTTCAGCTTGGTAATGGATTTCCGTTAATGCTGGGCGTTGCCACGCCGAAGGGAGCGAACAGGTAGGCAGCCAAGATGGGGCTTTGGCATCCTGAAACCGATTGGCGGAGATATGATGCGGAAACTGCGTTGGATTTGTTACCACTACCGAGGCTCAATTCCTGTTGTCATGGCTGTGATGGGGATTACTATCCACATCGTCGCCACTAAATGTCCATTAACTGTCACTTTTCTTCCGACACTCTCGATGTTATGATAGGATCAATTGCATGACTACTCTCAATTCATTGATTAACTTCAGGCGACTAACATGAAAACTAAGATCAATTATCTTATTTGGCTGGCTTTGGCATTAATCATCTTGCCCGCTATTAGTTTTTCCGATAGCCGGCCCAACCAGATGGTGTGGAATAAGGATGGAACCGAGATGGCTTATATTCCGGCTGGATCCTTCGAAATGGGTGATGCTATGAATGAGACGGAAGCTTGGATGCAGCGCTCACGGCCGGTGCATCCAGTTAGGCTGGATGGGTTCTACATCGACAAAACTGAAGTGACGGTGGGGCAGTTTAAGGCTTTTCTGGTTGATAGCGGCTATAACTGGACAGGTTCATGGGATGATGTGGATCAATATTCACCTGGTGATGATTACCCTATGATCTATGTTGATTGGAATGACGCTACGGCTTATGCTAAGTGGTCAGGCAAACGCTTACCGACAGAAGCGGAGTGGGAGTATGCAGCACGTGGAGGGTTAGTAGGCCAACGCTATCCGTGGGGGAGTGAAAAAGCTGATGGTTCGCAAGGCAACTTTGCCGATAAGAGTTCAGCTGTTGATTGGGCCAATGCGAATGTCGATGATGGCTACGCCACATGTTCGCCGGTAGGTAGTTACCGACCAAATGGTTATGGGCTGTATGATATGGGGGGCAACGTTTGGGAATGGTGCGCGGACTGGTATGGCTCTGATTACTATAGTAAATCCTCCGGTCAGAATCCGCTAGGGCCGGACAGCGGCTCATCCCGGGTGTTGCGGGGTGGTGGTTGGAGCAACTATACTTACTACCTGCGGGTGGCTTACCGGGGCTACTACTTTCCGCATAATAGGATCGACGGCCTCGGATTTCGGTGTGTGTCAGGATTGAATTAGTTACCCCTGTCTCCTCCTGTGGAGGGGGCTTTATAAGCGACGAAGGAGCGACCTTTACTACTCCACAAAGACGGCTCGCAGGCGTTGCAGAACCGAGCGAGCCTGCATCTGGGTTAGTTGCTGATGTTCAGCTTGTAGCGGTTCTCGGTTCGAGCTTGGAATTGCCGCGCCGAAGACATCGATATCACAAGCAAACAGCCAAGATGGGGGATACCCGAAATGCTCGTCACGTTGACGGGGATGATCATACTGGTCAGGCTAGCGCAACCATAGAAGGCTAAAAGCGCAGGCTATAATTCGGTGGATGGAATGAAAAAGGACCTCTGTAGTTTCTTTCTCTTTTTGATCGGCTACCTCATTCCCCGTGAAAGCGTCGGAAATGATGCCGCCAAAGCGGTGGTGGGCACTCCCGGGCTGGTGGCGTTTTGGGATTTCGTGAAACGTGAACCCGAAGGTGCAAAGAGATTCACGGCACATGTTCCCGAGGGTCAGACCAATCAATTCCCGCTCGATGTCTCAAACTACGTAAAAGATTACTGGGGCCAGGGCCGCGATGCCAGTTATGATGACTTTCCTTTGCTGAATCGCGGCCCATTCGGGCAGGCTATTCAGATTCGCAAAGAGGCTGATCCGGATTTTCGTCCGTTTCTCTACATTCCTCGCCAGCGACTTCATAATACACCCCTCGATATCAAGGGTGACGGCAAGTCGGTAACCGTATTGGTTTGGGAAATTCGAGAAAGCGGCAGCCATGCCCTCGCCGGGATTTGGCATGAAGGCACAGATATAAAAGAGAAATCGACCGAGGGCATCCAAAAAGTTGAGCGCGGGCAGCGTCAGTACGCATTGTTTGCCGGCCTAAATAAAACGGGGGCAGCCTGCGGTCATGTCTCGGAAAATGGAGCCAGCTCTTTCACCAATAAATACGCTCTTCACAAATGCAACTCAGCGGAGACCTCACCACCGATTGCATCGGACTCCCCGGCCGACGTCCTCGATTCTTCCTGGCAGTGCTTTGCGATGACCTTCGACCGCGAAAAGCACGAAATCACCGGTTGGTTAAACGGAGAGGCGGGAGATCGGTGGCTGGAAAACCCAAAATCTGATGGGTTAATTTCCTACGCCTGGTATGCCAACTTGTAAGGCCAGCTCAACCAACTCCCCGATCTTCAACCCGGAGAAGACCCCGATTTCCCAAAGGAGCAATACTACAACCCACCTGAAGACAAGCCGGTTTCTGTCAAAGTCCTCAGCAAAACCTCTATCGTAAAAGTCGAGCTGCAGGAATTTCCCTATACCCGTCATCGGGTTACTTTCATCAAGCCTTCCAAAGGCGAATGGACTGAAACCAATCGTGAACTCGTGGCACTTCGGCTGAATCCCTGGTGGTATCCATATGGAATCTATACCCCGAAGGATGCCACTAGTGGTGGACCGTTCACCATTGGGAGAGTCATTCACAGTGCCCGATTGGTCGGATTCACCGGTTAGATCGGCGGAGTCGCCGTCTTTGATCGAGCGCTCTCCGCCAAGGAAATCAAGGAACTATCCAACCTGAGAAGTCGCGTTTCCTCTCTCGATATCACCGAATAAGCTCAGAATTGTCGGCAAATCCATCGAATTTAGCTCAATGCAAACGTTGCCTCGTGAAGCTGCGTTCAGGTTGCACGGTTTGCACATTGGCCGCCGCTGAAAATCCAAGAATGTCTATGATGTGCAGGGCAAACGGGTGAAGTAAGCCAATCTCTCTGAAAACCGCAATATTACCTTCATCTAGGCTTAATCAGCCACGAATAGAGCCTTCTTGTTAGCCTCAATTTTCAGGGTGATATCTGTGTCGTTGGTTCATATTCTTGACGCCTATAGATTTTATTGTAAGATTAATGGACCATGCCCACTAGCCTTTTCCACCAAGGAGATTGAGGTGTTTGAAGCAGTTTATTTTGCTGGATTAAGTCAGCTGCATTCTTGTTAGCCATAAAGGCATTTTTTTGTTCTTGGTCGATCATAGTAAAGGAGGCTTCTAATTGCTTCTCGAGGGCTTTTATCCGCTTCTCTTGCGAAGCTGTTTGGCTTTTTAGTTGATCGTTGAGCCCATCAGAAGCTCCAGTCGATTTCTGGTCAGCTTCTGTTGGCTTCTTTTCTGCTTCCAGTTGCTTCCAGTTGAGGCATATGTCGCAAATGATAGAAGTTAAAGTGTGGCCTTTCGTTTTGGCCAAGTTTGCAAGTTCTTGGTAAAGCTCTTCCGGCAAACGGATTGATGTTTTTCTCATAGTGGCTCCCATTGGCTTCTTTTAGAAGCTTAAAAGATATATAGAAGCTTACGAGAAGCTAACGGAAGCCGTTACGAATAAAACCCAAACACAACCTTTTGAGCAACCAAAGTGTATGACAGCTAATTGATACGATCTTAGGCCAGACAGCGGGCGGCTATCGGAGTAAGAACTGGAATTGTAAGAGTTGATCGACATGTCTTTGTTACTGGTATCAACTACGGAAAAGCAAAGAGTGAGCGCAGATTTAGATCACTTACCCGATCACACAGGGCCGTCTACTCGTCAATAATTAATTTAGCAGAAAAAACTAGTAACTACCCCAGGTTGGATCAGTTTTTCTTGGCGTAATTAGTGCGATGCGTGTATAATCTGAATATCTGATTTTGTCTGGTGATAAAAGACTAGATAACCAGAACAGAATTAACTGAAAATATAAACAATAAAAAAGCCCCTACTCCTAAGAGCAGGGGCAGAGCTCGTGAGAGATTGGTTGATCTCTACAGTTGCTGGCTTCGATACCCACATTGTAGCCGATCAAACAGTCTCCTGGCAAGAGCCCTTTTAGGAGGAGACTTTTATGTCTGCTATTGCCCACTATTTGGACCAATTCCAAGCTGAGTCCGACCAATCCAACGATTTCCACCGTCGTCGTGCCACTGTCGATTATGTCCCTAAATCGCACTCCAAAATCCCGTTCAACTTTGCTGCCGTTGCTTGGGATGTGATTGACTCACCTGAATACCGTCAGCTATCTGATGGTGCTAGAGTCCTCTACTTGTATCTTTGTCGTCACGTTAACCTGACGCTGAAGCAGGAGACTCGTGGTAACAAGGAATACCTGCTAGGCCGCACCTTCCCCAAGAAGTATGACAAAATCGCTCAGGAGTGCTGGGGCAGCAACAAGTCGACCCGTACCATTGCTAAATACGTCAAGGAACTGGTGGCTGCCGAGTTAATCGAGGTGCAAGCCGGTTACGGCAATGTCTACCAGTTCGTGGTCATGTCCTATCATCAGAGCCGTCAGATAGCCGAGTATGAGACCAATGCTACACAAAGAGAATACGAGATCCAACAAGCGGCGCTGTTGAATAATAAACGGCGGCTGTTGCGACTGGAAAAAGAACAGGTAGTGGAAGTAGAGGCGCCTAATTTGAGGCCAGAGATCGATCGACAGGCAGCAAAAATGGAGGCTGGACAGGCAGAGTTGCCGTCAGCTTCATCTTCAGACCTGCCGGCAGATTCATGTCCCATTATAAAAGAAACTCACCTTATAGAAACTTCTTCTCCTAGCGCTCAAACCCTAGCCCAGTTGGAATTTCATCCTTCTTCTTCTGAGTCTGAAAATTACGCTCAGCTTAAGCTACAAACCCTGGAACTCTGGTGCCAACAGCAACAAAAATTAGGTAATCTGCCCCCCAGCGGCGGTGACAAATACCAAATTATGCGCCAAGATCATCAGCTTGGCATCGATGCCTTCGTCGCTGACGCTATGCGATTGAGCCCTAATGTTTCCCCTACACAAGCTTTGATGCTTCTACAATCTTGCATCCAGATCATGCCTAAAACTGGCGGTAATAGCCGTCCTGTCGGCCGTCCTGGTTGGTTCTTGCTCTCTGCTTCCGATCGATACTTCAAGCAGGCTTGGACTAACACCTTTGACTTTTTGCCCCTTCACTGGCAGAATCAGCAGAAATCCGCTAGTCGACGTGCTTTTAACCGCTCCAAACCACGGGCTAGTCATTTTTAGTCCGAGTTTAAATATTTAATGCTACCTGGTAATGAGTAGATCTTAGAATCCAGAGCAGACTTAAGAAGAGCAAGTAAAATGGCAATGCCTGTCGTCAGTATACGGTATGAAAATCCACGAGCTTATATTTACTCCCCCTTTAGCGGTCTTCCTGCTGTCACTGAAGAAGATGGAGAGAACAAGGACGATCCAACCCTGCTTTTTACCTGGGTCGGGAATGCTGGCGTGTATGGCTATATTAGCCCGCGTCTCCAAGATTTGCTGGGTCAGAATGTGGAAGATATAGAAGATATAAATATTGATGACTTACCTTCACTTTTAAATATTGAAGGTGGGTTGATTTTGGCTGTTGATGAAGGGTTCAACGGAGTTAACTATTATGGGTTCGCTCCACTTACTAAGCCGACCCCAATCATCAAGAGAAGGGGAGAATAGACGGAGATTGACCCACACCGCCATATGGTATAACCCCTCAAAGCGAAATAACAGATGAAACATTGCTGCTACATTCAGGAGTTGGTCCCTTGACCTACACCGCCACTATCACCAGCGCTTCCCTACGACTTCGTGAATGCCGAATTATTGCCGGCTTGCTGCTGAAGGGGGTGAGCCAGCTAGAGTGGAAGCAGACCACGCTAGAACAAAATGTGCTCCAGATGGAAAGCCCAGAATCTGTCAGGAGAATTTCAGGATTACTTCGAGCTCGGCTGGAACCTTTTGGTCCAGACCTGTGGCGATTAGTTCACCAAGGCGAAACTGTTGCTGCTACTCAGGCCGTTCTGGCTGGGGCAATAAAAAACAGCCGCCTGCTGGGTGATTTCATGGACCTGACCCTACGCGAGCAGAACGCACTCTTCGCCCCTAAACTAGAATACCGCTTGTGGAACGATTACATCGCCGGTTGCCGGGCACGGGATGCTGAAATGCCTGATTGGAGTCACAGCACTTTGGACAGACTTCGTTCAGCCGCCTTCTCCGCGTATTCCCTGAACAACCTCGTATAGGTCTGGTAGTTCTCCAACGACACGCCCGGTGGCGTCTGGTGGTCTACTGAAGGGATATAACCCCCGGACTTCATAACGGGCAGGATTCGGTCGAACTCCTCCCGAATCGCAGCTTCACCTCTCGGCATTACCATTTTGTCGTAAGCGCCCAACATCAGGAAGTCGGGATAGTCTCTACGGACCACCTTGATATCAACTCCGGCTTGTCGCTCCAGCGGATAGGCACCCCCGATTCCCGCCTCTTTCATCCATGGAATCATTGAAGTGATGTCGCCGTCGCTGTCCACCAGAGGCTTGACCCCATATTTCTTGATGTGGGGGATAACCTGTTGGTAGTAGGGGGTCAGGAACTCCTTAAACAGTTCATAGGAGAGCATCGGTCCGTGGTTGTATGACATGTCTTCCGCAAACCCGACCATGTCTGGCTTGAAGACCGGGAAAAGCTGTTCGACTACACGGACATTGAACTCGGCCAGTTCGCGATTCATGCGGTGCATCAACTCCGGCTGGTCGTAGAACGCGTAGAGGTGGGCCTCGATGCCGAAGAGAGTTCTTGGGAACCAGAAGAAGCCGTCCAGCCAGAGCCGGATAATGACTTCGCCCCGGTCATGGCGTGGCTTCAGGTCCGCCGCGCTTTTCTTGACATTCTCGATGATCGAGTCAGTGTAGAGGTAGGGCCGAATCGCCTCGTATGAAGCTTCATCCGTAATAAGCCCGCCTCTATGGGAAACTGGGCCGGGGCGGGCGCTGATGCAAACTAGCTTGTCGAGGCCGAAGTGCTCGAGTGACCCGTCCCACGTAATCCCCCGGGGCAGTCCTTCCTGTTTCCAGCGGTCTAGCGTCTTATCCCACCAAGCGGCCCATTCGACCATCGGCAGTCGGTCATCGGGCTTCTCGAAATTCAGTATGCTGAGGAATCGTTCTCTAGGGGTCATTGATGTTAGTCCAAGTTTTGTTCAGTTCCTGAATGGGTTTTTAACTCAAGGACAGCAACCGGCTATCACTATTCCGTACCGCCGGTTGAAGAATCAAAGCCGGCAGTATCCGAGGGTGTTCCAGGTTCGATTTGCTGAGGCATCGCACAATCCGGTAAGAGGCCGGACGATTGGATATTAACGTGAGTTTATCACAAATCGGAATGAAAAACACCGGGATTTGCATCCAGATGCTCAATAGTGCTAGTAGATCGCTGACACCTATTTTAGGAACTAGTTGTGTATTTGGCCAGTTTTCAACAGCGTGCTCTCCGGTATTTCTCCAGTGTGCAGCAAAAGCTGCCGAATTTTGATTGTTGTCAAAACGGATCTGGAATAGATGGTTGAAATTTCTAAACAGATAATTTGACAATAAGAGGGCTAAATCATATAATCTCAATTATTAACAAAAACGAAAATTAGGGAGTATGGATTATGTTGAAGGTATTGTTTTCTCTCCTCACCGCCTTTTGCTTAGCTATAGTTTTAGCTATAGTTGCGGTACAACCTATAATGGCCGAGATCGACCCGGAAACCATTGTTGCTGCTTGGCTCTGTGATGAAGGTAAGGGTAAGACTCTCAAGGATTCCTCCGGCAATGGGCATGACGGCAAATTTGTTAAGAAGGAGGGTTGGACCAAAGAGGGAAAATTCGGTAATGCCCTGGAGTTTACGGGAGATCATGGTAATAATGTTGAGATACCACATGCCGATTCCCTCACGTTAAAGGAGTGGACAATTACCGCTTGGGTCAAGCAAGAACAGACACCGGAATGGTCAGTTGTACTGGTGAAAGATCCTGCTAATGGACTCCAAAACTACGCCTTGGATATGAATAAGGAAGGGCGGGTATTTTCAGAAATCACCTGTGCGGCAAAGTGGAGCGACTGTGGCTCGAAAACCGTAGTTCGAGATGATAAATGGCATTTTCTAGCAGCGTCTTATGACGGAAAGAAACTCCATGTCTATGTAGATAATGTCCACGAAAAGGAACAACAATTTTGTCCGGGAGATGTCAATGAAGCACCAATCACAATTGGGGATCGCAAGGATTCGAGCCAGCCGATTAAGGGGATCATCGATGACATTGGACTCTTTAGTGTCGCATTGACCGAAAAAGATATGAAACCACTAATGGACGAAGGATTTCCGTCACTACTCTCGGTAGATCCTGGTTCGAAATTGACAACCAGTTGGGGGCATATTAAGACTTAGAACTTATCCGTAAATAACTTGAGACTTTGCCTCATTTGCCTTTCAATAGGTACCATGTTCAACCAGATAGCATGGAGGCGATATGGCAGAAGTGAAGTCATGGGAAGTATCAGATTCATTCTG
>Ga0208406_1000518_pt1 | contig 15504 bp, 14 predicted proteins | sample ETNtaG_15_FD_185769 | JGI IMG/M metagenome (GOLD analysis project Ga0208406, IMG submission 185769) | Marine microbial and viral communities from oxygen minimum zone, Eastern Pacific Ocean - ETNP201302PF89A (SPAdes) (version 2) | ecosystem: Environmental > Aquatic > Marine > Oceanic ...
GAAAGCCAAGGCCGAATCTACAAAGAATAACATTTTCTCGCTTGACTCGAGTTGGTTGGTTAAAAACTTGATGAATCGAAAAATCATCTTTTTTCTTGCTAGCATTTATTATGATAATGGTGTTGAATACTTTGTTAAGCTGAAAATCCTGTGGCTTGAATGAGAATAATAATCGGCCCAAGTTTCTTATGGATATTCAGCTTAATTGGGGGTCGAATTGAAGGCTTTGTCTTTGTTGGTCACGTAGGTCTGTGTTACAATTTTTCTGGTCTATCTAACGTTCATCAATGAGTGTGTTAACTTAGTTTTAAATGGGATTAAGGCTAGCGCTAGCTACTGAGATCTAATTATCAAACAAGAGGAGATGATAATGAAAATCGCCCTTCATATGTCCCCGGAATTGGGAATCACGTCGACGCTGATGAAGCAATGTGGTGTCACGCACGCTGTCGCTGGCATCAGCCTGCAGCCAATATCTGGTGCTAGCGAAGAGGAACAGCCGTGGAGTTATCCTTCCCTAATGGAAGTCAAGGAAACCTATGAGCAGAATGGATTCGAAATGGCTGTGATAGAATCGCGCCCGCCTATGGAGAAGATCAAGTTGGGGTTACCTGGCCGGGATGAAGAAATCGAAATTGTGTGCGCGTTACTACGCAACATGGGAAAGGCGGGTATACCTGTTTGGTGCAGTATGTGGATGCCCATCCTCGGTGTGCTGAGGACATCACATGTCATCCCTTCGCGCGGTGGTGCTCAGGTAACCGGCTACGACCACGACCAATTGCGCGACCAGCCCTTAACTGAATACGGGGTTGTCACTGAGGAAAATCAGTGGGAGAACCTGAAATACTTTCTGGAGTGTGTGGTACCGGTTGCCGAAGCTGCTGATGTCAAAATGGCTATGCATCCGGACGATCCTCCCTTGTCGCCCATCCGTGGAGTGGCGCGTATCATGAGTAGCCTTGAAAACTACCAGAGAATGATCGACCTGGTTCCCAGCCCTGTCAATGGTATTGGGCTTTGTCAAGGAAACTTCTCCTTAATGACCGACGATCTGCCGGCTGCCATCCGCCATTTCGGAGAGCAGAAGAAGATTTTCTTTGTACACTTGCGTGACGTGCGCGGCACACCTGAGAAGTTCGCTGAAACGTTTCATGATGATGGTCAGACCGATCTGGCGGAATGCTTGCGTGCGTATCGCGATGTTGGCTACGAAGGGGTCTGCCGCCCAGATCACTACCCAAAGATGGGTGATGCTGACTTCGATAACTCACACCACATGGCACAGCTATTTGCCGTGGGTTACCTCAAGGGGTTGCGTGAAGCGGTGTACTCTGAGTGCTAGTGAGGTAGGAGCTTTAAATAAGGAAGTTGTTCATCAGGATTAACGGGAGCATCTGCGAGGTTCACAAGAAGACAGTAGCACAAAAATAAGATACGTAATAGTTTTTGTTGAAAGTGAGGTGCCTTTTTGAAGGAATATTGGAACGCCGGATCTCTTGGTTTAACGATTGTGCCGGTTGGAAAGATTAGAGGAACCTGTCTATGTTTGTCCACTGGGATTGCCAAATTATTGAATCTGTATCAGGTTAATTATTGCAGAAGAAATCTAGGACCAATTGGAATCCAAACCTTTCTCTATAAGTTAGTGTTTAATGTTGGCATTGCCGGGGCTGTATGCTTACTAGTGTTGTTGGAATACTTCGTTGTCCCTGTCCATGCTGAGGAAGGGGGTTATGATTGGAAGACCGCTAGGGAACTGTACCCGGGAATTCGGTATGTACACGCTGAACCATCTGTTCCTCAGAAGATGGTCATCAACTGTCTGCAAATCGATTCGCACACACCGTGGCTGATGTTCTACACAACCCCACGTTGTGCAGAATGGACGGAAGGCAAGGCAGAGACGACTCGTCAGACGACGCGTAACTTCATTCGTCAGTCTCGTCAGAAATTCCCAAAGCTAGTGATTGCAATCAACGCAAATGCTTTTTCACCTTGGCCTGCTCCCTTTCAGCAGGAAGATCCAACGGATGTCTTGGGCCTTGCGGTTTCCATGGGAACCTTAGTTTCTCGCAGCAACGCAATGCCATTTCTGCTAGTCAGCAAGACAGGGAAACTTCAGATTGCTACCACCTTTACTGACGAAGATCTCTTGGATGTCGAAACCGCGGTGAGTGGGTTCGGATTGTGTTTGGTGGAAGGTGAAGTGCCCGCAACTGGTGATGATCTGCATCCGCGAACCGGGCTGGGGTTGTCGCAAGACGGACGATATCTCTTTTTCCTAACGATCGATGGTCGGCAACCTTCCTCTCTTGGTGCGACGGTTCAGGACGTTGGCGATCTGCTGAAGAAGTTTGGAGCATATACTGGCATTAATATGGATGGGGGAGGTTCGACAACAATGGCGTGGTGGGATATCAACGTGGAAGGGGAGGACAAGTGCCAACTGTTAAATAGCCCCGTTGGCGATGGTGATTCCTACGACTCAACAGGGGATGCTCCCTTTGCTCCGACGGAACGAGCTACAGGAAATAACTTGGGCGTATACTTTCTCGAAGCGAGTACAAAGTAGATTTCCTATTTGTCTGCTATATTCAGATTGAGCAAATTCTTTAGGTGTCTTTAAGCATGGGGCTAATAAATTTGGATTTCCAATTGTTATTTGGTCTCAGCGGTAAAACGAATTAAAGCAGATAAAAACGGCGAAAATGTGGTCCAACACAATTTAGTCAACACAAGTTGGATTAACCCAGAACGTTCGGCTTACAATCTTGATCTATAATTCAATGCGTAATCAATCGTATTGAAAATATCGAATTGGGGTTGGTAGTCAATTCGCTCTTTGCTCTTGCTGAGATCAAACTGATAAAAGGTTGGAGTTTGTTCCAGAAGACGCAGATCAATGTATTCCATCCCCAATGCTTGAGCTAAATAAGGGATTGTCGTTTCCCAAACGAATGGTGTCGGAGCAGCTAATTGGAAAACCTCTCCTATTGATTGTGTTTTACCAATTGCGACTTGAAAAGCCTGAACGAGATCCCGAACATCAAGGATGTGTTTCTGGTAGGATCTACCGTTTTCGTCTCTGGCGATGACTAGTTTTTCCTCTTGATGGACGCAAAGTTGTTTTTGAGTTTCAGCCGCGGCACCTGTGGTTCGTTTTTCATAGAGGTTTTGCCAGTGGCTAAGGTAAAACTGTCGAAAGTTCAATATCTCGTCCGTTGCGACCACCAGCGCGAAACGAAAAATAGTAATTGGTACACGTTGACTGAGAAAATAGCTCATGCACATTTCTTCCCCCAAGATTTTTGACAAGGCGTACCAACCGCTCGGGATTTTTGGTGTCAGGTCTTCACGAATTGGTTCGGTCAATCCTCTAGCTGGATATTTGCTGTAGACAGCATCGGTACTAGCAAAGAAAAAGTGTTGCACCTGCTGTTCTGCAGCCGCCTCCAACATATTGAAAGTTCCACCCACATTGATCTGAAAATAGTCGTCGTGAGTGAAGGGACCACCCGCTTGGAATGCTGCCCCCAGATGACATACAATCTCAATTCCTTTCATGGCTCGACGCACATCTCCAGTTTCTGTTAGACTTCCTTCTACCAAATCGACTGGCAACCCATCCAATCTTGCTGTGCTAGGATCGGCACTCCAAACCAATCCACGCACTTGATGTCCATCAGAAATGAGGGTTTGAGCCAAGTGCACACCGACGCGGCCTGTGATTCCTGTAATTAGAACTTGCATAGTGGTATTCCTTTAAGGATAATTTTTCTCCTTGTACTTTAGACAGCTATTAATAAATTGAACAAGACAAAGGTAATTCAGAAAATTCTTTGTTTTTCAATCTATCTGCTCATTTTAAGAAATTTATCGAGCGGTATGAATCAGGTAGATATTGAATTATTAAGCCAAAATTTCAAAGGTTCATGGTTCATTAAGCATACGAAAGTCAACTTCAATTAAGCAAAACATAAGGGCGGACTAATGTTTAAAAGCTAACAGAGTCAAATCGATCTACAGTCCTAGAACAAATTCTGCTATTTGTAAATACGCAAGATCAACCTATTATTCTTTGTTGATTGGACACTCTACAAACCTCTTAAGCCTCAATCAATTTTCTAGGAATGATTAAGTGGTATATTCTATGCTTTTGTTACTTTATAGTGGTTCTTTGTAGTCTATTCTTGTCCTATTTTTGATGGTATTATATAATGATTGGAGTAACATTATTTATATTTCTATAGAGGAATTTATACATCAGAGACTATTCATAATTGTTATTTCCTTTCTGAACTACAACTACTGCTCCCGACAAGATCACTAAAGACTGGTTGTGGATGATTGTACCGACTGGAATTTGGTCAGGGAGCTTCAGGTTCTCCTGTAACTCCACACAATGCTTCTTATGACGATAATGGTTGAATTCTGGTACCTCCGGCTCGTTGTTACAGCAATCACCACCAATATAGGTCTCATAATTTCAAGGAGTGCGTCAACGCCCTCATCAGTGCTACAATCTCAATAGGCAACAGGCTGGAGTATCTCAGCATGGCTATAGCTCAAGTCACTGATAATCCCGCTATAGCTGATGGATCTTCCATTCATCAGGAGGCTAAACAGCAACTGCATCAATATCTCCGTACCTATATCCAACCTCTACTGCGAGCAGGTAAACCACTGGATTTGAACGGTATTCTCCATCGTGTTACTATCCGGAAACCTAAGCTGGTTCAACAAATTGGCAAGCAACAAGCACAGCATATGGTTCAGCTATTTCTCGATCAATGACTCTGTTGGAGGGCAACTGATTATCAAACGAGATAGAATAAGACATTTACTTGCCATTACCATTAAATTCTAATTACTGACAAAACTAATAATAGAAATCGGAAAAATTACTTTGTTAATACTAATTCGAAGCCTCCTCGTCTTTTTTTTCTCCTTTGTTGCAGTTTCTTCTATACAAGCGCAAGATCTCGATTGTGTCTGTAAGGAAATAAAGAGAAACGGAGAAGAGATTATACTGGGATGTGTTTGCAAGCCGAAAGATAACCCTAACCCGAGAGACCAGGCTGACCCTAACCCGAGAGACCAGGCTGACTCTAACATTAACAAAGGAGTTGTCGCGGCCTGGACCTTTGATGATGGTAGGGTTAGTGACGCCATCGGTAGAAATCACGGCAAGCTGTTTGCAGGTGCAGTGGTTAAAAACGGTGGTAGATTTGGAAAAGCGCTTGATGTTAATGGCAATAAAGAGTGTCGCGCCGATATCAAGGTTAGCAAAGATATTGAAAAGGTTCTGGAAAAAGCCTTCACCGTATCTTACTGGCTGTATGTGCGACAAGCTGGAAACCATTCCGGTGTATGGAAAGGAGAAAAGGTTGGGTGGGGACCTAATTTTACTTTCCGCATGGTGCCGACGACTAACACCGACTTCACTTGGGGAGTGACCACAGAAGGGTCGGAAGACTGGTTTGAAACTGATGGGGTCATTGCACCCAGTAAATGGATCCACGTTTGCCAGACCGTCGATGGTAAGCAGGCAACAGCATATGTTACCCACGAAGGTGAAAAGACCACTATTCCTCCAAGTAGTCGGGGAAATCCCCATGCTGCATCAGCACCTTACAATTTATTTGAGGATAGGCCGATAGAACTCGGCGCTGGCCGTCAAATTGGTGGGGTTAGGGGCAAAGATACGTTTCTGGACGGTATGATTGATGAGTTGATCATCTGGAATCGGGCCTTGGCTGAAGACGAAGTTAAATCACTGGGCAAAGGCAAACGGCCACGTCTCGCGCGATCAGTCAAGACGAACGGAAAACTCTCAACGGTTTGGGGACAAGTCAAGTCCTACAACACGATGCGATAAGCATTCTAATCAATTTAAGGAGAAAATTTAGTGAAAACAAGATTGACAGTTATACTCTCGATCATTTTGTAATGGACCAGCGCCCTGTCTTTCAGCTTTTTAAGTCTATTTTAGTGCTATGAAAGTGCTTTTGATAATATCCGTCAGAGTCCAGAATTCCAGCAGTTGATCAACTCTCAATAGAAATGAATATCTCCGCACCTATATCCAACCTCTGATGCGGGCAGGAAAACCGCTGGATTTGAACGATATTCTGCATCATGTTACTATCAGGAAACCTAAGCTGGTTCAACAAATTGGCAAGCAACGGGTACAACACATGGCTCGAATACTTTTTGATCAATAACTCTGTTGGGAGGTAACAACTGATATGGCTGATGTCTTCATCTCCTATTTACGCACAGATATTGAGTTCACTCAACGCATCCACCATGAATTGGAAGCCAGAGACCGTGAACCTTGGGTCGACTGGCAGGATATCCTACTTAAATATGTGGTGGCTTCCAGTTTCAATTCCGTACAGAGATAATAGATGAGTAACCAAGATACAAAGGTAACAACTGAGCAACACATAGATGCTCACCAGAAACCAATTGCCAGTTTTGGCCAAGGGGAGCAAGCTTTCTTGATCCAGAAAGACTCGACTGATCCTTCTTGCATTCTGACCTTTCCTCAATTACTGCAGGCTAAGTTAGATGCCAAGGATGGTCAAGTTGGTAGCCAACAGAATCCAGTGCCCTTGGTGGTAGATGTACCTGTTGGTAAGGGGATTGTGTTGGAACGAAGGCATGGCAGGGACCAAGGTGAGCGTGAAGGAAGACCTGTAAACCATATTGTGTTGGGTGAAGCGAAAAAGGCTATCCGAGTCTACATGACAGAGAACGGTGTTGTTCATTGGACAGAGAGGCCAAAACAGGTAGTTGTTGACGCACCTCAATGCTTAGTAGTCCACAAGGGCCGATTGAAAGAAGGTAGTGAGTTGTTGCTCTACGGTCTCCTTGAAGAAGGAAAAGGAAAAGAGGCTCAACAATTCGTGCTGAATCGGGATGGCAGCTTGTCATCAATGCATACACCAGACTTGGTTTGGGGTTGGGAACCACCAGTCATCAGAAAAGCCAGAATGGACGAAATCTCTGCCTTTGTGATCAAGCATGCTAACTGGCCGACTGAACTGGATCCGTCTGCTTGCCAGACCAGTGAACTTAAGGAAGGGATGTCAGCGTTGTGTGTTTTCACCGTTGAATGCCCAAATGCAGACTTTATCCCTGCTAAAGTCGTGCTCAAACGGTATGCTGATAAGCCAGTGAAAAATAAACGCATAGTGGCAGCGAGTAAGGCTTTCTCTCGGGTTGGGGCAGCCCCTGCTTTAATTGCCTCCGCTGATAACTGGCTGATTGAAGCTTTTGCTGGTCGGAAACAAGGATCCAACACAGAAATCAGGATGCGACGGCTAGCGGGCTTAGCGGCACGTCTACACACAGCGCCCACTAACTGGTGTGATTCATGGCAAGAAGAGATGTATCAGAAGCATCCTTGCCTACAGAATGTGCCGGTGGGGTCACTGATCTGGCCTTGCCTAGCACATTATGATGGTGGCCTTGATAAGTACACAGTGGAACAGATGCAGCAACTAGACAGGGCTATACCTGAAGCATTATCCCAGATTGGGGGTAAAGTGGTGAGTATACACGGAGACTTACATCAAGGTAACACCGTGCTGACTGCGAATGAAGTGCTGTTAGCGATAGACTTTGAGTTTTCTTGCGTCAGCCAAGTACGACAAGATTTGCTGTATAGCTCTTGGGAGAGTGGGGCCAATCGGTGTGCCTTGTGTACTGCCTACCTCAAGGCTAGAGGCTTGCCTAGTAATCAGCGGGAGGTAGTCTTGCTAGCAGTAGATATGATAGTAGCAGCAGTGGTACATTTCCGCTTACTGAGGGAATTGCTGTCAGTGGGCAGTCCACTACCAAGTAGTGGAATAGGGATTAAACAAGCTCTATCGGAGTTGAGCCAGTTGAATGTAGCAGTGGAAGGTCTAAAAGATGCTCCAGAAAAATGTGACCTTGTGGTGGATGAAACAGATGTCTGGAAATGCATAAAAGATATAGGCCTGTTGTTAGATCTATGTACTAAGCATTGATAAAGTCTTGAAGTGGCTCGGCTGTATTTAAGTTGAAAACTTAAATACAACCTGAGGTAAATTCAAATTTCTTCTAGTTTACTGGTGGGAACAGTTCCAGTTATGGGTAGAAAAAGAAGACAAAAACAAAATCCCAAAAAATCTTTGAGTCCATTCGAGGGTGTTGAAGGCAAATTACAACAGGCTATTTCTCTTTATCAAGCAGGTCAGTTGCCGCAAGCGGAACAAAGATGTCAACAGATACTAAGGGACTTCCCTCAACATGCAGATGCCCTTCATCTGTTAGGTGTTATTGCCTGTCAGGTTGAAGAGTATAAGATTGCGACTGATTTGATTAGTCGAGCTTTGGAAATAGGTTCCAACCAATCCCAGCCGCAATTTTCCGAAATGTATAACAACTTGGGTAATGCATTACTGGGACAAGGGAATTTAGAGGAATCAATTCAGGCCTATCAGCAAGCTATCCATATTCAGCCGCAATTTTCCGAAGCTTACTACAACTTGGGCAATGCACTAAGAAAACAAGGGAAATTAGAGGAATCGATTAAGGCTTATCAGCAAAGCATCCGTCTTCAGCCTGACCATGTGGAAGCCCATAACAATCTGGGAATAGCTTTGGAAGAACAAGGAAAGTTAGAGGAATCAATTAAGAATTATCAGCAAGCTATCCATCTTCGACCTGACTATGCTGTTGTCTATGGTAATCTAGGTACGGTATTGCAAAAACAGGGAAAGTTAGAAGAATCGATTAAGGCTTATCAGCAAGTCATCCATCTTCAGCCTGACGATGTTGCTGGCTATAGCAACCTGATTTTCGCTCAAGATTTCCATTTGGGCATAGACCTCAAGGAACAACAAATTGAACGTCAGAAATGGAATCAGAGATTCATCTTGCCACTAGCTGACTCTATTCAGTCGCATCCAAATGATCGAAATCCTCAGCGGCTACTAAGAATTGGTTACGTCTCAGCTGATTTTAGACAACATTCGGCAGCCCAAGGCTTTGGTCAACTGATACTGAACTACAATCAGACTCAATTTGAAGTCTTCTGTTACTCGGGCGTAGTCAAAGAAGATAAAATAACAAAAAGATTCAAAGACGCCGCATCTGGTTGGTATTCCACTATAGGGAAGTCAGATAAAGAATTAGTACAGCGAATTAGAAACGATGAAATAGATATTCTGGTGGATTTATCTGGTCATACAAGTGGTAACCGCTTACTTGCTTTTGGTTATAAACCAGCACCGATACAGGTGACTGGTATCGGTTGTTGTCCTCCTGGAGTAACGACAATTGACTATCGTCTAACAACGCCAATATTTTCCCACCCTGAGGAAGAAAAACACTTCGTGGAATCCCCTGTATATCTTGACTCTATCATGGGATTCATGATTCCTTTGGAAATACCATTCGTTGGATGTCTACCTGCACATGAAAACAGATATGTAACCTTTGGTTGTTTGAATAGATTTAGCAAAGTGTCAGGTGAATCCCTAGAATTGTGGGCTTCCTTGTTGAAGAGAATTCCCGACTCAAAACTGCTGTTAAAGTCTGGTGAACTTAATGATAGAGAGTTGAGAGAACATACAGTTGAGCGCTTAAGCGACCTTGGAGTATCATCTAATCGAGTGATATTGCTTGGGGGAACATCTCGATATGAACATCTGAATACATACAACCAAGTAGATATTTCACTGGATCCATTTCCATATGCTGGAGGAGTAACTACACTCGAAAGTTTGTGTATGGGAGCACCAGTTGTTGGCTTGACAGATACTTCAAAACTAGTGCATAGATCATCAAGTGTTATCTTATCGCCATTAGGTTTGGGTGAATGGGCAGCTAAAACCAAGGATGAATATGTTGAGATAGTGTGTAATTGGGTAAGGAACTTGGGAGAACTAGCGGAGCTACGGCGGGAATTGCGAGATCGAGTTTTGACACGAGCAGCTAAATTTGCACCTCAGGTGGAGGTGGGATATCGAGAGATGTGGAGCCGATGGTGTAGTGGTGGAAAGCCATCGGCTATCTATATAAAGTGAATATTATGTGTCTTTTTGCTAATGATGGTTGTTTGGGTTGGATGTAACGAAGATGATGAGGAAACTGGATTAAAGATTGGAGACTTGGTTATACAGCTTGGTGGTCCAGATAGTTACATCGCTCAAAGAGCAGCGGAGAATTGGTGAAGCTGTAACACCTTGAATTAATTGAAGTGGTAAGTCTCTCCGATCTTGATAGTCATAGGGAACTTGCGTTGGAAGCTTTGCAAAAGATTGGTGTGTCGTCTGTTCAGCAATTGATTCCATTATTGGAAAACCCGCTGATTAGTTTAGAGATTGTGGAAACGCTTTTGGCATTAAGACAAAATTTAGGTGGCTGGCTGGAAGCATGTGGCACGTCAAGATAGTCGACGGGGTGCACGGCACAGCGTGGGCGTTCCGTGGTAGGATCAGAGCCGAGGTGTCCTGCATCATCGGGTTGTGGAGGAGGTTTGTTACGGAGGTGCGCGGCTCGGCAGAACTGCAGGAGGAGCTGAAGGCAGGGGGGCTAGGACCAATGGTGGAGAGATGGCAGGGCCGCGGAATAGGTAGGTACTAAATAAAGAGATGAGAACAACCCATGGTCAGCATACCAACGGCGGTACATACATCTGGTATTGCACAGGCACCAGTAGTTAAGTTTGAAGAGCACGCCAACGCCTATACTTCTGACAAAGTCTTGAGGCTGCTAGGTTGTACAAAAGTTAAAACTAAAGTACAGCCTGACGTAAATCCAAATTCCTTCTAGTTTACTGATGGGGAGAGTTCCAGCCATGGGTAGAAAAAAAAACAAAAAAAGACAACAATCAAATCCCCAACAGTCTTTTAGTACATCCATGGATGTTGATGCAAAATTACAACAGGCTATTCCTCTTTATCAGGCAGGCCAGTTGCAGCAAGCAGAACAAATATGTCAACAGATACTGAAGGACTTCCCTCAACATGCAGATGCACTTCATTTGTTAGGTGTTATTGCTCACCAAGTTGGAGATTATAGGATTGCAACTAGTTTAATTACTCAAGCTATAGAGATAGATTCTAACCAATCTTCATTTTTTTACAATTTAGGAAATGTTTTAGGAGAACAAGGAAGGTTGGAGGAATCGATTGAAGCCTATCATCAAGCCATCCATATTCAGCCTGATCATGCTAATGCTTATAACAACCTAGGCATAGCATTGCAAGAACAAGGCAGATTAGAAGAATCAATTCAGGCCTATCAGCAAGCTATCCGTATTCAGCCTGGTCATTCTAATGCCTATAGCAACCTAGGCATCATTTTAAAGGAACAAGGCAGATTAGAGGAATCGATTGAGGCCTATCATCAAGCCATCCATATTCGGCCTGACTATGCTGATGCTTATAGCAACCTAGGTATAGCGCTGCAAGAACAAGGAAGGTTGGAGGAATCGATTGAGGCCTGCCAACAAGCTATCCGTCTTCAGCCTGACTATGCAGATGCCTATAGCAACCTAGGTGTCGCCTTACAAGAACAAGGAAGGTTAGAGGAATCGATTGAGGCTTATCATCAAGCCATCCATATTCAGCTGGATCATGCTGATGCCTATAACAATTTAGGTCTAGCATTGCAAGAACAAGGGAGGTTAGAGGAATCGATTGAGGCTTATCATCAAGCCATCCATATTCGGCCTGACTATGCTGATGCTTATAGCAACCTAGGTATAGCGCTGCAAGAACAAGGAAGGTTGGAGGAATCGATTGAGGCCTACCAACAAGCTATCCGTCTTCAGCCTGACTATGCAGATGCCTATAGCAACCTAGGTGTCGCCTTACAAGAACAAGGAAGGTTGGAGGAATCGATTGAGGCCTGCCAACAAGCTATCCGTCTTCAGCCGGATCATTCTGATGCCTATAACAATTTAGGTCTAGCATTGCAAGAACAAGGGAGGTTAGAGGAATCGATTGAGGCTTATCATCAAGCCATCCATATTCAGCCGGATCATGCTGATGCCTATAGCGGCTTAGGTATAGTATTGCAAAAACAAGGTAGATTAGAGGAGTCGATTCAGGCCTACCAGCAAGCCATTCGTATTCAGCCTGAACACACTGGTGCCTATAGTAACCTGATTTTCGCTCAGGATTTCCATTTGGACATAGGCCTCAAGGAACAACAAGTCGAACGTCAGAAATGGAATCAAAGATTTATCTTGCCACTTTCTGGCTCTATTCAGTCACATCCAAATGACCGAAATCCTGAGCGGCTACTAAGAATTGGTTACGTCTCAGCTGATTTTAGACGGCATTCGGCAGCTCAAGGCTTTGGTCAACTGATACTGAACTACAATCAGGCTCAATTTGACGTCTTCTGTTACTCAGGTGTAGTCAAAGAGGATGAACTAACAAAACAGTTCAAAGACGCCGCATCTAGTTGGTATTCCACTCGAGGAAAGTCAGATGAAGAATTAGTAGAACAAATTAGGAATGATGAAATAGATATTCTGATAGATTTATCTGGTCATACAGATGGTAACCGCTTACTTGCTTTCGGCTATAAACCAGCACCAATACAAGTAACTGGTATGGGTCATGATGCTCCTGGAGTAACAACAATTGATTATCGTCTAACAACACCAATAAGAACACAGCCAGAGGAAGAAAAACATTTCGTGGAAGCCCCTGTATATCTTGACTTTTTCATGGGATTCATGATTCCTTTGGAAACACCATCAGTTGGATATTTACCCGCATATGAAAACGGATATGTGACCTTTGGTTGTTTGAATAGATTTAGCAAAGTGTCAGATGACTCACTAGAATTGTGGGCTTCCTTGTTGAAGAGAATTCCCGACTCAAAATTGCTATTAAAGTCTGGTGAACTCAATGATATGGAATTAAGAGGACGTACAATTGATCATTTAAGCCATCTTGGAATAGCACCAAACAAAGTAATACTTCTTGGACAAACATCTCAATATGAACATCTGAAGACATACAACCAAGTGGATATTTCACTAGATCCATTTCCATATGGTGGGGGGATAACTACGTACGAAAGTTTGTTCATGGGGACACCAGTTGTTAGTTTGATAAATGATTTGAAAATAGTGCATAGAAATTCAAGTGCTACATTGTTGCCATTGGGTTTGGATGACTGGGTAGCTAAAACCAAGGATGAATATGTTGAGATAGTGTGTAACTGGGCCAATAATCTTGAGAATCTGTCTCGTTTAAGAGAGCAATTAAGAGGTCGGATGGAGGAGCGAATGGCTGGATTCGTCCCTCAGGTAGAGATTGCATACAGAGAAATGTGGAGTCGATGGTGTAGAAGAGAAGAATCATCATCCATCTATATAAAGTGAGCAGTAAAAGTGTATTGTGCAAATAAAATATAAGAGTGCTTGTTTTTCTTTAATTGAGACGGGGCATACCAAATTTTTGAGAGTAAATTCTTGTATTTAAGTTAAGACTTATGTACAACAAACCTCTCCACTCATGTCAGTTAACCGAGAAAAATACCTGGGTAACGAGGAATACAGGAGGGCGCTAATGGACAGAATAACAACGGAGGAGATGGAACGTATAGTAAAAGGAAGTGGAAATTAAATGGGCATGCGTATAAGACTGAATAAAAACACAAGTGGCGCATGCTAAGAGGGTCAATAATGAATGGACTACTATGCAAATTTATATTATAGGAGATGAATATGCCTTTTATTACGGTTAAGATGTTGAAAGGTAGGAATCAGGATCAAAAGCGTCAATTGGTTCAAGCTATTACCGATGCAATGGTTGATATCTGTGATGCCAAACCAGATGGTACGATGGTTGTCATCGAAGAAGTAGAGAAGGATCATTGGTCTCGTGAAGGAGTGCTCATTTCTGATCGAGTTGATACAGAAGTGAAGTGAATCCTTCGTGTAGTAATTTTCCTTAATGAAACATTTATGATTGTTTTTGGAATTATAAAATTATCCAAGTCGATGTGGGGAGTGGGTTTGCTACATCTCGGTACTGGTGTTAAGCTTGCCAGCTTTAATCATCTTGGCAGTCTGTACAATGGTATTGTCGACAAACTTGGTAGCTTTAATGATGGCAACTTCTAGCATGCATATGCCACAGGTGAGCGGCGTGTTTTTAGGGACGGTTCTTGGTACTGCGGCAAGGTTTACCTGCGCGTGGCTAACCGCTGCAAAAAGCAATCCTACGATCCCGACAGCAACGGCGGATTTCGTTGTGTGGTGTCAGAATTTAAGTTAAAATTTTGTACAACCCTGATTATTGGATAGATACTGTATGTTTTTACTTGTATTTAAGTTTACTCCAAGTGGACGCCAACATCCCCATAGGAGACACAGGAGCACCACCTATCACTTTTGCCAGACCTTGATCCATAATTGTTTGCAGATCCTCTTCACTAAGTACAATGTTAAAAATAGCTGCTTCATCGATGATACCGACGAAGAATGAGCCCCCTCCCCAACGACCGATCTCAACTGGATTTTCCGTCGCTGTGATCTTTCCTGGTCGGGTGCTCACGCCAGCTTGAACGCCATTGACATATACAATTAAGTGCTCGTTTTTCGCTTTACTGTCATAAGTTGCAGCGAAATGGATCCAAGTCTTTTTTTCAGGAACTCGTGAACTAGCTCTTGGCTCCCAACTTCCATTTGGTTTGACAAAAGCGGACATCTTATTACCTTCGCCTGGTGGATCAATCCTCAACAAGTATTCGTTACTCTTAGCAATCAGTTGACGCCAGTCGTCGATTTTAGTAGCATAAAACCATGCCATCATGGTTAGTTGGTTGCCTGCTTGGAGTTCTGGTGTTGATTTAATCTCGACCCACTGACCACCGTTGAATTCCAGACCTTTGCCAAATTTTCCATTTTTCCACTTGGCGCCGTTAATCTGACCGTCGTGGCCTTTACCGGATGAATCTTTGGTATCATTCCCTGCCCCTTCGTCGAAAAGCCAAACGCCTACAGCCGTTTCTGGATCGATTTTGGCCTCCGACAAACTTACTACTGCAATGCAGACAAAACAGAAAATCGCTGCTATCCTAGCTAATCTGAGCATTTCTTCCAATCTCCTAAACCATGTGAAATGTTGAAAGTTTCATTCTAATAATTCTATCATAGAAAAACTCAAGCAGTTGGAGTCTTTTCTTGTTTAATCTCCTAATGCTAAATCTTTAGTTTAAGACGCCAACTTTAGCAAGGCTAAACAAATGTGTCAAAGTTGAAAACAGCGAGGTTGAACGATGGCGATACTGGCCAACTTCTTGTGCGTGATGGCTGTAGTGCTGCCCACGGTGGTACCTACCATCAGGTCTTTTACGGTTACAGTAGTTAGTTCTGAAGAGCCAGCCAGCCCCATATTGCTGAAAAAGTCTTGAGGTAGCAGGCTGTACTTAAGTTAAGACTAAAATACCGAAGGGCTTAGCAGTCTTCACGGGTTCAACTCCCGTACGGGGTATTAC
>Ga0208406_1000527_pt1 | contig 15404 bp, 18 predicted proteins | sample ETNtaG_15_FD_185769 | JGI IMG/M metagenome (GOLD analysis project Ga0208406, IMG submission 185769) | Marine microbial and viral communities from oxygen minimum zone, Eastern Pacific Ocean - ETNP201302PF89A (SPAdes) (version 2) | ecosystem: Environmental > Aquatic > Marine > Oceanic ...
ATATTATTGAGCTCATAGTCTTCACGTGTACTAAAAATTAAAACCTTCCAGTCAGTTTGATTGACTAACTCAACAACAATATTCGCCAACAGCGTTGTATATCCCATACCAACTCCACCACTAGCGAACGTAATGACTCGCGTTGGAGAAGCTAACTTGCGTAGGCTCGCTGCTTGATCGGACTCTCTAGAGGCCATTTCCTTATATCTTCTCTGCGTTCACGAACGGAACCGCATTCTAACATATCTAAATCAAAATGACAATTCAGCACAATATATGCCAATATATAATAAGTGCTCAAAACAATGTAACTTTCTTGAAATTCAGGAAATATTAAATCGGCTCATTCAGTCTCTCAAGAACCCTATCCAAATCCTGCTTTGCGAGTAAAAAGTTGGAAATTCTCTCGATATCCGCAACCTCAAGGTCATCAGGTACAGTTTGACCAACGCCCAAATAACTAATTGGATATTTAGTATAGTAAGCGCCATTGACTACCGTATCTAAAGTAACCGTTTCATCTAACTTAGTAAAAATTATTCTGCTTACGTCAAGCGTTCTATATCGATCCACAATTCTCACCAGGTCCTCAAATTTTACAGACGCACTAACAGTAAGATGCACCTCTGTCGGTCGAATAACCTGCATATATCCATGCAGTTCAGCCATATGAACCTGATGATTTGGACTCCGTCCTACCGAGTCAACAATGATAATGTCCTGATCAGCAAATTTATCTATCGCATCTCGAGCCCCTTGGGGACTCAAAGCGAGTTCAACAGGAAGCCCAATAATCTCTGCGTAGGTTTTTAGCTGGTCATAGGCAGCTATACGGTAAGCATCAATACTAATTAACCCCACCTTCTTATAATTTAAAACTGAAGATACGGCAGCCAGCTTAGCCACAGTTGTTGTCTTTCCAACCCCCGTAGGCCCAACGAGTGAAATAATCTGCTGTTCTTCAACGCTAAAATCAACCCCACCGGAAACCTGAATTACTTGCGACAGCCGATCGTTGAAATCCTGCCGAATCGTTTTAGTCTCAAGTTTACGATTATGAGATACCGCATTAGAAATGATATCATCAAGCAAATATACCAACCTTTGCGAAAGTTCTTTGTTTATTCCCCTTTCAATCTGGCGTTGATATACATCATCAAGCGCGCTTCTAATGTTCCGCAAGGCAATAGCTTCAACCGTTTTGCCCTCCACAGCAGATCTTTCCGAAACAGTTTCTCCCGATTGAGTATCAAGCGCATCAGGAGCGGGGACTGGAACTAAGGCTGAAGATGGATCCGGTACTGTTTTTTTTGGGTTAGCAATGCCAGCAACAACCTCAATAATATGTTTTTTGGCTAAACCAAACCATTTGACACTTTTAGTAACTTGACGAGTATTGAGAATTAATGCATTAGGCCCCAAATCCTGCTTAATCTGGTCCATTGCATCTTGGATCGTATCGGCCTCATAAGTTTTGATACGCATAAGGTTCCCCACTACTCTTTATAATAATATTGTTCAAATTTCTATGACACGAAATCTTAATTACTGTCTGTAGGCGGATTGGCGTCTGTAGGCGGATTGGCGTCGACAATTCCCACCGTTTCCCATGCAACCTTAGGTGCCATTTCTTCATAGGCAAGGACAGGCAAACTTGGTAGAGAAGAGGTGATCATGTTACGAAGTGCGTAACGAATTGCTCCAGGACAAACCAGAACGACAGGCCGGATGCCGCGATCTGAAGCTCCCTGAATCTGTTGAGATAAATTTTCCAACATCCGTTGAATTACACTTGGGTCAATGGCCTCGTTTGATTGAATAATCTGACTCAGTAACTGCTGTAAGGCAGGAGAAAGCATGACAACCGCCAATCCCCCTTCTTCAGTTAGGTACTGATTTGTAATTTCACGACGCAAAACCTGCCGCACGCTGGTTGCCAACTCTGCAGCGTCTTTGATCTCACGACCATAATCGGCTAACGTTTCCAAAACTATTTGTAGATTACGAATTGGAACTTGCTCTTCAAGTAAGAGTTTAAGTACCTTCTGGACATCAACTATAGTTAAAGCACGCTCAGAGATAACAGCATCAACTACTGTCGGATTTACTTCACGTTGGGCATTAACTAAATCTTGTGTAATCTGGAGAGAGAGCAGATCAGCAGCATTCCGTTTTATAACGTCTTCCAAGTGGGTAATCAAGACATCATCTGGACTCACAACCGTTGCATAGCCAGCATCTCTCGCTTCTTGTTGATTAGCTTCAAGAATCCATAGGGCTGGATGTCCATAGATAGGTTCAATGGTTTCAATTCCCTCAACCGTTCGGCGTGTCATCCCAGAAGGGCTCAACGCCATCATGTGCCCCGGGACGAGTTCGCCTTCAGCAACCATAACACCCCATAACTCAATTATATACTTTGTTGCCCCAAGAAGCAGATCATCACGAACACGAATAAGGGGAACAGGAAATCCAAGATCGTTGACCAATCGTGTTCTGAGTTTGGGAACACGATCAAGCAAATCCCCTCCCTGTTCTTCATCGACAAATGGAATTAGGCCATAGCCAATTTTTACCAACACAGGATCAACTTCAGGAGTTTGTAACATTTCTTGATCCAAACCTCCTTGCCGTTCTTCTGCCCCCATTTCATCAATAGTCTCAAAACGTTTTTTATTCAATAAATACACAGCCAACGCCATTAATGTTACTATGCCCAGAATAAGTGGTAACCTGGGTAGCGGTGAGATCAGCAGCAAGGCCACGAGCGTGATTGCAGCCACAACAAGCGCCTTTGGTTGCGACAACAACTGCCGAGTAACATCTTGACCTAGATCCTCATCTGACGATGCTCTAGTAATCACCAAACCTGTAGCAGTTGAAATAACCAAAGCAGGAATCTGGGATACAAGTCCATCTCCAACAGTCAGGATGGTATAAGTTTTCACTGCCTCAGTAAACGGTAACCCCTTTTGCACCACACCAACCACAATCCCACCCAAAATATTAATAATGACGATAATAATAGCCGCAATTGCATCTCCTTTAACAAACTTGCTAGCACCATCCATCGCGCCGTAGAAATCTTGCTCAGATTCAATATCTATTCTTCGCTGTCGTGCTTGTGTTTCGTCAATTAGCCCCGCATTGAGATCAGCATCAATCGCCATCTGCTTGCCAGGCATTGCATCCAAGGTAAATCTGGCACGCACCTCAGCGACACGTTGCGCACCGTTGGTGATAACAATATATTGAATCGTAACCAAAATAACGAAAATTATAAAACCGACAACAGCATTATCACCACCTACAAGCTCACCAAAAACCTTAATAACGTCACCTGCAGCCCGCAAGTTGGGCATAGCAACACCAGTTTTTGGATCTACGGATGAGGCATTAGACAAAATTAACCTGGTCGATGCCAAGTTCAAAGCCAGTCGATACAGGGTTGTAATCAACAACAACGACGGGAAAATATAGAGATCCAGAGGTTTTGACACATAAATGGAAAGGAGTAAAATGACAATAGCAAACGTAATATTGAATGTCAGCAGGAAATCCAGAAACTGTCCCGGCAGAGGAAAGACCATCACTAACAGAATCGATATCACACTGATAGCGATAAAGACGCTGCCACCATATCCTTTTAGAAGACCTGAAGATTCATTCATAAGCTTGTTATTGCTGATTATGCAACTGACAACCCTCTGTATCGGTTCGTAAGTTCATGCACATAGGCTAGAACTTCTGCTATAGCTTGATAAAACTCCATTGGGATAGCTTCCCCAACCTCTACATTCTTGTACAACGCTTGAGCTAGTGGAGGATTTTCAACAATCGGTACTCCATGCTCTTCAGCTATTTCACGGATTTGCCTGGCAATTTTCCGTTCACCTTTAGCCACAACGTACGGAGAATCCATTACTTCGTAATCATATTTAATTGCAACTGCCAAATGTACAGGGTTTGTAATTACCGCATCTGCTTCAGGAATGGCTTTCATCATCCGCGCTTGCGATAACTCTCTCTGTACACGGCGAATCCGGCGCCGAATCTCCGGATCCCCTTCGGTTCGTTTCATCTCTTCACGTATTTCCTCACGTGTCATCCGAATATCCTGTTCATGTTGCCATCTCTGATAAAGTAAGTCAAATATCGACAGAAAAAGCAATGCTAGTGCTGCTCGCAAAAACACCTGAAACCCAATACGACCAACTATAGATACAAATAAAGCCGCAATGTTCGATTTATCAGCATCAACCAGTGAAAAGACATCCGCTAAACCCGACATTATTGTGACATAAACAATATACCCAATTAACCCAATCTTGAAAATTGATTTCACCGCTTCAAATAGTCCCCGCATTGATAAAATACGCTGGAAACCACTAATTGGATTAATACGGCTCAACTGTGGCATCAGCGGTTGGGAAGAAAAAATAAGTCCAATTTGAAAAATATTCCCCAGAATACCAACTAGAACGGCGACGATCAGGACAGGAGCGATGATCTTAAAGGCAACGCCCGTCAAACCTAAAAATATGAGAATTGTTTTTCCCGCGTTTAATTGGCCTCCAATCGCTGAAAAAGCCCCATACATAATATTGGTTAAATGGTGCCATGTGTCATATCCTGCCACGAAAAAAAAGCCCAACACAGCAATAAGTGCTAGCGTTGTAGTCAGTTCATTGCTTTTCGCAACTTGTCCCTTTTCCCTAGATTCATTACGTTTATGGGGCGTTGCAGGATATATTTTTTCTGGATCGGCCATAACACACCCTTAATCAAATAGCATCGGAACTCAAGAAAAACCCTATACGATTAAAAAGATCAACAAACAAATCCTCTACTAACGGCAAGAACCAAAACATAGACAAATAAACGGTTAATATACCAATCGATAAAGTAAGTGGGAAACCAACAATAAATACGTTCATCTGTGGTACGGATTTAGCTATAACTCCAACTCCAATCATTGTTAACAACAAAGTGCCGATTGCAGGCGCACCCACTTTCAGTCCCACCAACCACATATCAGCAGAAAACCGCAACAGGCCCGCACCATAAGTACTTGGTAATTTCAAACTACTCAATGGAAGAACCTCATAACTCCAAAGCAACGATTTTATCATATAATAAGGACCTCCAATGGCTAGAAAAATCAGGGTAGCTACCAAAAACCAAATTTGTCCCATAGTCGGAATATTAGTCCTTAAAACGGGATCGATAATATTCGTGATCCCAATTCCCATCTGCGTATCAATTGTCTGCCCTGCAATAAAAAAGCTATTCATTAACAATGAAACAATAAACCCTAACATCAAACCCACCAATGATTCTCTAATCGCATACAGAATAAAATGAAGCGCATCTGATCCAATCGATTGATTTGGAATACTAATCAATGGAAAAATACTCAAACTGAAGAGAACGGTGGTTGCCGCTTTGATCTGAGCGGGGACATTCGGACTACCAAAAACCGGGGCGGAAAATATAACTGCCCCGGTTCTCATCATGACCAGCATAAACACTGCAACCTGATCAGGGAAGGCGTCATATAACCCCAAATTCTATCCTATCATTTCTGGTAAGGTTTGTATCACACGCGTCGTATAGTTTATCATCACAGCGGCAATAGATTTTCCTGCAAGCAACACGATAACAACGAGTGCAGCCAGTTTTGGTACGAAAGTTAGCGTCATTTCTTGAATTTGTGTCACCGCCTGAAAAATACTAATTAACAAGCCAAGAACCAAACCAATCAAAAGTATCGGACCTGCAATTTGTATCGCAACAAAAAGTGCTTCTTTACCAACACCAACAATTTGTTCAGGTGTCATCTTTCCAATCTCCTACAACGGCATGTTAAAACTTCTAAGAATTGAAGTCACCAAGATATTCCATCCATCGATGGCAACGAATAAAACCAGCTTAAACGGAAGCGAAATGAGAACAGGCGGTAGTAGGAGTAGACCCAACGACATCAGGATACTCGCCATGATCAAATCAAGTATCAAAAATGGAATATAAATTAAAAATGCCATTTGAAATGCAGTATTTAGTTCGCTGATAACAAATGCTGGAATCAGGGTTAAAGTACTGATGTCGGATTTATCATACGCTGGCTGATCTCCACTTGCAATAGAATGAAAAAGTTGTAGATCCTTTTTTCGGGTCTGGTTAAACATAAATTCCCTCATAGCACCAACTGCAATTTGAAACGCTTCTTGAATGCCCAGTTCTTCATCTAAATATGGTCTGAGTGATTCTGTGTAGATTTTCGACCCAATTGGTTGCATCAAAAAAAGCGTCATAAAAAGCGACAGCCCAATTACAACTTGAGCAGCTGGAATCTGCTGTAACCCAACTGCCTGACGGACGAACGAAAGAACAATCACAATTCTAGTGAAAGACGTCATCATCAACACAATGGTTGGAGCCAGTGTTAATATGGTAATAAAGAAGAGTATTTCAAGAGTTGTGGCAACTTCACTCGGTTCCTCGATCTCGCTAAGACCAAGTGGAATCCGAGGGATAGTGATAGTTCTATCTTGAGATAAAGCCTCCTTCGCTGGCCCTGAAACCAGCAAAACAAATACAATCACAAGGAAAAGCAGATATTTTCCTATATACATGACAACTACGCTGGTACGAAGATCACAATCAATTTGTCTTCCCTATCGTCCGTTTTAAATACTGAATGAAATTTGTTCCTTGAAAATCATGGGCCGAAAATTCCGTCCTCAAAGATTCGACAATTTCTGCGTCTGTGATTTCCGACAACGTACTAATACTGTTTTCCGTAGCCGAAATGACGAGAACACGATTGGCTACTTCCACTAAATAGAGAACCTGCTTGGGATTGAGATAAAGGTGACCTATAACACGAAAACTCCCTTGAGCACCTAGTACACTTTGAGCACGGAACATATTGCGTTTCAGCAAAGTCCCCAACAAATAGACAATCACAAGGCTAAGTATTAATACAAAAATCACGGCAAAAACTCTACCGAGAGTTAAGAACCTGACTGGGGCATCAGTATCTGGTAATATCGGTGAGGTTTCAACTTCGTTTGGATCTGAATACCAAGGGAAAGGTTGTCGTTTTTTCGGCGTATCATCTCTTAACTCGTTTTCAGCAGGCAAATCAGCTTGAGAATCTACCACAGAAACAAACAAGATCGGAAGGAAACAAAGCAATGCTACAAGAGAGCTTCTCATAAACCTTACAAAATCAAGGATTAATCGACGGTATCTCACGAAAACAGGGAATTAAGCCTTTCAAATTCATAAATAAACCCACCAGATTACTGAAACATTTCACTTAGACGGTTTAGCTTATCATCCTCTGAAATAATCGACGTAATTCGCAAGCCATAAGTTTCTTCCTCAATAGCAATAACCTCCCCTTTAGCAAAAAAATGACCGTTTACCAGTAGATCAACCGGTTCTCCCACAATCGACTCAAGCTCAATCAGGGAACCAGAGCCGAGCTCTAATATCTCTCCAATTGTCCGGTCTGACCGTCCCAACTCCACTGTAACTTCGACAGGCACCCTAGTAAGCTGTGCTAAATTTTCACTCAAATCCCGACTTGCTTTCTCTTCCACCACACCTTCTTCGTTCACTTAATCATACTCCTTTACCCTTTATATTTCCACTATTTCCGCTCAGCCTGCGCTGCAATCTGCTGTTCCTCGTTGAGAATCGATATAATTCTCACCCCATAAGGTTGGCCAGCACTTGTCGAAACCACTTCACCTTGCGCAAAAACCCGATCATTTATCAGGACATCCACTGGTTCACCAATTTGGGTGTCGAGTTTGACCACGTACTGGTTTCGCTCTTCTGCCGTCATCTCCGGATCATTGAGGTCGACATCAGCAGCAGGTTTCAATTTTAATAGGTCCGCGAGCACAAATTGAGTTTGACCCAATTCAACAGCGATTTCGACTTTTACACGCTCAAGCTGTGCCATATTATCTGTGTGAGATATAACATGGCGATCTGTAAATTGCGGAAACGGGACTCTACTGTACTGAATCGGTTTATGCATATAATCTCTCCAAATTGAATTAGAATTATTCCTCTTCCGTTGTATTCGACTTCCCAGTTCCTTCTTGAAGAATATTCTCAGCTACATCCTCTAAAGTCGAGGGTGATTGGTCATCAGGTGAAATGAAAGACTCAACTCGTACCGCATAGCGGCGGCCTAAAGTTCCCGGACGCCCCCAAAAAACACTTGTCTTTCCGATCACAACCTCAGCTGCTTGCTCTAAGTTTGTTCGGAACGTTAAGACATCACCAATTTCCATTTCCAGAAGATCTTGCAACCTCAACTTATCACGAACAAGGTTACAGCGAATTGGAGCCTTTACTTTCTCAAGACCATTTCGAATCTCATCGCTTAAACTTGTACCGGAAGAACTCCCAAATAACTGACTGGCTTTAAGACTTGATGCAATCGGCTGGAGGAGGATATACGGGTAACAGATTGACAAATCGCCTTCAAGCAAAACACCAAATTCGTCACTAACTACAACTTTAAAATCAACAGCAATAACAATATCATCAGCCATTTGAGAAAGTTGTAGATAATACGGAATTGACTCAGAAGTTGTAAAAGTCGGGTCAAAATCGACGACTCTAATCCATGCAGCTCGCAACGCTTGAAGTAAATCCCCCATCACGCGTTGGACGACCTTTTCTTCAATAGCAGTCGCAGGCCTCACATCTTCATCATCAACTGGATCTCCCTTACCACCAAGCACTCGTTCAACAATCGCCAATGCCAATTTGAGATCCAAATGCAAAACCGCCGTACCTTCCAGAGGAGGCAAGATAAAACGGGTAAGAGATGTTGGATTGGGAAGCGTACCAATATACTCACCGTAGCTTATCTGCTTTGGCTCGCCTTCCATAGTTATCATCACTTCTCTCTTCAACGCAATACCAAAAGCGGGGCCATAGGATTTAGCAAACTGATCATGCATATCATTTAGGGTACGGATCTGATCATTACTTAATCGGCGTTTTTCTCCCCAATCATGGGATTTGACTATGCGGCCATTAGTGCTAGCAACATCAGCATCATCGACAGCAGGCCCTGCAACATCATCAGCTGTCGATTCCCCTTCAGCAGTCTCAGGATCAGCAGCGGCTTCACCCTCTTCTGATTCCTCATCCCCAAACAACGCGTCTAACTCTTCAGTACTAACTTTTTCTTCCATCCATCACTCCTAAACCTGTGGATTACTGCATTACGAAGTCGCGAAACAAAATCCTGTTAATTCCAAGGTTCTCCTGCTTAGTTTCCTCACCAATGGCATCCTTAATACCATCTGCTAAAGCCTCCTGATCAGAAGCAATATAATTGGTTAGCTCGGCGGGGTCCATATTCTTGAGGTACAACACAGTAGCATGACGTATACGCTGTGACATGGTCCCTATTGTGACGAGACCCCCTTCTGGAAGTTCCACAGTTAATTTCAAGCTAACATAGCCTTTATTGCCTTCTGAATCAAAATAGTTAACGATAACAGAATCAGAGAAATCATAATAGGCATAAGCCACAGGCCCATCACCTCCACCACAACCCACCAGCAGCAAAACAGAACCAACCATAAACAAAACTAATAAGAATATAACACCCCTAAATCCAGCATACGACATAATCAAGAATCTCCTTAAAACATGTTGAGATTGAAATTTATAATTGCCTTCCGCATAATCATTGCTGTTTTTCTTGGAGGGCACTGATCGATTCCATCTGCGTGGGATCAAATTTCGGACGAAATATAATATCCACGCGCCGGTAATCACTTTCGTTCTCAAGCTTTTTCGCTTCCAGCTTATGACTTGAGTACGCAACTAACGAGAATCGATGCTCGGAAATTTCATGTTCATTAACAAAATAGTCAATAACTTTGTAGGCTCGATCTGCAGCCAGCTGCCAGTTCGAAGTCACCTGAGAACCGTCAGACCGAGTCATAGGACTTCTAACCGGCCTTGGATCCGCATGCCCCACGACAGACACTTCGTTATTTTTATAACTTTTTATCAAAGGCACCAGTTCATCCAGAACCTGCTTAAAATTTGTAGTAAGCTCATCCGAGCCTTCTTCAAACTTGGCAGCTTGAGGGAGAACAAGCACCTCGCCAGCCCCCGATTGGAATGACTCTCGAACAGTTTGATCCCCTTCTCCTTTGTTACCTTTCTCTGCTTGCCCCGGTGGGGGAGGAACTGGTGATGCTATCTGAGCAGAGGGTGAGGGCTGACCGGAACTCGGTTCAGGTTTTGGAACATCTCCCGGCATAAACAGACGTTCTCCCTCATTCAACACACCTAAGGTACCCTTCAAAGAGATAACAAGCTCCCTAAACTTTTGAACATCAATAGTTGCAAAAGCAAACAACAAAACAAAAAAGCACAACAGAAGGGTTACCATATCACCATAGGTAGCCATCCAACCTTCTACCATAGTGGATTTTTCTAGTTCTAAACCAGCAATTTCATCTTGTAAATCTTCTATTTCGCCCATCGAATACTCCTCAAATTGACTTTGATCTATCCAGCTTCAGCACGGGCTTCGGCATCAACTTCTTCGTAAATACCTAGAGGTACTCGGGCCATCATCATGTCAACGAGACCATCCGGATCTGGAGCATCAAGCAAGGTAATCATCCCAGCAACAACCATATCTTTATACGCGATTTCCTCTGACGTATTGACTGAAATTTTATTGGCAATTGGAAGACAAATCATGTTGGCAACTAGTGTCCCATACAAAGTTGTGATCAACGCGACAGCCATCTTTGGACCGATTGAACCCGGGTCATCTAGAGACCCAAGCATAGCCACCAGACCAATCAGTGTCCCAGCCATACCATATGCTGGCGCGAAACCACCAAATGCCACCCAAACTGACGCGTTTGTCGAAGAATCGGCTTTAACTTGAGCCAGCCTCGGATCCAGCTGGTTAGACAGTTCCCCTGATTCTGCAACCCCTCCGAGGATTAGCTGGGTTCCAAATTCCATCAAGTCATCGTCAATCTCAATCGACTGCAACCCCATTGGTCCTTCTCGCCGAAGTACGGCCGCCATTTCCCGGAACTGCTTGATAGTTTCAGCATAAGGCCAATTAATAGGGGTGAAAATCTTAGGCATAGCTGCCATAGCGTTCATAAATTGCCTAAACGAGCCGCTGGCAAAAGTCACCCCTATCGCACCTATAATAACAATAAACACCGAAGGAGGATCAATAAATTGTCCGACACCTCCAGACATTACCATTCCACCAACAATAGCAACAGTTGTAATTATAAAACCTATAATCGTATTCGGCATTTTCTAGCGCCCTCTATTCATTAGTTGTAATAGCTACTTGATTTTCTAAGTTTGATTCTTCTTGATAGATGTTGATTAAACGCTTATAGTCAACAACTTTCCTCACAATCTCGGTTACCGTCTCTTTGACCATCAACTTATTGTCTGTAACCAAAGTAACTGTCGTTGTTCTCGGCATTCCTTCAAGCCATTTGATCAACTCGGCATTCAGCATTAACTTGCTACCATCGATCCGAGTCAACTCTATCATTTCAGGATCTCTCCAAAACACGATGAGTTAATCTGTTGAAGGCATCATCAGAGTTTGGGTCAATTCAGCAGCCATAGCTATATCATCCTTGGCTATAGCTGAAAGAATCCTCATCTTTAAATCAGGCCCTGTTTTCTTTAACAAGCTAATCGCATCTGCATGTCCCTCATCCCCTTTTTGCATCATTACCGTAAGGAGACTTGCCACATCCTTTGGTCGCATGCTTGAAAAACCGCGAGCCATTTTTTGATGCTCTCGAGCTTTAGCCGTAGCATCAAAAGACACCTTCGGAGCAGGAACGGGTTTCCTTTCCTCTTGTTCCCTTTCAAAATTAGTAATATTTTTCTCACGTTCCTCAAGTTGCCTTTGTTTCTCATTCAACGTCCGGCTCTTTTGCTCCAGAACAATTTGGTTATTGCCCAGTTTTCCTTGCTCTTGCTTGAGATCGGCCTTCTCCCGCTCAAGACCCTTCCGATTTTCCTCCATCTTCACTTCTTGTTCTTTTAATTCCTGCGAGAGTATATCAAGCGATTCCCTCTCTCGCTTAAGTATCTCACTCAGCGTTTCCAATTGGCTCTGACGTCGCGAAAATTCCGCGGATGAACTTATGACACCTCCTGAATCCGAGATCTCGCCATTCCTTGAACCGTTTTCCTTATTTCCAGCAAAAGGCCTCGGCCATATGAATACCACTACCAACAGAATAACCAAAAGAGCCGCAACCGCTGATCCGCCAATTATAAGTATCTTTTTCAACATCTAAACTACTCCCAAAAATATACCAGATGAGATTAACTTCCAGAACCACTTTTAGATCTATAATTATAAGTAATTGCACTCGTATCGTCAATAAACATTTGTTCGGTTTTTGCGAGTTTTTTTTGGAAATTTCGCAGATTTTCTTTCTTTAGTTCTTCAATGACTAGCTTATCACGCAATGCTTCTTCCAAACGTTCTCTTTTTTCTTCGGCCTCTTCCCTCAAAAGCTCAATATTTTCATTTTGTCGGTCAATGCTAACCTCAAGCGCATGAAAATATTGATGATATTGAATACATTCATTTGGCTGGAGATCAGCCTGCTGACGAGTATGATAACGTTCCAGAAAACTCTGTTGATCCTCTTCAATACCTTTGAGAATATCTGTATTTTCATCGACAACACGCATTGCTTGGACAAACTCACCTTGGCGTTGTGTCTCAATATTCTGGCGAATTTCTAAAACTTGATCAAGAGAAAATTTATATTTCTTCATTTGCTAGATCTGGAAACATTTCATAAAGATACGCGAGCAAATCATCATATTCTGCTTTTTCCATTATCTCCTGTCGCAGGAAATTTTGAATCTCATTACGATAATCAATGGCGATATCAATATCAGGATTTGTCCCTTTGCGATAAAGCCCAATATTGATCAAAGTCTGATTCTCCCTATAGACCGCCAACAATTCACGCAATGCATCAGCGACATTCTGATGAGTCTTGGGGACAATATCTACCATCAATCGGCTTATGCTTTCCAAAACATCAATCGCTGGATAATGTCCTTGAGAGGCTAATTCTCGCGATAGAACAATATGACCATCCAAAATTGCACGGGTTGCATCGGCAATCGGCTCCATCATATCATCTCCTTCTACTAGAACAGTGTAAAACCCGGTTATGCTTCCTTGCTGGTCTGATGTTCCAGCCCGTTCCATGAACTTGGGTAACATCGAAAAAACTGACGGAGTGTAACCTCGAGTTGTTGGCGGTTCTCCAACAGTCATACCTACCTCACGTTGAGCCATTGCCATACGTGTAACAGAGTCCATCATCAACATAACACTCTTTCCTCGATCTCGGAAATACTCAGCAACCCCCATAGCAACGAACGCACCACGTATCCGCATTAGCGCTGGTTGATCGGAGGTAGCGGCAACAACCACAGAACGCTTCAAACCTTCTTCGCCAAGAACACTTCTAACAAAATTCCCAACTTCTCTACCACGCTCACCAATCAAAGCAATGACATTAACATCAGCTTCAGTGTTTCTGGCAATCATTCCCATTAGGATACTTTTACCAACTCCTGCCCCTCCATAAATCCCAATTCGCTGGCCCTTACCAACCGTAAGCACACCATCAATAGCACGAATGCCGGTTGGCAAAACAGAATCGACCGGCATTCTGCTTAAGGCCGGAGGTGGTTCCTTATAAATGGGGTACTCATTCGACCAATCAAGTTCTCCTTTATCATCCAGAGGTTCCCCCATACTATCAATAACACGGCCAAGCAACCCATCACCTACACGAACCGTAGGCGATTTACCTGCGGCAATTATGCGATCACCAGGCGAAATCCCTTCCATATTCCCAAGTACCATTAAAAGAGTATGACGATCCTCATTAAATCCAATAACTTCTGCGGGAATATCACCACTTCTATTTTTAATTAGACAAGTTTCACCAACAGGTAATGCTATGCCCTGAGCTTTGACCAACAATCCAACAATTTCAACAACACTACCTTCCAACTGGGCAAACCGTCGGTTGGTAATATTACTGCGAAATCTCGAGAGATCAACTGTCATAGCATTCAATTTTGAAACAAGTCAAACATTATCATACCAAGTTTAATGCTTGCTTTGCCTGTTCAAATTGGGTATCAATTTGGGCATCAATTGTTCCGAGATTAGTTTCCAATAAGCACCCCCCTTGATCAATGTCGGCATCCTCAACGATATCCAACGATTCGACCCCTTTTATTTGGCTTAAAAACTCTTCTCGATGTGGCTCAAGTTTGGCAAGTTCCTCTGGATGAACTCGAATTAATACTTTTTCGTGATCAACGGTATAATCTAACATTGATTTTATGGTATGGTAGATGACATCGTCATTTGCAATCTGATGATGAACGAGCTTTTCAGCCACGTCAAAAGCTAACGCAACTAAATCTGATTCTGTATTTTCAATAAAATCATGACGTTGATCAGCTGTTTGGGAGATCATCTTTTTCAGTTGTTCTATAGCATCCATATATTCTTGATGACCTTGGGACCAACCTTCTTTGTACCCTTGTTCCCAACCAACCCTTTGGCCAGCATCACTGCCTTCTTCATAACCATCTTTTGATCCATCTTCAAAACCGGTCTGGTATCCAACCTGATAGGCTTCATGCCGAATACCAATAGCATCCTGATCTGCCTGCTGACGAATTTCATTTCCGATTCTTTCCGCTTCCTGCTGAGCCAGCCGAATGATTTCATCTGCTTGTTCCTGTGCTTCTTTTTCACTTTGCACAGCATTCTCTTCGGCAGTTGATACAATGTGGTTGGCCCTACTTTCAGCATCTATAACAGTCTGATCATAGAGTCCCTGCAAATTCACAGGTGGAGGCAAATCATCAGTCGCAGGTTCATGTGAAAGATCGACCAGTTTTGCTAATCGCTCTGCTTGAGCCCTCAACAGCCCCTCAGCATCCATTTGCGGACCAGAAAGACCAGTCTCCACTATCTCAATTGGACCAGAAACCTTTCTACCCAACCACTCACTCCTTACTCTGCTTTACTCTTGCTATTAACTAACCAAAAACAGCCACTTTAAAATCCTTTGCGGCAAAAATTCACTCAAAAACCTCTTCTTCTTCACGAGATATAGTAATTTTACCATTCTCTTCCAACCCACGAACCTCTTCCAAAATCGCCTTCTGCGCCTCATTGACAGCGCTGGCCTTCACACTCCCCATGTCAGCGATATTACTCCTTAGCCTAGCAGCTACTTTCTCAGTCATATTATCGAAAAACATCTCCTGAACATCCTCGCTAGCTC
>Ga0208406_1000540_pt1 | contig 15187 bp, 14 predicted proteins | sample ETNtaG_15_FD_185769 | JGI IMG/M metagenome (GOLD analysis project Ga0208406, IMG submission 185769) | Marine microbial and viral communities from oxygen minimum zone, Eastern Pacific Ocean - ETNP201302PF89A (SPAdes) (version 2) | ecosystem: Environmental > Aquatic > Marine > Oceanic ...
CGCGATCCAGGTGATGGAGAATACCAATGGTTTGCCACCGCACCGATAATCGACGCAACTGACGGAGTGATATCCGGCACAATCGTTGCTAGACTTGATTATCTATCTACGGTAAATGTGATCATCGCCGGTTCCAGGCGTAACATGGAACCCACAATAACTGCAGGTTTCAAACGCCTACGCCAGACCGGCGAGACTTACATTGTCAACCGCGATAAACTGATAATTACGGAATCGCGTTTCCTCAACAATGTAATACTAAAACAGGTCGTCGATACCAAACCGATTAACCGCGGGATCAAGATGAGGGGAATATATCTTGGTTATCGTGATGTTCCGGTGTTCGGCGTTTCGTCGCAGCGGCTGGGTGAACTCGGTTGGACCGTCCTAGCTGAGATTGACCGTACCGAAGCACTCGAACCAATCCGGAGTTTTCTGATTGCACTATCAATAATTGGCGTGGTAATGATTCCGATCGTTTCTTACGTTTCGTTTACTATTACAAAGAGCTTTGTCGAGTTACTAACCGAGAGAGATCACAACCAACGAGAACTGGAACAGACAGTGGATCAACTACAACAACAGGCCGAGGAAAACGTCAGTTTACAGGCGCAACTTCAGGCGTACACTAATCAGCTTGAAGAGACAGTCAATCAGCGGACACAAGCGTTGCAGAAAGCTCAAAGTCAACTCATCCAAGCTGAGAAACTCAGTGCAATTGGGCGCTTATCGGCTGGAGTCGCTCATGAAATCAATAACCCGATGGCGGTAATCAGTACCTGCGTTGAAGGGCTACAATCCCAATTGATCACTGTTGACACACCGGAAACACTCAAAGACCTGCCCGAATATCTGGCGTCTATTCGGGACGCAGCCTATCGCTGTAAAGAAATCACCCAGAAACTTCTAACCTTTTCAAGACAGACAGCGCTTAAATTTACCGCTACTGACGTGAATCACCTAATTCAGGAGATTGTTTCCCTTGTTGGATATGAAGCTGAGCAGGCCCATAAACAGGTTGTGTTGAACTTTGAGCCGGATCTGCCTGTAATCCAGGCCGATCGAGATCAACTGGGTCAAGCCTTTCTGAATTTTACTCTCAACGCGCTAGATGCGATGTCCGCCGACAATCGGCTTGAAATTTGTACCAATTCTGCGCCAGATGAAGCGTCGATTGAGATCTGTTTTCAGGATACCGGTTCTGGTATTCCTACAGACGTGCTGAATAAAATCTTCGAGCCGTTTTATACCACCAAGGGAACTGGAAAGGGAACCGGGTTGGGCTTAGCAATCTGTCAAGGTATCATTGAGGCACATTTCGGTCGTATTCAGGTGGAGAGTAGGATTGGGGTTGGTACTCAGTTCCATATTCATCTACCGATACAAGAGAAAGGAAGAAGAGCATGAAGATTCAATTGTTAGTCGTCGACGATGATGAGCCATTTCGCCATGTGTTGATCAAAGAGCTCAGCCGACGCGGTTTTGCGGTTGATGGCGCTGTCAACGGGAGACAGGCACTTGAACGCATCGGAAAAGATGCCTGCCATGTGGTGCTGCTCGATATGCGGATGCCAGAGATGGACGGCCTGACAGCTCTCACTCAGATCAAGCAGATTTCACCTTCGACCGAGGTGATTATGCTGACAGCATATGCAGATCTGAACGATGCAGTGGAAGCCACCAAGCGTGGTGCTTTTCACTATCTGATGAAGCCGGCTCAGTTAGCCGAGGTAGAAATCCTCATCCGACGAGCTCACGAAAAGAGCCTCCTCGAAGCCCAGAATCTTGTCCTCCAGGGGCAGCTTGAGCGCGGACTAGCGGTAACTGAATTGGTCGGAAAGAGCCCTTCGATGAAAGAGGCTCAAGAGATTATTCGCAAAGTTGCGCCAACCGATGCCACCGTCTTGATCCTCGGTGAAAGTGGTGTCGGTAAGGAGATTGTCGCTCACGCGATCCACGCCAAGAGTTTACGTTCTCAGAAGCCGCTTGTGGTCGTCGATTGTACAGTTTTACAGGAGAATCTGGTTGAAAGCGAACTCTTTGGACACGAACGCGGATCCTATACCGGCGCTACGAGTCAGAAACGAGGATTATTAGAGGCAGCGCAGGAGGGAACTCTGTTTGTGGATGAGGTCGGCGATGCCAGCCTAGCCTTGCAAGCCAAGCTGTTGCGGGTTCTCGAAACGAGGGAATTCCGCCGAGTTGGAGGCACTCACACACTCACTACTGATGTCCGAATTATCGCAGCGAGCAACCAGAATCTGTTGGAACTCATCGAACAGAGGCGTTTCCGTGCAGACCTGTATCACCGGCTCAACATTGTGGACATTTGCGTTCCACCCTTACGTAAGCGCAGAGATGAGATTCCGCTGCTGGCATACTATTTCCTGGCTCAAACGTCGCGTAGGATACGAAAAACTGTAGAGCTCTCTCACGAAGCACTGGATGTTCTAATAGCTTATGATTGGCCGGGCAATGTGCGCGAACTAAAAAATGTGCTGGAACGTATCGTTATTCTCGTGGATGGGAATACAATCCAACTCACAAATCTTCCGAACAGTATCACCCGAACGGTGGAGACTACCTTTGACACACAACGTCTGATGAGCCTCGAACAGATGGAGACAGAGTACATCAAATGGGTACTGGGACAGGTTGATGGAAAGCGCAAATCTGCAGCGGAGATTCTTCGAATCGATCCTAAAACACTCTACCGAAAACTGAAGCCGAGTTAGCCCTAAACTGCATCGCAGATAGTATTGATACCAACTCCAGACCGGATTTAGATCTCAGTCTCAGTTGAGAGACATCGTTGCAGGGTTGGAAGGTAATTGAACCTAATTCCAATGTATCTACTCGCCATGCTAAGCCTTTCACAACCTGATAAAATATACTGATCCTCCCATAACCGTTTTAAATTTCTAAAAAAGAAAAAATACTTGACAAATAGTCAGGCATAGGTCTCAGGACCGATTTCGAGAGTGTGAGCAATTAGGCAAGCTCAATAGCGCTGTGAATCTGTTATGTGAAGCCTATTTGAACTGTAAGCAAGAAATTGGGTTAGGATGCGGGAAGCCTCGTGGGAATTGAATCCAAAAACTAGTTTGGGTACTAGAATTAACTTCTTGGACCAACATCTATAAAGACGGAAATTATTTGAGACCGACAGTAGGAGCAGCCCTTGGTCTAACAGGTGGTTCTGATATGCTAACGCCAGCTAATTTGGAGGTGCAGATCTTTGTAGATCCTGAAGATGCTAAGAATGTGCCAACCGAGTTAAAGGAAAAGATTAGGGAGGAGTTACAAACGTAATGTGCTGTAGGTCGCTATTCATTAGCAGAGAGGGATTAGTTTGATAGCTAATGACTTGGTGCAATAACAGGACTACTTAGGGTAGTACCAATCCATAGAAGTAAATCTCGATACTATTTTATATTTTTCCATTTGTTGAAGTGTTTTTCTAATATTTAAAATAATTGGCTGAGCAGTCACGTGCTATATTTGACCAATATCATTAGGACAATCGTGGTCAACATAAGTCCTTAGTTACCCCACTCCTAAATAGCAATTCGTAGATCTGTCCAACATGTTGGTTGATAGTGCAGATAGACAGTGACAAATTCTATGATTGATATACCCTCTACCCTAAATCTGTACTATTACTGGCGGGCATAATACCACCCATACAGGCATCATGCCCGCCAGTAATGATGCCCTATCTAATTAGCTTGCGCTAGAATCCCGTATTCACGGCCCTTCATAGAGCAAGTTTAAAGTGGCATGTAAGTTGCGCTCTACTAGGAGTGCCAGTGGAGATAGACCTACTTTAATTTTGATTCCGGTGATGATCGATGCTGACGATATGGCTTTTCATCGTCTCAACATGTTTTCTTTTTCGTCGCCCCATCCGTGAACACCATGAGAAAAATGGATGGATCTGGTCCCTTGAAGAGGTTTAGACAACAGATTGATCCCTGGGCCCGGCTTATTTCAATTGCCAATCACTACGATCACATGAGATACACAACTAAGTACGGATCACCAATGGGAAAGGAGGACGCGATAGAGAAACTGGACGCGGGGGCTTACTCTGATGCGATACGGCGAGGGCAACACGATCCGGCACTGCTCAATGTTTTTTGGAGTTACCTCAAAAGAGCAATGAACTGGAAGAGAGAGAATTGGAACCCAGGCAGGTGACGGTTGAGCAACTTCGTGCTGGAGATCAATTAGCTGAGGATCTCTATACGGCGACAGGCCTCCTGGTTCTGACACGAAGTACTACTATTTCTACTAAATCACAGGTCAAGCTAAGTCAATATCTCGAAGAGGAACAGGAGATAGATCAGGTGTGGATCGAAAATGACTATCACCACAGTGTTAGAAGAACATGATCCTAATCGGCTTGGTGACCAAAAGTAGGCTGAGTTCCGTGTCAGTTTTCATTTTGGCTAAGGCGAAGGCAGCTAAAGCCCAAGAGGTTGAAATTTGGGCTGTTTCTTCTGCTCGCAGGCGTTGTTGCTCAGCTATTAGCTTCTGTTGCACTGCTTTTGGTTACGCTGGCAAAAAGCAAATACCAATAAACCCAGTAAGCAAATCAAAGCGGTGTTTGCGGACAGGGAATTTATCGGCTGTTATTGGTTTAAATGGCTACAGAAAGAGGGACTCACTTTTTACATTCGAATCAAAAAGAACACCCAAGTCTCGACTCAAGGCTCAGCCAAACCTGTTTTTTGGCGCTTTGAATCGTTAGCCATCAACCAGGCCAAAACCATTGCCGCACCGGTTCGGCCGACTCAGCCTTAGAAATCTATGGCCTTCGTTGGGGGATCGAAACCTTATTTTCGGCGCTCAAAAAGCGAGGTTTTGACCTAGAAACAACTCACCTGACTGATATTAAACGGATAGAGAAACTAGTAGCCATCTTAGCCATCACATTGAGTTGGGCTCATCTGGTCGGTGAGTGGTTAGCGGAACAGCAACCGTTGAAAATCAAAAAACATGGCTACCAAGCCAAAAGCATCCTCCGATATGGCCTAGACTATTTGCAATATCTTGTGCTTAACTTAACCCACCGAATCCAACAATTGCTCCAATGTTTCTACCTTTGGTCGGAAGCTATAGATTCCAGGCTAACCTAACTTCCTAAATTTTGTCGCGTAGTGAAAATAAGTATAATGAACAGCCAACTGAAGAGAGCCAGCCTTTTATTGGCAGGAATAACGGTTCTTCTCTGGATGATTGATGCCGAAGGACAAAATAAATCCCTACCAAATATATCTACCAGTATCTATTTTAGCAATGTCCAGCAACAAGTCGGCATTGATTTTGTTCACTACGCCCCTCGTCCCCGCTGGTGTGAAATTGGACCCACGGTACAGGGTGCAGCAACCAATGAGGGCCTGAAACGGGTTTTCCTTGAAGAGAAAGAATTCTGGCAATCGGGGAATAGGTTGCTTACTTTGGAGGAATTTGCTCATATCCACTTGATTAAAATGAATGGTTCCGGTGCTGCCTGGCTGGATTATGACCGTGATGGTGACTGGGACCTTTATCTAGTCAACTGTCAGGGAGAGGGCAACATCTCCAACGCTTTTTACGAAAATCTAGGCGATGGATCTTTTAGCAAAAAAGAACGTTGTGGGGCTGAGAATGTCAGGGAAGGGATGGCCGCTTCAGCTGCGGATTACAATAACGATGGTTACCCTGACCTATTTGTCACCAATTATGGTAATTTCTGTCTGTATCGCAACAACAAAGATAAAACCTTTACTGATGTAACAAAGACCGCCTTTCCCAAAAACCAGAAAGATTGGTGGTACGGAGGAGCTACTTGGGGAGATTATGACCGTGATGGGGATTTGGATCTATATGTCGCTGGTTACGTGGATTTTTCGCATCGCCCCAAAAATACTAGCCTTCGTTTTCCTGCAGATTTCGGAGGACTACCAAACACCCTTTTCCAGAATAACGGCGACGGGACTTTTGCTGACGTTACCGAAGCCGCAGGTGTTGGCGACGCAGCCCGCAAGTCGATGAATGCAATCTTTTGCGACCTCAACCAGGACGGTTGGCCGGATATCTTCGTGACCAACGATACCGACGCTAACGGTCTTTACCTTAACAAGGGGAACGGTGCCTTTAAACCTTTCTCTGGTCCTAGTGGCCTCAGCACAACCGATGGGAGCATGGGAATTGCTGTTGGCGATATTAATAGAGACAGTCAATTCGATATCGTTTATACCAATTATGCCGCTGAGGTGAATGTCATCGCTCAACTTGTAGATAACCAGAGCTCTAATGACGGCCAACTGAAAAATGCCATTTTTGTTCACGATTTCGATTCCTCACTGGTACATAAATTGAGTTGGCCGATGGTGAGTTGGGGAACCGGCCTTTACGACCTGGATAATGATGGAGATCTGGATCTTTTCTTCGCCAATGGGCATCTTAATGCAGTAAGTGGAGATAATCGCCAACCGAACCTGCTTTTTGAAAATGATGGCGATGGCCATTTCTTCGACATATCTGAAGTTGCTGGCATCCAGGCTAGTGGAGAGCGTATTCACCGCTCAGCCGTTTTCGCAGATTATGACAACGATGGTCTTGTCGATATCTACGTTTCCAACAATGGCCAACAAGTTGAAGATGGTAAAGGAAATATTATAGCCGATGAAGCTCAAGGAGTAGGGGTTCTTTACCGTAACGAATCGAAAACGAAAAATAGGTGGCTTAAAGTGAGGTTGGAAGGAACCAAGTCCAACCGAGATGCCTACGGAGCCGAGGTCACGGTTACTGCCGGAGATCTGGTACTGACACAACCACTAATCTCGGGAACTAGTTACTTCTCTACTAATGCCAGGGAACTGTATTTCGGTATTGGAATGTCTGACAAAATTGACCGATTAGAAATTAAATGGCCCAGTGGAATAATTCAGACCTTTGACAATATCGAAAACAATCAGACTGTCCTATTTATTGAGGGAAAGGAAAATTTTCAAGTTCTTTAATTCAAATGATAAATGCGTACAGTCCTGTGGTCACTTCAAATGCTTCATAAGAACCTGTTTAGTAGAAGAAGGAGTTGAAAAAAGAGGAGCTTCGTGTCGGACTGAAGGCTGAAAAAAGGTTGAGTCAAAGATTTGCTGGCGGAACCAAACAAGTAAATTCAGCCATAAAAAAGCTTAATCGGCTAAAAATAGTTATTGCCGGAAGAAACTAAGCTAAGAAGTTTTGGCAACGGTTAAAATGCTGGTGTCTTCATAATATGATGTACGATTCCGCTGTGGATCCTAGGGCCGGAAAGGATGAGAGGTACCTCAATCCACGTCGTACAGTTGCCAGCCCGGACAGGTCGGTCCAGTCAATACGATTGTCTCACGGGTTGAAGCAGCGCTCGACTACCTTTCGCCCGACCGGATTGCGCTTAACCCCGACTGCGGCTTCGCCCCTGGATCAACCGCCCAAATCAGTCTCGACGAGGTATACGCGAAACAGAAGAACGAGGTCGAAGCAGCCAGGCGGTTGAGAGAACGATTTGGTTAATCGATGTGCGGCCGTCCCGGCTTTATATTCCCCCACACACTGGTCGCCGCACGATGTGCTTCGACCCGAGAAAGCATAGGGTGGCAAACGGGGTCGGAGACGGGATTGGCATCTATTAAGACCTGGGAGTAAGATATGCCGAAACTCACAATCTGGTTTATCAGGTCGGCGGTAGCCTGCCTGATCACTTCATTGATGATTGGGGTCGCTTTGGCCCTCGGTACCGTTTTTCAACTACCACCGATCTTTTCCACCCTGAGGCCAACCTTTTTTCACCTATTCATGTTTGGTTGGGTGACACAACTGATCTTCGGCGTAGCATTTTGGCTATTTCCGAAATTTAGCAAGACGCAACCTCGCGGGAACGAAGTTTTGTGGTGGATCACTTTTTGGGGATTGAACATCGGACTTTTACTACGCGTGATCAGCGAACCGTTATACGTGTTAAATTCGTGGATCGACTGGGGATGGTCGTTGGCATTTTCAGCAATCTTGCAATGGATCGCGGTGATCTGCTTCGTTTACAATGCTTGGCAGAGAGTTAAAGGGAAAGGCCACTAAATGCCAACCTTGAGCCGTCGGTTTATTCAATGCGCCCTGATCCATTTCGCTATCGGATCGACACTCGGCGGACTGATCCTTATCGACAAGGGAATTCCGCAAATTTATCCTCTTCGACAATTTCTACCGGCCCATACCGAATTGATGTTTTTTGGCTGGGTGATGCAGATGATCTTCGGTGTGGCGTTTTGGATCTTCCCGCGCTCGCAAGGAAGACGAAAAAATCCAGAATATGCGTGGATTACGTTCGGTTTGCTAAACGTTGGGCTTTTGACTTTCGCCTCCGGGCTCAATCTAATCGGCCGGATTCTGGAACTGTTATCGGTCTTGAGCTTTATTAAACTAATTTGGCAGAGAGCCAAGCCGTTCGAGGTTGCTAAAAGTTTGCGAAACCGCTAAACCGTCCAAATCGACTTGTTACTGATTTATTGGTGTTCTATCAGCGGCCAGTAACAGTGAGTCATGAGAATCGAATCCGCCTGATCGACTGTTGAAACTGCGAAGGAACGCGAACAGCCAAAAATCAACCATCCGACGGGTTTGAAAACTCTCTTCCCATCTCATAGCCATCCAATCACCGAAGTGGAAATACTGTATAGTAATCGTCACCTACCCCGTCCCAGGTCGCTAAATTATCACGATGACCAAGACGCTTGATAAAGGCCCACTCACTCGCCCGGGAGTATCGTCCGTAGGAATCCTAGAAAGCCAGTCCGTCTGCGCGCCGGCCTCGTAGTAACTCATTGCAATCTTGCGGTATTGACGCGGCGGCATGCGGCGTGGATAGATGTCCACAAAGACCTTCATCGCTGTTTCCTTCGCCAAATCGGTAAACTTGCGAATCTTGGGTTGTGCACCAGTCCCGTCGTGTTGGCCATATCACCGCCTGGTGGATGCTCGATGATGGGGTCTTGCCTCGTCAAGTCCGCACACTTCCAAAAAGTCTCAGTGATATCAAAGGAACCGAGCTCTTTATCCGGATAATTGCCGTCTTTTTCTGCTCGGAAATGCTCACGGAAGAAACGGCTGAATGTAATATCATCCGATAGTTTGGCACATAAGACACGATCTTTTATGAATGCTGCTCCTGAACCATAGAAAATGCCCAGTCGAATTTCGTGCCAATCTGTCACCTTCAACCGCAAAGTCAATGATGGCGGATTTAAATCCGGCAAACCGAACAACATTACTCCTTTCCCTTCATCGACTTCGTAGTTCACTGCTATCCACGTTCTCTCTCCGCGGTCAAATGAAATAGCATTAGTTGGTCTGAATTTTGTTAAATCAGACAACCATATTTCCTGTTTCACTCTATTCGTCCCAGATTAGAAAACACGATCTCCATCCGTGCCACAAGAAAACATCACCATGCACCATGTTAGTAATCGTGTCCTTATCCAACTGTTAGTTGGCGGGATCTGGGAGAAGGTTACGGATGACATAGTCTAAGATACCGCTATGCCGGTAGTATTCGACCTCGATCGGGGTATCAATCCGTACGGTGGCTATAATCTGTTGAGTGGTTCCGTCGCTTCTAGCGATCGAAACTGTAGCCTCTTGCATCGGTTGTAGGTCATCTGAAATACCGAGGATACTGACGGTTTCCGAGCCGTCTAAACCGAGTGAAGCGATATTGTCTTGTCCCTGGAACTGCAAGGGTAAAATACCCATCCCGATCAGATTTGAACGGTGATCTACATTCAGTAAGAAGCGCAATACCCAGATGATGCAAGAAGATAAGGAAGTATAGGGACAGCCAGAACCCGCATATATTGGATTTTTGTTGCCAATAAGCTGTTCTCTATAGGTATCCAAGCACCATTCAAAGACATTACCAGCCATATCATACAACCCATATTCATTGGCTGGATAACTGCCTAACTGCGTCATCGATAGCGTGATCTGGAAAAACAACGAGAAAAATCCCCATTTGAACCAAATACTGAGCATTGACAGAAGTGTAAGGGAAAGCCGTTAGATTGGTGACCAGGTTAAAAAGTCAGGACAAGAAATACCAAAAGTTATATAAGGATCGTCAATGATCCTTATTCTAATACCCCGTTTGCTTGCGATAGGGTAGTTTATTACGATGGATATCATAGATTGCTGAGTAGGTTATCCGAAATAAGTGTGTGCTACGCAGCCAACATTCATTCTTCTACCCACCATCGTCTTCATCGGCTGTGGACTCCCTTCTCCAATCATAATAATCACAGAAATCAAACGAATCACTATTCAGACCCTTTACACCAGCAGAGAAAACCCAATCCTTCATCAGCGCTGAATTCAAATCTCTTTTTAGCCAACACCGACGCTTGCCGTAGTCCAGAGAGGGGCAGAAAAGAGACTTGTAATTTACATCTGAAAGAGGGTAGGTTTTTAGATTCAAAAATAGGATTGAAGACTTACTTATAAGCGTGGAAATCCGACCTTCCAATAGAGTTTTTGCCGCTTCAATAACCACATTCTTGGCTGCCAGCCTTCCGTCTATCTACACCTCTCGCAGTGAATGAATAAATATCTGACATGCACACCAGCTATTCTCACCAACTGTAGTTGGCCATTTTAGTTGGCACATATCTCGCATCCGATAGCAAAGTAACACCATCTTGTCGGCAAATCGATCCCCTAAATCTCGTCCACGTCTAAAGTCGATTATTCTGCCAACTGAACACGGGGGTTGGGGGATGCTATTTGAGCCGATTGTACTGGGACTTTTACTCGCTCCCTCAGTTATCGGTGTTTTAATCAGTTTGATAGCTATTTTCACCTTCCTAATGCGTCCCCCGACGAAAATTATCATCAGCGACTGGCAACACCACCGGCGATCAGTGCGAACTGCCTATGCGCAAGGATTCGTTTTTTTGTATGCCCTGATTGTATGCGCCTGTGGATTGATCATAACTATGGTTGCTCCACCGTCATTCTTTGCCGCATTTATGTTGGCCTCTCATGGTTGGTTGGTGCTGTCAATCGTTTTTCTGGTCCTGATCTTAAGATTGATCTGGAACTTTATGCACGGCAGCAGAGACCTGGTCGCTCAGATTTTGGGTGGTGTGTCGCTCAACTCGACCTCGACACTAATTGTTTCCACCACCGGATGGGCAATTGGCGCCTCTCTAATCCTGTGGATGATTTTAAGTCTGAGAGTCATCAACTCTATTTTCTATGTGCGAGCACGGATTCGTCTTGATCGTGGCAAACCAGTATCAATCTTACCGACTGCGGCTGTACATCTAATCGGAGTTCTAGCGGTTTTTGTGCTGGCTATTATGGGTTATGTGCCGTATTTGGCAATTTTCCCTTCAGTTGTTTTGCTAATTCGAATGGGGGTAGGATTAAGTCCTCTTCGGCGCAGCATTCAACCACAGGCTATTGGAATCCAAGAACTCGGATATGGGATTTTGACGGTAATTTTACTCGCTTTGGCCTTTGAGTTGGAGTTGTAGAATACGCTCCTATCTGTGTCAAGCCGACACCGGTGCTGTACAATGAGAGATGGAGTGTCCGGGGAAGCGGAAGTGCCATCATTAGCCGGTTTGAGCTCTTTATCAACATCCGTGTTTATGGAACGAAAACCGAAAACAAGGTAAGTAACTGAAACTGAATAGTGGGAGAAACACATGATCCAAATTCATCGAGGTTCTCTGGTTATCGACTCACACAATGACCTGATTGTAGCCCATATCCGACGTGGAAATCAAAGTATCTCAGACAATCCCGAATCAGATAGAATCCGCCACTTTGGAACTGTCAGTTTTCGGCGCGGCTCGTTTAGCGACGGCCAGAGAAGACGGGAAATCCAAGCCAATTTATCCAAAGTTCAAGCTGGAGGAATCAATGCTATTTCCTGTGCAGTTGATGTCACAACAGCATGGAATTCTGGTAGTAACGACAGGTCGAATTGTGTCTCTTATTGGTGCTGCTGATCCAGTATTTACTACCTGTGGTTGCCTTACTTTTGCTCACCTTTGGCTTACTAGCTTTAGTTGCAGGCAACTTCCATTGGGATAGATTCACCTTTGATTCCAGCTGCATCTGCACCTTCTGTGGTAGTAGATTCAAGAAGTCTAGCTGCGTCACCTCCTCCAGTTTATCAATACTGACGGCAAAACTCTGCAAGGCTTTCTGTGGTTTGCGGTTAGGTATCATGAAGGCTAAAGCTTTTATCTCAGGTTGGTGGTAATCGACAATGATCTTGTAATACCACTGAGGTACCGTCACTTTATTAGGGCCAATGGTCTTGTAGTTGGGACGAATGATAGGACCAGTGATAATGTAAAGCTCTTGCTCCTTCAGCGCCCATTTACGGATCTGTTCCTCTAATATGCGCCACATTCCTCGATTGAGTCCTGGGACTTGTGGGCTCATGTTGGTCAAGAAGAAGCTCTCTGACATAGCTTTCTTTGACCAGGCCATGTCATCAGCTGGGGCTAGATACCCACGATCGTAGCCAGATCCTTTGTAATCAGCCAAGATGGCTGAACCCGTCTTGATAACAGGATCCAGGCGAAAGTTGTCTTTGCGTTTAGCCACCTTGTTCTGCACTTCAGCCTTAGTTAGTTTGTAGCTGACCCACAGAGGCTACTCATGCTTCTCGGAGTAAAGGAAGGCGTAGCCAATGCGATCAACCAGTTGGCCATCACAGGAGGGAATACCAAGATCCAGGTTATCGTTAGCCCAACTGGAGAAGGGAATCAGTAGTAGAGAGAGAATGAATATGGAGAGGTATCTACTTTTCATGTGGTTTCTCATTTAGCCCCTGATTGTAGCAGACACGAATTGTGCCTCCAAGTCAAATCAGCTACACTTTCGCCCATCATACTAACCGGCTACAATATCCCGCAACTCATTGGAGTTATACGTGCCTAGACTTTCATCCACTCGTATACTCATCTTACTAATCGCCTTCATTTTGGCTGCCTCCCTGCCTTTTGTGCTGAGAAAGCCCGCTCCAGTTGATCAATCCACTGTCATTGAGCATAAATACATTACCATCCGTATGCAGGACGAAGCGGTGAATAAAGAAACGACCAAGACTTCAGGTACTGTCACCTGGAATCAGGATGGGGCGGGAGTGGATCACGCTGTGGTCTACCTGTTTCGTGTAGATCATCAAGCTAAGGAGTTAGTAGAAACAGCTCGTACCTATACCAATCCACAAGGAGGGTTTGAAATGCTGATGCCAGCTGGTTTGGAGGTGCAGATCTTTGTGGATCCGAAAAACGCTAAGAATGTACCTGCTGAGTTAAAGGGGAGGATTAAAGAAGAAACTAAGGATGGGGGTAGAATATTGTAACTCATCTTATGGTTTCTGGTTGATCCGGAAGGTCAGATTGTGGCGCAGTGGATCGGCAAGAGCGACTAGGAAGAGATGAAGGCGAAGATCGAAAACCAATAACGAAGTTCGGTGGGATACAAAAAGAACATCATTCTGAAACACAAGTGGTATCAGTCTGACTTAGCCTCAGTTTTCAGGGAGAGGTTATTGGCATTGAGCTTCAACCACGGTATGGCCGTAGTCATAACGGTAGAGATAAATACTTACTTCTGAAGCGTGCTTCGTAGAAGCAATTGTCGTCGGGAAACGCCTTCTGGTCGAACTCGTCGATTATCTCCTCGACCTCATTTTTTTCACCCCTTCAGGAATGCGTTTTGACTCCATGTTAAAATCCTCTTTCTAGTTCCTCGGTATGATTTCAGTTATCTGGGGTTTTCGAAATCTGGATTGGCGGCTGATAGATACAGTAGGGCTCCTCCTCCAGTAGGTCCCCGACCTCTCCATAGGCACGTGCCCGACAACCACCGCACACCTTTATGTATTCACAGACTCCGCACTTCCCTTTCAACAGTTCAGGACGGCGAAGTGTCTCGAACAACGGTGCATTTTCCCAAATTTCTCCAAAGGGTTGGTATCTTACGTTGCCGGCCTCAACCGGGAGGTATCCACAGGGGAAAACCTGTCCTTTATGGGAAACAAAACAGACCGAGGTTCCTGCCAAGCAGCCTTTGGTTATGGCTGCCATACCGTGGGTAGAGCGATCAATTTTTGTCCCTTCTGCCTGTGCACGCTGCCGCATGATACGGTAGTAGTGAGGGGCACAGGTTGCTTTCATTTGCAGTGCCTTTGCCTTAGATTTGTCGTAGAACCAGTGTAATACCTCCTCCTGCTGTTCCGCTGATAGCATAATATTGTCAGCGATCTGCATACCGCATCCAACTGGCACCAGCATAAACAGGTGCAGAGCTATTGCCCCAACATCGATCGCCAGATCGTAGATACCCGGGAGTTGATCCTCGTTATGCTTGGCGACAGTTGAATTAATCTGGACCGGAACATCATGCGCTCTCAGGTAAGCGATTCCCTCCAAAGCACGGTCAAATGAGCCTGGTAACCTTCGGAATCCATCATGGGTTTCAGCATTTTCTCCATCAATGCTGATGCTGACACGATCGATACCAACACTCTTGATCTGGCCTGCAATTTGGTCTGTTACTAGCGTCCCGTTGGTGGCGAGTGCCACTATCAATCCCCGCCCAATGGCGTATGCGGCAAGTTCGAAAATATCCGGACGCATCAGCGGTTCACCACCGCTAAAAACTAAAATCGGTTTCTGTGTTACCGTCAGAGCATCGATGAAGGCCAGGCCCTCTTCAGTCGTCAAATCACTTTTGGCCAACCGCTGACTCACGTCAAGCCGTCGACAGTGCACACATTCTAAGTTGCAGCCTGTGGTTGTTTCCCAAAACAGCAGACGGAGTACCGACTGTTTCTCCCCTCCGGGGTGGTGGTGATGAGCCGTTCTCGGCAGAGACTTTCCCTCCCAGGTTGATTCTTTGGCCCCATCAACTTTTAAAGAACAAGTATCATTTAGCATATCTATTTCTTACCTATTACTACCGCAATATTTCGGACGAAATCTCAACGAAATAATAAAATAAGGGTTTGTAGCCTATTGTGTTATGGGTTGATTGTTGGGTTGAAATCATCCCGCCAATCCCACACCGTAGGGGCCAAGCAAATATCAGTCGACTGCCTACTGTAGAAAACTAGATTTTAGTCTTTCTTTTCTATTTGAGC
>Ga0208406_1000544_pt1 | contig 15163 bp, 20 predicted proteins | sample ETNtaG_15_FD_185769 | JGI IMG/M metagenome (GOLD analysis project Ga0208406, IMG submission 185769) | Marine microbial and viral communities from oxygen minimum zone, Eastern Pacific Ocean - ETNP201302PF89A (SPAdes) (version 2) | ecosystem: Environmental > Aquatic > Marine > Oceanic ...
TTATGACGCTGTTCTAACACTACAAGCAACTGATGATTCCTATAAGATAGGCATACACGGCTCAAAGGTTGGTATGACCTACACTGATGACAAGGCGTTAATAACTTATAGGTTTGAATTTTGAAACTAACTAAAACGAGGATGCGGTAATGGGGCGAACAGCAAGGAGACGGGCGAAACAATACCCTACATTTGCAGGACCGAAGGGTAAGGCTTTACCGGCACACGAAGATAATGATAAGAAACCTATAGGTCAAGCAATGTCTACGAAGCCGCCTGCAGTGAGTGATGATGAGGTTGAGGAGTTTAAGAAAAATCCAGATAAGTTTACGGTTCTTAAACCAAGTAAGAAAGGCATGCCTAAAAAGAATAAGGAATAGTGGGAGTTGCGTGGGGCTACCGATGCTAGCCCTTAATGTGGTATAATATATAGGAGAGAATTATGTTAGACCTTGATTGGAGAGAAGATGGGACAGATAAGGGGTTGGATTTACACTGGTGCGGAGAAAGTTATATACTTGAGTTAGAAGGTAATGAGGTTATATTGCATTTAGATTGGGATGAAGTTGATGCTTTAATATCTTTAGCCCTTGCATATAGAGAACTTAAAAGCACTAAGGCTAGATTAGGACTTCCACTTTTAGGGGAAGGTGGCGGAGATGGTGGTGGTAACGAAGAAGAAGTTGTTAGCTATGGAGGAACTAAATGAAAACATTTGAGGACTTTGGTATTAAACTAGGCAGAGCAACGTCTGGCCAAACCCATACCCAATGTCCTAGTTGTTCTTCTCAGAGAAAAAAGAAGAAAGCTGCATGCCTGTCTGTTAATATAGACGAGGGGATTTGGTTGTGTCATCATTGCGGATGGGCTGGCACCCTGGCTAATGGTAAGGATAATGTTGGGCCATCAGCGCTTCACTGGCGTAAGCCTAAGTACGTTAAGCCTGATCCATTGCCCACAACTAACTTGAAACCCACTATAGTTAAGTGGTTTAAGGACAGGGGTATAAGTGAAACTACATTAGTTGAAACTGATGTAAGCGAGAAGAAAGTGTACATGCCACAGTTAGAAGATTTTACTATGACTATTGCTTTTCCTTACTATAAGAATGGGGAGTTAATTAATGTTAAGTATCGGGATCATAAGAAAAACTTTCGACTAGAGGCTGGTGCACAGCGATGCTTCTATGGTATAGATGATATAGAAGGTGAGAATATTAATGTTGTTATAGTAGAGGGGGAGATAGATAAGTTATCTTTATGGGAGGCTGGTATTAGAACCTGTCTTAGTGTGCCAGACGGTGCCCCTCCTGTTAACAGCACAGACTACTCATCTAAATTTGATTACTTGAATGACCCTTGGCTACACTCAGAAAAATTTAAGAGTGTAGATAAATTTATTATAGCCGTTGATAATGACGAGCCTGGAAATAAACTGGAGGAAGAACTATCAAGGAGATTGGGTAAGGACAGATGCCACAAAGTTGTGTGGCCTGAAGGATGTAAGGACTCTAATGATGTTTTAGTAAAGTATGGAAAAACAGTTTTGTCTGAGTGTATTGAACACGCCAAACCTTACCCCATAGCGGGTACTTATAATGCTGACAACCTCACAGAATCAATAGATAGGTTATATGATGGTGGTGTAGAGCGAGGCGTGAGTACAGGATGGACAACGATTGATCCATATTATTTAGTTAGGCCGGGGGCTTTCACTGTTGTTACTGGTATTCCTAGTAGTGGTAAATCAAACTGGATGGATGCGGTAATGGTAAACATAGCTAAAAAACATGGCTGGAACTTTGCTATATTCTCACCAGAGAACCAGCCATTAGAAGATCACATGGCTCGTGTGCTAGAAAAATATATAGGGCAACCATTCACTGATGGGCCAACACCACGAATGAGTAAGGAAGATTTAGCTAGGGGAAAGAGCTGGCTTACTAAACATTTTACTTGGATACTTCCTAGTGATGATAAAGAGTGGTCTATTAATGTAATTTTAGAGGCAGCGAAGAGGCTCGTCTTAACTAAGGGTATACGTGGTTTAATTATTGATCCTTGGAATGAGTTGGAACACACAAGAGAAGGAAATCAAACAGAAACAGAGTATATTTCTATAGCATTAAAGAGAATAAGACAGTTCGGTAGAAGGTATGGTATACACATATGGGTTGTTGCTCACCCCGCTAAGTTATATAGGGACAAGAATGGAAAGTATCCCATCCCTACTCTGTATGATATTAGTGGGTCGGCAAGATGGAGAGATAAATCGGATAATGGGATAGTAATCTGGCGTGATCTTCAGAAGGAAGAAGGGTGTTCTATCGAGGTTCACGTAGAGAAGATTAGGTTTAGACAAGATGGTAAGCGTGGGATAGGCGAGCTAACATACAACTGGAGAATGGGAACTTATCACCTGCCACTTGATGCTACAAAGGAAATACCTCCTCAATTTTTCAATGGATAAGACATGGAAAAAATTTGAGCGGTGGGTTGGTGCTTTTTTAAGAGAGCTGGGGGACCAGGCGCTTAGAGTTCCAGTAACAGGGAGAACAAGAGGAGATTCGCCAGACGTAACAAGTGATTATCTTTCTATTGAATGTAAGTATAGAAAGCAAATACCTCTATGGATTAAGGATGCAATGGCTCAGGCTGTCGCTTCATCAAGAGAAGGGAAGACTGCAGTTGTGTTCTTAAAGGAAAAGGGTTCTTCATTTGAAGATACATTAATAATATTTAGAGCAAAGGATTTTATGGATAAACTTAAAGATGAATAGACAAATGTTTAATTTAGTTAGAGCTATAAAGGCAGAGGAACCTCCTTGTACTAAGTGCAACTGGTTCAAAAGGTGCTCCCTTAATAGGGTAGCATGTGTAATGTTTAAAAACTATGTTGAGTTAGGAGAATCTATAGGAGATAACAAACCAACAACAGAAACATACAAGGAGTTATTTAAAGATGTCTGGTTTAGAATCTCTGAAATCTCTTACACCTAAATCTCCTAGCATTTGGGGGCCTGCTAATAGAGTTCCTTGGACTGACGTGTGTATGATATTATCTACAGTTAGCAACGAGGCCTCAAGATATGGAAGGCTAAAGTATGCTATGGAGTATTGGCAAAGGCCACATATTTTTAGGAGCCTTTTAAGGGCAGCATCAAAGGTTGAATGGAATAAAGTTATACGTAATAAAGACATGTATAACATAATTTCTTTAGCCCTAGAAGAATCTTTAAGCCCTGCTATATGCCCTAAATGCAATGGAAGAAAGCAAGTGATAGTTCAGAGTAGTATATATAAATGTGATGTTTGTTTAGGTGTAGGTACTAGATCAATTAGTGACAGCGTAAGAGCAAGATATATATTTAAAGATATAGATAGTACTCGTGCATATAGACATAGGTATATTAAATATATTAGGCATAATTATTTTAATACTCTTATAGCTACTACACAAGAATGGGAGATAGAATTACATAGAGCCTTTAAGAGAATAAGATGAAATCAAAAAAATATTTGAAGTGGGTTGCAGACCAGCCATGTATTTATTGCGGCAAGGATTCTCAAGCCCATCATCTTAGGATACTAGCCCTGGGCTCTGGTATGAGTAAAAAAGTTCCTGACTATTTTACTCTACCAGTATGCTACGAACATCATGCAGAATGCCATAACGGTACAATAGATAAGGAGACGCAAATGAGATGGTGCCTACAAACTATAGATAGAGCGTTCAAGTGTGGTATAATAGAAGGTAAGTTTTAATGGGTATCGTAACCAAGAATAAAAAATTTAAGATAGATAATCTAGAATCTAAAAGTGATTGCTGTAGATATATAGATTCTTTAGACTTGACAAGCGGTAAGGTAGAGGTTATAGTTAGACCTTACAGCAACAAGAATCAAAGGTCAATAGATCAGAACAATAGATACTGGCATATGATAAGGCAATCATCTAATGAATCTGGATACACTGTTAATGAGCTACATACCATAATGACTATGGAAGTTTTAGGTATGCAGGAAGTTACTAGCCTTAAAGGAGAGACGCGAGAAGTACCAATACAAACATCTAGTTTAACTGTATCACAATTCGGAGAGTATATGGACCAGGTTGAATCAGTTTTAATAAATGCTGGTATATACTACCCTCAACCGGAGACGTAATATGTCTGACTATAAAATGAACTACCTTCCAGATGAAGGTGATGAACAGCAACAAAGGGATAACGAAGAAAGAGAACAGTACGAACAAGAGTATGAACAATGGTTGGATAACCTAGAGAAGAAGTCTAAACTTCAAAGAGAGGAACAAGATGACTCAAACCATAAAGGAAATTGAGCGCCAGCTTAAGAGACCTTTCCCTGTTGTTAAAATTAAATGGAGAAAGGGTGGTGGCAATAAAGAACTAGCTTATATAGATGCAAGAGATGTGATGGATAGGCTAGACGCTACCTTTGGTATAGCTGGTTGGCAAACTAGCTATGATTTTATAGGAGACAGAATGATATGTTGTCTAGTCTGTAAGATAGGAGAAGCGTGGGTTGCTAAATCAGATGGAGCTGATGATACTAAAATAGAATCGGCAAAAGGTGGAATAAGTGACTCATTAAAAAGAGCAGCAGTTTTGTGGGGAATCGGGAGATATCTCTATCATCCAAGAGCATTTGATAAAGATAAGAACCCTGCTTCCTGGGCTACACCAGAAGGATTCGATGCTCTGATGGCAAGTAAAGCATCAGTAACTAAACTGCATACAACGGAGAAGATAGATGGCAGCAAAGAAGACAGTAAAAGCAAAAAAGGAGCCGACTGAATATGATATACTGGTACTAGAGTTAATAAACAATTCCTTGTCAGTAACACGGTCAGTACTAGAAGTTGGTTCAGCTATGGCAAATGATTGCCATGATGTTGATTATACAATACATAAGATATGTAATTTAAAAGGATATAAACGAGAAGATTATTGGGAGGATTTTAAATAATGCATTGGTATGATAAGGAGGGAACACCTCAACACTTTGTACCCAGCAAGAACGGAAAGCTCAGGGCTTCTACACTGCGCGATGCAAGGAAACATGGGTGGATGCCATCAGTTACATCTGTGCTAGATATAATGGCTAAGCCAGGGCTGGATCAATGGAAAATTAACAAGGCCATTAGTGCGGCTCTATCATTAGATAGGTATGAAGCGGAAACAGATGAAGAATACAGAAAAAGAATCTTAGAACATTCTAGAAAAGAATCTAAGGAAGCCTCTGAGAGAGGGACTAGAATCCATAGCATGTTAGAGAAATCTTTTAAGCAAGAAGAAAAACCTGAAGGAGAAAATGAAGCTATCTTTAACTCTGTTAAGTCACTGTTAGATATAAACTGTGGTGAACAAGAGTGGGTGTCAGAGGTAACATTCTCTGAGCCGCATTTAGGCTATGGAGGAATGGTAGATTTAATCTCAGATGAGTGGGCTATAGATTTTAAAACAAAAGAGTTTGGAGCTGACCATAAACAGTTATCTTATGAGTCTATGGCTTACCAACTAATTGCCTATGCAGTAACAGGATTAGATAAGAGTTACAGAGATACCGGAGAAGCAAGCGTTAGGAGAATGGCTAATATATTTATTAGCTCTACGAACCCAGGACTATCGGTGTTCCACGAATGGAAGAAGGAAGACTTTGAAAGATACTGGGAAATTTTTAGTTCATCATTAACATTATGGAAAAATGTTAAACAATACTGGCCGGAGAAACACAATGAAGGGAATTAATAAAGCTATTATATTAGGGTATGTTTGGAAGGAACCCACAATACGTGCTACTAAAAATGGTAGCAAGATAGCGCAAGTAGACATGGTAACAGAGTCAGGTTACGGGGAGTATAAAAAATCTGATTGGCATAAAGTAATCTTCTATGGCAAACAAGCCGATGTGGTGGATTCTTATGTAACTAAAGGTACTAATTTATATGTCGAAGGATCAATTGATTACAGAAAATATACAGGCAAAGATGGTATTGAAAAATATACTACAGATATAAAAGGTTTTATATTACAGATGATCAATAGTCCTGACGCTTACAAGGAGGTGGAAACTCCCCCCGAATATAAGAAAGAAGTTTCTACAGGTATGAAAGAAGCTATGTCTGATATATCTAATCAGGTAGTAGCTGATGACATACCATTCTAAAGGCGAACTATTTGATGAGGTAATGTATAAACTCGCAAGAGAAATATACAAAACAAGACTGGAGGGCTCAGAAGAAAGTACCAAATCTTGGGAGGAAACATTTCTAAAGCACTCCGGCGTAACAATAGATGAGTACATAAAGTACGCTCAAGAAAATAACCTTAAAGAGAAATACATAAATGCTGAAAGAACATGATAGGTATACAGATAAAGATGGCAGTGTTATAATAGAGATAACAGAAGATAATTTTTCTTTGCCTAAAAGAGCTACTAGAATGGCAGTAGGGTATGATCTCTTTGCTACATCAGATAGCGCCATAAGGCCATTAGATAGAAAGCTAATAGGTACTGGAATCAAACTACATATGCCAGAAGGAATTGAAGGACAGATAAGGTCGAGGAGTGGGCTAGCACATAAGTATGGGGTGTTTGTTTTAAATTCACCAGGAACAATAGACCCAGATTATAGAGGAGAGATAAAGGTATTACTATGCAACATGGGTCACATGCCTTTCGACATATCAGAAGGAGATAGAATAGCTCAACTTGTATTTAGCAAATACGAAACGCCATCATTTAACCACACATCAATCTCTCATTATGAAAGAGGTGAAAAGGGATTTGGTAGCACAGGTATCAGCAAGGAAGATATTAATGAATGAATTTAATACAGAGCTAGGAACAACAACATTTAGAAATAAGTATGCATCTAATACTTTTGAGACATGGAGGGATAGAGCGCATACTATTGTAGACGATGTCTGCGGAACACGCAACGGCAAAGACATGCCGGTTATGTCCAAACAAGATAGAGATTATCTAATAAAGATTATAACAGAATTAAAATTTCTCCCTGGTGGGCGTTATATATACTACGCAGGAAGGGATGCAAGCTTCTGGAATAATTGCTACCTACTAAGATTAATGGAGGACTCAAGAGAGGAATGGTCAGCCGTAACACAAAGAGCAATGTCATGCTTGATGACAGGAGGTGGTATTGGTATAGATGTAAGTATTGCTCGCCCAAGTGGGAGGCCACTACGAAGGACAGGTGGCGTAGCTTCAGGTCCGCTTCCGCTCCTAAATGTTATAAACGAAGTGGGCCGCAATGTTATGCAAGGAGGGTCGAGGCGGTCAGCTATGTACGGTTCCTTAAACTGGCAACATGAAGATGCTCAAGATTTCCTAAAGATTAAAAACTGGCACTATTCTAAAGTACCGGGAACAGGACTATCATTAGCAGAGGTCAAGCGTAATAATTTTAATTACCCAGCCCCTCTTGATATGATGAACATCTCTTTAAATTACGACGATGAATTCCTTAAAGAAGTAAGTAATGATAGAATGCCTGACATATTTATGGAAAACTGTAAGCAGGCAATGATGACGGGAGAGCCAGGGTTTAGCTTTAACTTTGGAGACAAGCAAGATGAAACCCTGCGTAACGCCTGCACAGAAATAACATCGAGCGATGATTCTGATGTGTGTAATTTAGGAAGTATCAATATGGGTCGAATAGAAAACATAAAGGAATTTAAGGATGTTGTTAACGTGGCTTCTAAATTTCTAGTATGCGGGACTATAAGGGCACACCTACCTTATACAAAGGTAGAAGAAGTTAGGCAAAAGAATAGACGCCTGGGTCTAGGCTTAATGGGAATGCATGAATGGTTACTTAAGTCTGGATATAAATATGAGATGAATGATGAGCTAAAGAAATGGCTTAAGATATACAGAGATGAATCCGAGAAGGCTGCTAACGAGCACTGTGATAGGTTCTTCTTAAGCAGGCCCAAAGGATATAGGGCTATAGCCCCGACAGGTAGCATCAGCATCCTCGCTGGCACCACCTCTGGAGTGGAACCAATCTATGCTGTGGCTTATAAAAGAAGATACTTACAGGAAGGAACCAAATGGAAGCATCAGTTTGTAGTAGATGGGGCTGCCCAGAATCTTATAGACCAGGGAATTAAACATACGAATATAGAATCAGCTATAGATTTAGCAGCTGACCCGGAAAGAAGGATAAAGTTTCAATATGAATTACAGAAGTATGTGGACCACGCTATTAGTTCGACCCTTAATCTCCCTACTTATGGCACCGAACTAAACAACGAAGGAACGTTGGAAAAATTCTCGAAGATAGTATCTAAATATGCGCATGGTCTTAGGGGCCTCACACTCTACCCCGAAGGTAGTAGAGGAGGGCAACCAATAACAGCCTGTGATTATGAAGAAGCTCACTCAAAGAGGGGGGTTATCTATGAAGATAACAGCGATGAACAATGTATGACAGGGATTTGCGGAATATGACACAAAAACAAGAGTGGTGGAAATGGCACAAGTTAAACCCTAATGTATATGAATTGTTTAAAAAGTTTACATTTGAGGCTATCGACAAAGGACACACTAGATTCTCACATTGGCTTGTAATGAATAGGATTAGATGGGAAACATCTATTGATACAGTAGGAGATGAATTCAAAATACGCAATGATTTCATAGCTTACTATGCAAGATTATTTATGCACGAATTTCCAGAACATAATGAAATTTTTGCAATCAAGAAAATGAAAGAAGATACTACACCATGAAAAAGAAAGAGCCAAAAGACTTACTGATAATACCTGACTGTCATGCTGCGCCTGAGTATGATAACAAAAGATTCTCAGCGCTTGGCAACTTTATAATAGAACAACAACCAGAAATAATAGTTTGCTTAGGAGACTTTGGGGATATGCCTAGCCTATCCTCTTATGATAGAGGCACCAAAGGATTTGAAGGCAGGCGATATAAGAAAGACATACTATCGGTTATAGACGCACAAGAAAAACTCTTTGCGCCTATAAAGAAATTCAATGATGTTAAAAGAGAAAGAAAGGAGAAACAATATAAACCAAAACTACACATGTGTCTTGGTAATCATGAAGATAGGATAGAGAGAGCTGTCAACTCGGCACCGGAATTGGAAGGAGCAATAGGATTAAGCGACTTACAATATGAAAAGTTTGGATGGAAGGTAACACCTTTTAAGAGTTGCCTATCCATAGAGAACATAATCTTCTCTCACTACTTTACATCTGGCGTAGCAGGCAGGCCAATAAGCTCAACCCATGTAGGGTTTCACTTAGTATCTAAACTGCACTGCTCAGCGGTGCAAGGACATTCGCACTTGTATAATCACGCAGAACAAACTAGACCAGACGGGCAGAAAATCTTCGGGTTATCTGCAGGGTGCTATTCACACCCACACTATTCTGAAAGTTGGTGTAGAGATACAGAGTATAACTGGTGGAGGGGAGTGGTTTCATTAAAGGGGTTAGATGGAGAAGGCTACTACGATGAGATTAGTTCTATAACCCAACGTAAACTAACCAGGAGTTATCTATGAGCGAACTAAAGAGATGTCCATTTTGTAATGGTGTTGCTAATGCAGGGTTATTCCTGGTCGGTTGCCCGAAATGCAAGATGACATTTCCATTTGACCCACAAAAGAAAGGAGCTATGAATGAAGCAATAGATAAGTGGAATAAGAGAAAGACGGATGATTAGAACAGCGCTAGAGTTAGTTATCTGGTATGCTTGTTATATTTTCATTTCTGGTTTTATTGCCTACTTGTTTTTGGGATGAGATACTTGTCGCCCCCGAAAGGGGGCGTATTTTTTTAACACACCCACGAGGAAATGCATGGGTAGCAAACCAATCACCACTCTCATCTTTCGTACACGCAACCTTGATAGTATCCTTATCTTTATATATAAGATATCCATAAGTATAGAAAGTTGGAGGAATAACCTCCTCAAGTTTTTCCCACCCACACGTTGCAAATATATCACGCCACTCTACCTCTACTAGTAAAGGCTTCTTTACTTTCACTAGAATAACCTTTCAAATCTCTTGAGACTTTCAGCCCACTTCCTATGTTCTTGTATGATTTTAAACATATGTTCTCTGTACTCATTAGCAAGTCTTTCTCTCTTTTCTCTGCTCAAGCTTGGATCACTCAACATCCGCTCAGCCCGTTGCTGTATTTTTCTAATCTCTCTCTCCTTAAAATACAAAGCAGTTTCTACATCCTGTGGACCCAGCTTCTGACGACTGACGCCGAACCATGAAAGAGTAGCATCCTTCAAAGTAAACCTTGGTAGGCCATCCCTATCTATATTACCATCAAGAATATCAGCAGCCATCATAGTTTTAATTAATGGTCCGCCTCCTGTGATAATATCTCCCGCCTTATTGCGAGGCGTAAGCATTGGTGGAATCATATAACTAGCTACAAACATCATCATATCTTGATACCTTTGATGCACTGGATCAAACTCATTATATATAGGCTGTCTAGTAAAGGGGTCCTTATTAAGTTTAAGGGCAATAGGTATTTCAGCAGGCCCTGTAAACATCCCTATGCTCTTATAGATAGCATCACCAAATTCACCCTTCGCTACATTCTTAGCAAGAGCTGCATGAGCACCCCAAGGTAAGAAGAAACTTACATCCCACGCCTGCCATCTGTTGTTCTCATCCTTATACGGAAAGACCATGGTGCTAAACTCTTTCTCCATATAGTCAGGTAAGAAATCCATCAAAGCGTCCCAATCACCCTCATCCAGGTCATCATTCTGAGACAAGAACATTTCCATTAGCAGGTAAGGTAACGCAGCATATTTAAGGGAAGCGAACGGATGGTTCTTTATATTTCTAGCCATCTGAGCCATCACCTTTGCATTAAAGGTAATAAACGGAGAGCCTAACGGTAGGGTCCTTAGCATCCTAATGCCCTGTGAAACATTACCATAGTCTAGAAGCGCTTCATTAGCTAGCTTAGCTGCCTCAACCTCTTTCTTGCCATGATTCTCCATGAGGTCTATCATCTTAGCAACCTTAAACAATACCTCTGTCTTCTGGTATGCCCTGCCTCCAACATCCCCATAGTCATTAAAGAATATCCTAGCTCTAGCCCACATACCCTCAAAGCTATCTCCTTTAGCCTTTACTGTAGCTAACTCCCTATCAATCTGACCCAGTTCTGTAGCTGCAAACGTAGTTGTTTCAAGACCATACTTTCTAGCAAGCTGCATGTATTTACCATTAGTAGATACGTCATGCATTGCTTTGCTTACCGCACCAGGAATCCTTAAGAAGTTTGTCCCAGATACATTCATTAGTATAGCATTAGATATCATATTCCTAACCTGAGTGGGAATATTCATTGGGACTTTAGTATACTTAAAAGTTGTCTGCGCTCTGCCACTCCACTTTAGTAGCCATCCCCATGTAGGATTACCTGTTATGCCAAGGCCATTTATATCATTCCATATATCCTTATGCACCCACAGCTCACGCATAGCGCCGTACCTAGGAGAGTCAGGAACCTTCCTGTAGTTATCCATGTTAAGCCCACGCATATCTACACTAACCTGATCAGCTGCTGCATTCATTTCTGAAGAAAGTTCTAGCATTTCAGCCGACCTTGCGGGGTCAACCCTCTTGCCAGCATTAGCTCTGGTAGATATATCCGACGCCAGATTCTTAAAATAAGCGGCTGTCCCTATCATATTTCTGAAGGTCATTATCTGACCAGGCAATACCCATTTGTTATTACCAGGATCACTGGCTATATAGCTAAGGTATTCTATGATAGCTAAGTCACTACCTGCCATAGTAAGATACCTGCCAGCCAAGAATGCTGGATCATCTATACGACCAGATATAACATCATTCAGAAATTTCTCATGATCTTTTCTATGTTTAGTATACGTAAGACTTGACGCTCTAAGACCACCAATACCTATCCTATCACGCCCACCCATTACGTGTTCCATATAAACACGGGGTAAATACTGGTTCTTCCATTCAGCATATTGAGCATCAGTAATAAGACCCGCAGCAACTAGCCTCTCACCCATACTGGCTATCTCTTTCTTTGTCTCGATTACCTTTTCCTTTATACTGACAGATGGAGCTGTAGGGCCAGCCCTGGCTCCTCTTACTACAGTTCTATGTTCAGCAAACTTAACCTTTCTAGTTGGGAGTTTAGACGGGTCAGCATTCCTGGTAGTAAAGTATTTATATATGGCTTTCTTTTCTGTGGGTGTAGCCTCGTTAAGAACATCAAAAACTATCCTACCTGTGTTAGCCCATTCTCCTACCTTTCCCTTGGTAAGCATACGTTTAGCCTCTAAAAGAGTATACCCTTCTACAGCCATCAAAGGTTCAATCCTTCTCTGCATCCACTTAAGCGCTGAGTTTGCACGAGCAGTCCCAATCCTAGACTTAACAACCTCTCTAGCTGTCTCTCTTTCTAACCTTCTAGACTCAACTATAGCAGAGGAATTAGGTTGACTTATAACTTTCTTAGTAGAGAATATACCAGTACCAGAATCAAATGATAGATCATCAACAGATTTATATTGGTTATCATCCAGAAGAGTCCAGCTTTTACTACCAACATCTTCTGCATCATTGGTATATTCTATTGAATCGTAACCCTCTTCTTTTAAGAGCGCTCTTAATTCCCTAGAAAATTTTGCCTCTAAGCCAAACGCTCCAGCTATATCACTCTCATCAAGTAAAGACCTCCTAGTTCTAGCATTGCTTCTAGCAAGCTTAGATATCTTCTCCCATACAACCTCTTGTGCCTCTGGGGAATTGTATGCTACACCCCCCCTTAGAACTCTATTAGCATGAGTAAACCAAGAGGTTGGGTCACTAAAGTTTCCTAGGTCTCCAGCTATAAAAGGATTCTGTACATTTATATATCCACGCCTTATATTAGCCCCCTTCTCAAACCATGTGTAACCAACCTCTTTCTGCATACCTAATGAATCAAATAAACCCTGAGCATCAGCTAAATTATCTGATGTTCTTAGTCGAAGCTTAGGGTCCCAACTAATAGCTATCTTGTCTAGGTCACGATTAGAAATCCTAGCCTCCCACCCAGGTTTCCACGCTTCCACCTCATCAGCTAACTCAGCCAAGGCTTCACTCTCTTGGATTGGCTTATCTCTAAAGTGTTTTGATGCAGCTATATTAATAGCAGCAATAGAGGTTCCTACATGTAATCCAAGTTGGGTCTTCTCTATTAGAGGAGCGCTCCAATCGCTAGGAGTTCCATGATACACAGGTTCTTTCATTATAGAACCATCTAGAAACTCCTTCCTTTTCCTATCCCTAAGCCTAGACATATTCTTGGAATCGCCATGCCTTTCTAAGGCTAGTATACCAGAGTGCCAAGTAGAATAACCAATAAGATTTACAATATCATCAAGAGTTATATTTGAAGCATTCATATCAGTTCCAAATACCTTATTGAAAAATGTTCTAAATGCATCCTTTATCTTATCTAGTAATCCTTTTCTAGAAGGAGAGTCTAAGGCTGGTTGCTTGATCTCTACTACATGAGCAAGAACCTCTTCCCAGAACTCACGCCTACCGTGGAAATTAATATGCTTGGCTGCTGGGTCAAACGGTCTGCCAGAATCAGCTTTCTTATACTCATAGTTACGCATTACCCTAGCAACAGCTGTATTAACTATGTCGTCCCCATTCTGCCCTAACTTATAAAGCTCATCTAGAACTGAGTTCCATTCGCTACCGCTGAATACATCTCTACCAAAGTGTACCCCTACCTCATGGAATAACAACCCTCTTACATCTTTGGCAGTCATGTCAGAAGGGAGTTTATCTCGTATAAAACTGATAGTTCCATCGCCTCTAGAAACAAAAGCCTGTGCAGTATCAGACGCACCCATATCCTTTGCTTTGTTTCTGTCTATGAAGTTTATAAACCCTATCTCTTCTAGTCGTCTTGCTCCCTTATCCCCAAAGATACTTCTAACCTGAGACCTAACTAACTTCTCTGCCTGCCCAGGAGAATGGAATGTTGTTGTCTTGTTAAGACGCCTGCTCTCTACAACATCATCGTTCTCTTTCGTTTCAGTCAGATCATTTTTTGTGTATGCATCCTCCATAGGAGAGACATACCACTCCATTATGGAAGCGGCAATATCTTCTTTCTTTCCTTTGGGGTTATAGTTAAAGTCGGGATTTAAAGCTTTAATATTAGCTGCTAGACTTTTAACTTCATCGACTGAATAGCCGTTTTGTGATGGTGGGGTGGTTAACTTACTGTGCAGGTCAGCTGGATTCTCATTAGCTAGAATAGAATCAACGCTTACCTTATCTATAGACTTCCTTTTTTTTCTATCGGCCCTCTCTCTTGCATACTGACGATCTAGAGCAGACTCTTCATTGGCTATCCCATAGCCAAACAGCCTGTCAAACTCTGCCTCAGATATCTCTCCTTCTTCTGCGACTTCTCTTCCTACTCTAGCTACATCAGCTTGATACATCTCATCTGTTTGTTGCTCAGCTGTCTGCTCTTCGTCTACTACTTCTGCCTCATCGAGGCTTAATATCTCTACATCCTCCCCAAATATATTGGCTAAGACTGCCCTATAATTGCCAGAATTTATTTCTAGTTCGCTAACTGTTTCAGCTTCAGTAACCTTATCAAATTCTACCTCTAATTCTGGGTATTCATTATATAGCCTAGCCCATTCAGAAGAAGTAGCATTTGCAACATCAAGACCGGGCTCTTTATCCTTTAAATATTTTTCAGCGTAATCAATAAAATCACCTGGAGGAGGACTAGGAAGGTTATCTACATCAACCTCAATACGCTTTATTTTTGATGGAGGTATTACCTCAGATGTTTTAACTGTTAAATAGTCTGGGGCAAACGCCCTTGTTATTTGTTCACCAGATACAGGCCCATCAAAAATAATTCTGAATGTCCCATCAGCATATACCTTTTGATCGGCATCCTCTACAGAAGACCCCACTGCTAATCCTTTTTTTGCAATACCCTTTAAGTCATTTAATGTCTCTGTGGAATGCGCTGTTTCTAGAATACTCCTAACATCTGCCTCATCAAGGCTTGTTTCAACAGGTTCTATATCCTCCATTAACAC
>Ga0208406_1000547_pt1 | contig 15116 bp, 16 predicted proteins | sample ETNtaG_15_FD_185769 | JGI IMG/M metagenome (GOLD analysis project Ga0208406, IMG submission 185769) | Marine microbial and viral communities from oxygen minimum zone, Eastern Pacific Ocean - ETNP201302PF89A (SPAdes) (version 2) | ecosystem: Environmental > Aquatic > Marine > Oceanic ...
CAACTGCATCATGCAGATGATCGGGGGCAATCATTGGTTGACAACCTTGTATGCCGCAGCAGAAAGGCCGCCTAGAAGGCGGCCTTTCTGTGGAGCGATAGAGTAAACCGCGCTTAGACCTCTTTCTTGGGGGGTGCCGAGACGTCAGCAACGGACTTCTTCAACATTGACTGCACACTCTCGGCATAATCACGGCCAAGCGCGACCGCTTCCTCGGAATCCTTGGCAATACTCGCTAATAGATCACGGGCAACTTCAGCCTGCTTTTCCAAGTAACCCTTAGCATCGTCGAGGTCTTTGACCTCCAGCCCTGCACGGGTGTTGCTAAGTGCGAGGTCGGCATAGTTACGCGCGGCTTTGAACTGTAAGTTGATCAGTTTCTCGAAATGCTCAAATGCACTCTTGCTGACGTCGCTCGCAGCCTTAATTGATTCGTCTAATTGGATGGGGGTTGTTTTCATGGTTCAGTTCCTTGTCATTGGGAGAAGTAAACAATTATGTTGCAGTGCAGTATAATCATTGTTATTGTGCAGTGCAACATTTATTTTATAGATTAATTTATCATATTATTTCAATGACTTATAGATTTCTTCTTGCGGCGATTACCATTTCCCAGGCCTGAAGTAAGGCGATGGGAAAGATCAATGGCGGATTATTGTACGACGTTGTCCACTATTATTTTTTTTGGTCTGGGCTTATTCTGCCCAGTATTGACTTGATTCTCTAATTCTTGTCGGGCACCACACAACGGTGTCTCACTTTCGTTGGCTTCTGATTGAAGAACTGATTACTTGCTGGATCCCCGGTGTTTTTCATCCTGGGGCTCCTTTTTAGCAGTCGCCGAACCGGTATTTCGGTTGGGGGTAAGTCCTGCGGACGCGAGGAAATTTTGTTGTACTTCTTGCCAGATCTCGAGATTCTGCTTCGCCAGGTTAGACAGTGGGCCGACCGAGGATTTTTCCAGAAGGTCTGCGAACTGATCCTGGTAGGCCTGTTGCTGTTCCATGAAAAGCCCTAAGCTCTTGTTCAGGTAATCCGAAAAAGTGTGCTGGGTAGCATCACCATAAAAACGGATCATCCGAGTTAGGATTTCGGTGGTAAGAAGCGGCTCTCCTCCAGCTTCCTGTTCGTTGATAATCTGAAGGAGAATATTTCGGGTGATGTCCTCACCTGTATTGGCATCTTGTACTTCGAAATCGACGCCCCCAACGATCAGTTGCCGAAGGTTGGCAACGGTGACATACCGGCTGAGATTGGTATCGTACAGTCGCCGGTTGCGATATTTCTTAATAATCCGAGGCTCGCTCATCACCGTACTCTGATTCTATTGTGCAACGCAATAATATAATAATAGGGCTAACCTCACAATCCATCGACACCAGAGCCGGGCAATTCCTCAGTACATGTGCTGGCCACCGTTGATCGAGAGCGTCGATCCAGTGATAAAAGAGGTCTTCTCCTCTACCAGAAATCCTGTTGCATGCGCGATATCTGACGCATACCCAAGGCGACCGACTGGTATCCTGGCGATGATCTTTTCCAGCACTTTCTCGGGTACTGCCCGTACCATATCAGTATCCACGTATCCCGGTGCAATTGCATTGACGGTAATCCCTTTGGCTGCGTTTTCCTGGGCCAGTGCCTTGGTAAATCCGTGAATTCCAGACTTGGCTGCAGCGTAATTCACCTGTCCGTACTGCCCTGCCTGACCGTTAATCGAACCAATGTTGACGATCCGCCCAAACCCACTCTCTCGCATACCTTCGATAACGTTCCGACACATGTTGTAACACGAAGTTAAATTGGTTTGCACCACGGCATTCCAATCGTCAGGACCCATCCGGTGCAAAGTGCCATCACGTGTGATGCCAGCGTTGTTGATCAGAATTTGGACGGGGCCACCGAGGTCCTCGGCAATCTTTTTAACGGCGGCAGCGCACTCATCAAAAACAGCGACGTCGAACTTGTAGGTCGCAATTCCAGTAGCTTTACTGAATTCCTCCGCAGCCTGGTCGTTACCTGCATATGTGGCAGCAACCTTGTGGCCCGCCTCGCTGAGTTCGATCGAAATCGCCTTGCCAATTCCGCGAGTACCACCTGTGACAATTCCAACTCGTGACATTTTCTTCTCTCCAGTTCTTTCAAATCGGCCATCATTAGCCGCTGTTTACCGCAGTAGATCGGATTTGTAGATTCATCCCCGTTCTATGCAAAGTGCAATGCCCATACCCCCACCGATGCACAACGTAGCCAAACCGCGCTTCGCTTCTTGGCGGCGCAGCTCATGCACCAACGTTACCAAGATACGTGCACCGGAAGCCCCAATTGGGTGGCCAAGCGCAATCGCCCCGCCATTCACATTTACGATCGATGGATCCCAGCCCATTTCCTCGTTCACCGCCAGTGCTTGTGCAGCAAACGCTTCATTGGCTTCGACCAGATCAAGATCGGATACGCTCCAAGCCGCTTTTTCGAGAGCACGACGGCTAGCCGGTATGGGTCCGGTACCCATGATGGATGGGTCCACACCAGCGGTGGCCCAGGCAACAATTCGAGCCAACGGTTCGATCCCACGACGCTCTGCCTCTGTTGCGCTCATCAGCACCATAGCTGCTGCACCGTCGTTAAGACCGGAAGCATTCCCAGCCGTGACCGAACCGTCTTTGGCAAACGCGGGGCGTAATTCAGCTAATTTCTCTGCGGTAGTGCCGTGCCGGGGAAATTCATCCTGTTTCACTACAGTTTCACTCTTGCGCGTTTTTACCGTGACAGGAACGATTTCCTCCGTAAAATGGCCAGACTTCTGTGCTGCTTCTGTTTTGCGCTGGGAGTTGGCCGCGAACACATCTTGCGCTTCTCGGGAGATCTTGTACTTGTTGGCAACATTCTCTGCTGTATTACCCATGTGATAGCCTTTGAATGCATCCCATAAGCCATCTTTGATCATGGAGTCGACCATCTCTAGCTGCCCCATCTTCTGTCCAGAGCGGAGATACGCACAGTGCGTTGACCGGCTCATGCTCTCTTGCCCACCAGCGATCATGATATCGCTGTCGCCAGTAAGGACCGCCTGATAGCCCATTGCCACTGCCCGCAGACCCGATCCGCAGACTTGGTTGATCGTAAGCGCTGTTTTCTCGACTGGAATGCCAGCTGCGATGGCCGCTTGGCGGGCTGGGTTCTGACCTGTTCCAGCAGTCAATACGTGACCCATGATCACGTCCGAGACAGCCTCCGCGTCCAGATCTGCGCGTTGCAACACTGCTCGGATCACTTCACATCCCAAATCACTCGCAGCAAGTGAGCCCAAGCCGCCGTTAAAAGTGCCAATTGGGGTGCGCGCTGCACTGACAATAACTACGTCGCTCATATCCTTGTCCTCGTTTGCTTGGTGGCTGTTTGCTGCTATTGAACCGAATCAGGAATCATCGCCCCAGTATAGAATCTATTCTGGATATATTCTATGCTGGGGGAAAGGCCGCCGTTTCAAACGACCATTTACCGATACGATCAATAAAGACTAGCGTTATGCGCTCTTTTTGGCAGCAACTTCACCAACGGACTTCTTTACCAACGACTGCAGGTTCTCCGCGTAACTGCGGCCAACCGTGATCGCTTCATTAGAATCCTTCGCATAATACTCAAAGACACTACGGGCGACTTCGGCCTGCTTGCCCAAGTATGCCTTGGCACCATCGAGGTCTTTGACCTCCAGGGCTGCCTGGGTATTTGTAAGCGCAACATCAGCATAGTTGCGAGCAGCATTAAACTGTAAGTTCATCAGTTTCTCAAAATATTCCAGCGTGATCTTGCCGACCTCGTTGCTTGCAGCGACGGCTTCATCGTATTGAATTGGGTTTGCTTTCATGGCTTGATTTCTCGGTATTACATGGATTTAACTAATTGGTGCAGTGCACAATATCATGATTCTTTGTGCATTGCAACATTTTCTTTTCTCCTATATACTACTTTTTATTATCAATTAGTTAGATTCAGACAACGGGTAACAGAAACACCCTCAGGGAACATATAGGAAGCACATGTATGCATTGTGCGGTGCATCAACACCAGTAATCAAGGCGAGATCCGGGAAGTATCGGTTTTCCAGCCCTGTTACCAACCGGTGCTACCGACGACCCCTGTCTCGTGTTACCTTGGTAACCTGAGCGGCTGTTCACCGAACAAGTAGGCTATGACCACCACTGAGCCCGAAGATCAGCAGGCAGGGGCATCTGTCGAAGATCAAGAATTGGGTTGCAGGAATTTATGCAGATGGGGCTGAAACGATGATTTCGCAACTTAAAACAGCTCTTTCGCTGGTCAAGATTCGGGCAAGAATGGGGACGTTATCCGGAACAGAAGGGCTGATCTGTCCACATCATCTATGTGGCAGCCAAGTCTGGAATGGGCGGGGATCTACCAGGGCACGGGTGCAGGTAAGGGCCGAGTAACTAAGGAGATTGCGGTGAATGGCTATGTATTCAGGAATATTAACGCGGGGTTAGACAGCCGTAACCGCTCTATCCATGGTGGCTAGCAAAAATACAAACAGGAGACCGATTATGGTAGCTACAGATGACAAAAAAAAACAAGACAGTGTCGCGGAGTGGACTGATGCGATGAATTCCCTTGCTAGCAATTGGCAGCAAGCAATGGATGACTGGCCCTCTATGTGGAGTGAAAACATTAATTCATCACTGAATGCTACCGGCGAGTCACTCAAGGACAGTTTGCAGAAAAATCCTACCGATCTTCTCGCCAATCTGCCATTGGCCAACGTCGACCGAGCCAATATCGTTTCCGCACAGACGGAGCTGTGGCAGGACTATCAGAAACTCTGGCTACACACCGCAAGTCGACTCCTCAATCCCGACAGTGTGCCTTTAGAAGACGATAGCAGGGATCCCCGTTTCAAAGATCCACTGTGGTCGGAGAATCCTGTTTTCGAATTCATCAAGAAGTCCTATCAACTAAACAGCAAGTGGCTGTGCAGTTACCTATCCAACATCGCGGGTCTTGATGAGGCCACCGGCAAGAAGGTCGAGTTCTACGGTCAGCAGATGGTCGATGCAATGGCACCGACCAACTATCCGTTGACCAATCCGATGGTATTGAGAGAGATCGCGGATACCAAGGGTGAAAACATTATTCGCGGATTCGATAAATTAGTGGAGGATCTGAAAGATGGCTTTGGTGGCTTTCGTCCTCGGCAGTCGCATGTTGAAGATTTTGAGATCGGCAAGGATATTGCGGCCACCCCAGGTGATGTAATTTTTCAGACCCCGATTATGCAGCTAATACAGTACGCGCCAGCGACGGTGGACGTCTATAAGAAGCCCCTGTTGATTGTGCCACCTTGGATTAATAAGTTCTATGTTCTCGATCTTCACTCGGATAATTCATTTATCAAGTGGGCTGTCGATCAGGGACATACAGTCTTCGTGGTCTCCTGGGTCAATCCCGACGAGACGTATGCCGACAAGAGCTTCGACGATTATGCGACCGAAGGTATTCTTGCTGCACTCGATGCTATCGAACAAGCTACTGGCGAAAGGCAGGTCAACGCTATCGGCTATTGCATCGGCGGTACGTTGATGGCGGCAACACTGGCGTACATGGCTCAGCACAATGATGACCGAATTACCAATATCACCTTTCTTGCTACCCAGGTTGATTTTGAGGATGCCGGTGATCTTAAGTTGTTTACGGATGAAGAGCAGGTGGCCTCCATCGAACAGCAGATTACGGACAAGGGATATCTGGACGGTGAGATGATGGCAACGGCTTTCAATATGCTGCGTGCTAATGACTTGATCTGGTATTTCCATGTCAACAATTACCTGATGGGAAAAGAACCGCCAAAATTCGATCTCCTGTACTGGAATGCGGATGCAACCCGCTTTCCGGCCAGGTTACTTATCGACTATCTGCGAGGCTTCTATGTTGAAAACAGGCTTTCAACACCAGGGGCATTTAAGCTGTTGGGCACCCCGATTGACCTGGGTAACATCAATATTCCCGTCTACCTCCAAGCTACCATCGGGGATCACATTGCCCCGGCTGAGTCTGTGTTCAAAGCAACAAAGCTCTACAGCGGCCGTGTGCGGTTTGTCCTGGGCGGCTCAGGTCATATCGCTGGAGTTATTAATCCGCCGAAGCCTGGCAAATATCAGTACTGGCTCAATAGCAAGCGCAAGAAATATGACTCGGTTGCAACCTGGAGAGAAGATGCTGTCGAACATCCCGGTTCCTGGTGGCCAGATTGGAACAAATGGCTGTCGACAAAGTCCGGCGGCAAAGTGCCAGCGCGAAAAATTGGTAGCGGCAAACTCCAGTCGTTGGAACCCGCGCCAGGCTCATACGTCAAGGTACGATCTTAAAAGGATTGGCCTGCCACACTGACGGGCCTAGTCAACCGGGATTCAGGCCATAAGCGGGATTATGTGATACGAAAAATTTTTTAGAATGATGTAGGTAAAGCAGCAGCGACTGGCGCGCGTAGCGGATGCCCCTTGACACAGGCCGGTAGCGGTGGCTTTCCCCACACTCTGGTTGTAACCGCTCAACTTTCCGAGTTAATCGGATCGTCTTCTTTCGCCAAGCGCGACCCGCGAAAGGGCGCCTTTGCCGCCCTGTTTCCGGTGGCCGAATTCACCATGCCAAATTGGCTTGAGAATTAAATAGCTTTGCGCTACGGTGACCCGACAGTACTACTTTACAGACTGTGATTAATCGCGATCACTATTCTTGGTGTCTGGCGAAAACTGGGCGAATAACTGTTCCGGGAAGTTCTCCCAGGCTTTAGCTGCAGCAGGCATCCAGGTTTTCATCAGCGTTTCTGGATCCATGGCGCTGATCTGGCTGGACATTTGTTCCTGCACCTGAGACATCATCATGTCATTAAGTTTTTCTACATTAGGTAAGCCAAAAAATTCACGGGCTTCCTCAGGCGAACATTCGATCTCGATCTTGAATATCATGTTGGAATCTCCACTTTCGACAATTACACCTTAGCATAGCAGCGCACGGGGCCGGAATGACTTCGATACTCGAAGGTAAGTTCCGGACATCAGTGCATGGCCCGCCGGGCTCTGGACCCTCACCCACGGTCAGCACCTGCCAGAGAATGACTTCGTCGACCTGTTCGCGCTCCACCCCGCCGCGCTCTAGCATGATTCGGGAACCTCAATGAATACATGTCATCCTTAATAATTCTCCACACCGGCCATATCCGGGAGCTTGTGGGCAATTCCTTTATGGCAATCGATGCATGTTTTCTCGCCGTCCGCTAACTGCGTCGAGTGAGCCTTATCGGCGCGTTTGCCTTGCCGGGTGAAATCCATGTATTCGAAGTCATGGCAGTTACGACACTCCAAGGAGTCATTGGCCTTTAAGCGCGTCCACTCATGTTTAGCGAGTTCAAGTCGTTTTTCGAGAAATTTCTCACGAGTGCTTATGGTGCCGAAGATCTTTCCCCATACCTCCTTGGTGGCCTGGGTTTTCCGCGCGATTTTGTCGGTCCATTCATGGGGCACGTGACAATCGGGACAGGTAGCACGCACACCGGACCTATTGGTGTAATGGATAGTGGTTTTCAGTTCCTGGTAGACATTGTTACGCATTTCGTGACAGCTGATGCAAAATGTTTCGGTGTTGGTGGCCTCCAAAGCGGTGTTAAAACCGCCCCAGAAAATGATTCCGGCGATGAAACCACCGATAGTTAAGAACCCAAGGCTGAAATACCGACTGGGCGTTCTCAGCACTGTCACCTGCTTTTTTGCCCATTCGATCATGGCAAGCTCCCGATCATAGCTCCTTACCAACCCGTCGCAGAATCAAGTCAACATCCTCGAAGATGTTATCGACCAGGGGCCTGGTTTCAACCTGTGTTACATGGCACTGGTTACAGAAGTAGCGCCGAGGTGACATCGCAGCGAGAAAATTGCCGTTTCGATCCACGTAGTGGGTCACACTGACCATCGACGCTCCCGATTGCTCAGTATGTCGGCGGTTATGGCAGGTAAGGCATTTGTTTGTAAACAAGTCAACCTGATACTCGTCTATATTGTGAGGAATGGTCGGCGGTTGCATTGAGTAATTGCGCTTGCGCTTGATGTCGTTATCCTCGACTTGCTCTATCCGTGGCGCCTTGGGTTGCTGCGCGATCGATACACCACCCCTTAGCGTGGCAATATTGTCGTCAGCGTACGCGGAGCACATGATGCCAAACAAACCTATGCAAACTATCATCTGTTTCATAACAAGCTCCTAGACCTTGACTATCTTCACGGCACACTTCTTATAGTCGGTCTGTTTGGAGATCGGATCGGTCGCATCCAGGGTGACCTTATTGATGAGCTGGCTGGCATCGAACCAGGGCACGAAGACTAGTCCTCGCGGTGGTTTATTGCGGCCCCGCGTTTCCACCCGCGTACGAATCTCGCCGCGGCGTGAGACCACGCGCACTTCTGTGCCCCGCCGCATGCCGTTGTCCTTGGCGTCATCCGGATGCATATAGACGACGGCATTGGGAACGGCGCGGTAGAGCTCCGGTACCCGCTGGGTCATGGAGCCGGAATGCCAATGCTCCAGTACCCGTCCGGTGGCAAGCCAGAACCGATACTCGTCATCCGGGGATTCTGGCGACGGCTCATAGGGCAGCGCAAAGATCACCGCCCTGTTGTCCTTCTTACCGTAGAACTGATATCCGGTGCCCGGCTCAACGTACGGATCACTGCCCTCCCGATAACGCCAGCGTGTCTCCTTGCCGTTGACCACCGGCCAGCGCAGACCACGTTCCTCGTGATATCGGTCAAAGGGCGCCAGATCGTGCCCGTGGCCACGGCCAAACTGGGCGTATTCCTCGAATAAGCCTTTCTGGATATAGAAGCCAAAGTGCTTGGCCTCGCTGTTAGCAAAATCCGGATCCATTTCGCTCAGTGGATACTTGTCCACTTGGCTGTTGCGAAACAACACCTCGTAAAGCGTCTTGCCTTTGTATCCGGGATTGCGCTCAAGGAGCTCCCTGGGCCAGACCTCGTCGGTGGTGAAACGCTTGGAAAACTCCACGGTCTGCCATAAATCGGATTTCGATTCACCCGGTGGGTCCACCATCTCGTGCCAGAATTGGGTGCGCCGCTCAGCATTGCCGTAGGCACCCTCCTTCTCCACCCACATGGCCGTCGGCAGGATAAGATCCGCGGCCTGGGCGGTCACTGTAGGATACGCATCGGAGACAACAATGAAGTTTTCAGGGTTGCGGTAGCCGGGATAACCCTCCTCATTGAGGTTGGCGGCGGCTTGCAAGTTATTGTTGACCTGTACCCAATAGGCGTTCATCACACCATCGCGTAACATGCGGTTCTGCAGTACGGCATGAAACCCGGGCTTGGCGGGAATGATCCCTTCTGGCAGCTTCCAAATCTTCTCCGCTATGTCGCGGTGTTCTTTTTTCGTTACCACCAGATCAGCGGGCAGCCGGTGGGTGAAGGTGCCCACCTCACGGGCGGTGCCGCAGGCCGAAGGCTGACCGGTGAGCGAGAACGGGCTGTTGCCGGGGGTCGCGATCTTGCCGGTCAGAAGGTGCAGATTGTAGACCAGGTTGTTACACCAGACCCCCCGGGTGTGCTGGTTAAAGCCCATAGTCCAGAACGAGGTGACCCGGATGTTCGGGTTGGCATAGAGCTCGGCCAGCTGATCCAGTTTTTCCTTGGGCACGCCGGAGAGCTTCGACACTGACTCGGCATCGTAGGCTTTGACGAACTCCGCGTACTCCTCGTAGGTCATGGGCTGGGCCTCACCTGCTCTGTCGGCGTTCTTCGCCTTTTGCTGCAGTGGATGCTCGGGGCGCAAACCGTAGCCGATGTCGGTATTGCCACGCTTGAAGTTGACGTGCTTATTAACGAAGTCCCAGTCGACCCGGTCATGCTCGATGATATAGCGGGCGATGTAGTTAAGGATGGCAAGGTCGGCCTGGGGCGTGAACACGATAGGCAGATCGGCCAGATCGAAGCAGCGGTTCTCAAAGGTGGAAAGCACCGCCACCTTAACGTGGGACGCGCTCAGCCGGCGATCGGTCACCCGGGTCCAGAGAACCGGATGCATCTCCGCCATGTTGGAACCCCACAGTACGAAAGCATCAGCACTTTCCATGTCGTCGTAGCAACCCATGGGTTCGTCCATGCCGAAGGTACGCATGAATCCCGCCGCCGCCGAGGCCATGCAGTGCCGGGCGTTGGGGTCGATGTTGTTGGAGCGGAAACCGGCCTTATAGAGCTTTGCGGCGGCATAGCCCTCCCACACCGTCCACTGGCCTGAGCCGAACATGCCGACAGCCGTGGGTCCCTTTTCCCGCAGGGCCTTCTTGAACTTCTCCTCCATGATGTCGAAGGCCCGGTTCCAGCTGACGGGCGTGAAGTCACCGCTTTTGTCGAAAGTTCCGTTCTTCATACGCAGCAGCGGCGTCGTTAAACGGTCTTTGCCGTACATGATCTTCGACAGAAAATATCCTTTGACACAGTTCAGGCCCCGGTTCACCTCGGCCTTGATGTCGCCGTGAGTCGCCACCACCCGACCGGCCTTAACGGCCACGTTGACACCGCAGCCAGTGCCACAAAACCGGCAAGGTGCTTTGGCCCATTTCAGCTTCGTCAATTCAGAATCGGTAATTAAATTCGTACTATAGGCGGGCGAATTGACACCGGCCGCTACAGCGGCGGCCGCTACAGCGGAGTCTCTGATGAAATCACGTCGCGTCATTGTCATCGGTCGATCTCCTGTTCTAGTGAATCACGTGGTTCGCAGTGATGGTAGACGAGGGCAGCCGACAGGACTCCCTCGATTGCACTAATGAAAGCCACCTGTTCTGTAATCTCTGCTTCGTTGTTCGTCTCCAAGAGCACAATAAGCTTGCCCTGACCCGCACCTAAGGGAACCTCCGCACGCGGAAGTTCCCCGATCATCGCGGCGATAGTATCCAGTTGGGTAGGATTGCCTTGCACAACGAGGCTCGAAATGTGAACTTCTTCTTTCACGCTAAAGAGGAGACCTTATTTAGCAATCAAGATGACGTGCAGATCCCGTGGGCCATGGGCGCCAATCTGTAGCGTCTGCTCTACATCGGCCGTCTTTGAGGGGCCGGTGATGAAGTTTACGGTTCGCGGTACTTTGTCGAGGGCGCGCAGCTTCAGCCAAACATCCTCGATATGGGAGACGAGCTGATCCTTATCGACGATGACGATGTGCACGTCCGGCAGAAAGTTGAGGGAAGTGGGGCTTTTATCGCTCGAAAGCAACACCACGCTACCGGTTTCCGCCACCGCACAAAAGACGGGCGTGACACTGACCAGATGGTCACCGCGGGTGTTCCCATAGCTGACCTCGAGCCCCTCGCCCCACGCCATTTCCTGTAGTGCGGGAGCCACGCGGATCTTCCCCACCACCCCATTGGTTTGCAGATAGGCGGAGATGGCTGCGGGCGCCTCGCCCGGCGTGTCGCATTGTTCGAAGGTACCACCACCCTGCGCCAGTTTTTCTCGAAAGTGCGCGAATAGATCGCCGGGCAGTTTCGGGCGGATGTGTGGCGGCACCCGATCTATGCGTTGCTCTAGCTCAACCCGCCACCCGTCCTCGCGACCGCCAGACACAGCGTCACAGACTCTACCCAATATGCGCTCTCTAGCTGCACTCATGGTCAATTTTTCCTTGCTTAGGCAGGTGCGGAGTCGTTGTTAGTGAGCCAGCCGGGTAACATGATTTGGTGATGGTCATTGTATTGGGGGTCCTGCAATCAACTGAAACATCCAAACAAATAAACCGTAACCTCCGACCAGAACAACCGAAAGTATCGGTGCCAGAATAATCGTTAGAAAGGCAAATACCCTCAATTCGGAGCCTTTACCCTGATCAGATTGATCTCCCATCTTTGTCTTTGCAGTCAGCATTCGCCGTTTTCGCCAGGCCATGTGGAAAGTCTTGCCCTGCGGTGCCGGCAGGTCACGGGTATCGGTCCAGCCACCGACCATAGGCAGGCTGCGGAAGCGTCCCTTGCGGCGCCCCACCATACCCATCATCCTCATTCCCAGGGCGGTGAGCGGCTGGTAGAGCTTCGGTCGCTTGGCCAAAAAACCCCAGCTGGCCAGGGCAAAACTCGCTATCTTGGGCGCTAGTTTTGCCTCAAACTGGCGCCGACGGTGTTCCCGCAACAGATCCGGTAACGGGATTTTCATCGGACAGATGCTGGCGCAGCGACCGTTGAGAGTACAGGCATTGGCCAAGTCGCCGGCCTCCTTGAGGCCGAGAAAGTAGGGTGTAAGCACCGAGCCCATGGGGCCGGGGTAGACCCAGCCGTAGCTGTGACCGCCAATCGCACCATATACGGGGCAGTGGTTCATGCAAGCACCACAGCGGATGCAGCGCAGCATCTCTCGAAACCCGTCGGCCAGCATTTTGCTGCGACCGTTGTCTACCAGCACCACGTGGTATTCCTCCGGCCCGTCCAAGTCAGCGGTACGACGCGGCCCGGTGCTCAAAGTCGTATAGCTGGTGAACTCCTGGCCGGTGGCGCTACGCGCCAACAGGCGCAGCAGGGCACTGGCATCGTCCAGCGTCGGTACTACCTTGTCGATACTGGCAGTGACGATATGAACCCGCGGCAGGGTGCAGGAGAGGTCACCGTTCCCTTCGTTGGTCACGATAATGTTGGAGCCGGTCTCGGCAATCAGAAAATTGGCGCCGGTGATGCCCACGTCCGCTTCCAGATAGCGTGATCGCAGCACCTCGCGCGCCTCGTTAACCAGGTCGGGTACGCTGTCGAGCTTCTTGTCGTAGCCGAGCTTTTGATGAGCGTTGTAGAACAGCTCTGCAATCTGCGCCTTGGTCTTGTGGATGGCCGGTGTGATGATGTGGCTGGGGGGTTCCTTGGCAAGCTGCAGGATATATTCGCCGAGATCGCTTTCCACCACATCCAGACCATAGCTTTCCAGCGCCTCGTTGAGGGCCACCTCCTCGCTGATCATCGATTTGCCCTTGATCACCCGCTTCGCGTCCACGCGCTTGCAGATATTACGCACGATGTTCTGCGCGTCCTCTGGCGTCTCCGCCCAGTGCACCTGTCCTCCGTGTTTGTCCACGGCGGCTTCGTAGCGCTCCAGGTAGTAATCCAGATTGGCCAGCACGTGGTCGCCAATAATCTTGCCCTGTTCGCGCAGCTGCTCGAATTCGGGCAGTATCTCCACCACCTGTGCACGCTTGCCGACGAAACCGTCCTGGGCCTTGGCCAGCGCCTCCTTTAGTTGCTCGTCGACTACTGCGCACGCGGCTCTGCGTTTGAAGTCATGGCTGCGCGGTTCCATGGTTAGCCCTCGGGGTCGCCAATACCCGGCAGGGCGGCCATATCAGCCAGCACCTCGGCCACATGGTAGACGCGCAGGTTTTTATTTAGGCGCTTGAGTCGACCACTCATATTGAGCAGACAGCCCATATCGCCACCCAGCAGCGTGGTGGCCTGGGTCTTTTCAATGCCCTCCACTTTGTCGCTCACCAGACGGGTGGAGATCTCCGGATACTTGACGCAGAAAGTCCCGCCAAAGCCACAGCAGGTTTCGCTGTTGTCCATCTCTTCAATCGCTAGCCCATCAACGCTGCCGAGCAGTTTGCGCGGCTGCTGCTTGATGCTCAGCTCGCGCAGACCGGAGCAGGAGTCGTGGTAAGTGACAGTGCCCTGGTAACTGGCCTGCACCCCCTCGACCCCCATAACGTCGGTCAGAAAGCTCAGCAACTCGTAGCTGCGCACCGAGAGTTCGTTCGTTCGCACCAGCCATTCCGGATCCTCCTTGAAGAGATCGGGGTAATGAGCCTTGATGGTGCCCATACAAGAGCCGGACGCCCCGACGACGTAGTCGTAGCCCTCGAAGGCCACCACCACCTGCTTGGCGATATCGCGGGCGGTCGCGTAGTCGCCATTGTTCATGGCCGGCTGCCCGCAACAGGTTTGTGCTCGCGGCACTTCCACTGTGCAGCCGGCGTCCTCCAGAAGTTTCACGGCGGCGAACCCTACGTTGGGGCGATACAGGTCGATCAAGCACGTAACGAAAAGGCCCACGCGGGGACTGGGCACGCTGGTCGAAGACGACTTGTCGTCGTTGCCACTGTTCATTGCGTTATACCTTAAGTATTAGCGTTAATCCTACTGAACCCGACGCACTGGCTACACGACCAAACTGACTTCGGGTCCGCGAGTGCCACGGAAACGGGGCAATTCTCTTTTAGATATCTTCTGACACCATCTCGATCGCACCACAGGGGCATTCGGCAACACAAAGCCCACAGCCTTTGCAGTAGTCGTACTTGAACTCGAAGCGCTTACCCGGCCCAAGTTTGTTCACCGCATTGTCCGGGCAGATGCCATAGCAGGTATCACATTCAAAACAGTTACCACAACTCAAACACCGCCGCGCCTCGTACAGGGCATTCGCCTCATCGAGGTTGCCGAGTACTTCCTCGAAGCCTGATTGACGTCGAATTAGTTCCAGTACCGGCTGGATGGTCTTGGGCGCATCTGCGTAGTACCAGGCATTGAGATTCTCAAAAGCCGCCAGGCCATGTTTGGGCGGAGCAGCGTAGGTCTCACCCCGAAGCCAGGCGTCGATGTGGTGTGCCGCTTTCTTACCGTGACCAATAGCACTAGTCATGGTGCGATCAGAGGGCACCATGTCGCCGCCGGCAAACACGCCCTGATGGCCAGTCATCATATGCTCGTCGATCTCGACCACACCATCGCGCACAGATACCCCATCGATCCCTTCCACCAAGTGGGTCTCGACTTCCTGGCCGATGGCCAGGACTACCGTATCTGCCTGCAGTGATTCAAACCGGCCGGTTGGCTGGGGCTTACCCTGCACATCCAGGGCCATTTCTACCAGGGAGATGGTTTGGTCAATGGCATTCTTTATGGCGCGAAGCGGTTGAATCTGGCAGCCTTCCTCGAGCGCCTCCTTGACCTCGAAATCATGCGCCGGCATCTGCTCCCGGCTCTCCAGCACCACCATCTGAACTGCCGCACCGAGGCGAACGGCAGAGCGGGCCACATCCATGGCGACGTTTCCTCCGCCGTAGAT
>Ga0208406_1000556_pt1 | contig 14999 bp, 9 predicted proteins | sample ETNtaG_15_FD_185769 | JGI IMG/M metagenome (GOLD analysis project Ga0208406, IMG submission 185769) | Marine microbial and viral communities from oxygen minimum zone, Eastern Pacific Ocean - ETNP201302PF89A (SPAdes) (version 2) | ecosystem: Environmental > Aquatic > Marine > Oceanic ...
CCGCCGACGCAGTCATGTGCGGCGCGCGAACGGTGGACTCCGCGCCGGTGACGCTGGATGCCGGTGGCCCGGAATACGAGCGGCGGCGACTTCGCTGCGGCTTGGCTAGGCAAAATTTGCGGATCGTCGTAAGCGGTTCTGGTTCAGTCGATCCGGAGGCGGCGGTTTTCCGAAATCAAGTTTCGCCGGTCATTGTGCTGGCCTCGAGCCAGGTGCCGAAGTCGCGCTTGGCCAAGCTGGAGCGTCTGGCCGACTGCGTGAAGGTGTGCGGAAAAAACAAGGTTGCGCTTGGCCAAGCGCTTGGCTGGCTCCAGCGCGAGTGGGCCGTCAATCGGTTGCTCTGCGAGGGCGGCGGCGAATTGAACTTCGAACTGCTCCGGCTTGGCCTTGTGGATGAACTGCACCTAACGATCTGCCCGCGGATCATTGGTGGACGCGATGCACCAACGATCGCCGACGGCGACGGTTTCGCCACCTTGGCCAAGGCAGCTAACTTGGAACTGACCCGTCGACTCCGACTCGGCGATGAGTTGTTTACGACGTGGCGCGTTAAGCCAAAATCGGGGTGATCACGGTGGGGTCGAGGACACTTGTCAAGCGCTGGTCGAGCCCTTGATAGCGGTAGGTGAATTGTTCGTGATCGATGCCGAGGCATTGCAGCGCGGTGGCATTGAGGTCGTTGATGTGCACCGGATCGCGCACGATGTTGTAGCAGAAGTCATCAGTCTCACCGTGCACGTGACCTTTCCGGATTCCACCGCCGGCCATCCACATCGAGAAGCAACGGCCATGATGGTCACGCCCGTGGTTGTCCTTGGTTAGCGTGCCCTGTGAGTAAATCGTCCGGCCAAATTCGCCACCGCAAATCACGAGCGTGTCCTCGAGCATGCCACGCTGCTTGAGATCCTTGACGAGCGCGGCAGTTGGCTGGTCGATGTCCTCGCATTGGTAACGAACATCGCGCGGACAATTGCCGTGCTGATCCCAGCCGCGATGGAACAACTGTATGAACGGCACCCCGCTCTCAAGCATGCGCCGCGCAAGGATGCAATTGTAGGCGTATTTGCCCGGCTTTTTGGAATCCTTGCCGTACAGGTCGAAGACGTGTTCCGGCTCGGATTTAAGATCAGTCAGCTCCGGCACGCTCGCCTGCATGCGGAATGCCATTTCGTACTGGGAAATACGCGCCTGAATTTCCGCATCACCCGTCTCGGCAAACTTTGCCTCGTTCACGGAGCGGATGCTGTCGAGGATCGCTCGGCGCGAACTGCGGTCGATGCCCGGCGGGTCGTTGAGGAACAGCACCGGCTCGCCGGAGCTGCGGAACTTCACACCCTGATATTTGGACGGCAGGAAGCCGCTGCCCCAAAGGCGCGAGTAAAGCGCCTGGCTGCCGCCACGCCCCTTGGAGATCATCACGATGTAGCCCGGGAGGTTGTCGCTCGGGCTACCGAGGCCGTAGTTGAGCCAAGCACCCATGCTCGGGTGGCCCAGCTGCTGTGTGCCGGTGTTGATGTAAGTGATCGCCGGGTCATGGTTGATTGCCTCGGTGTTCACGCTGCGAATGAGCGTCATCTCGTCAGCGAGCGTGGCGATGTGCGGCAATATTTCGCTAAAGTAAGCGCCGCTCTGGCCGTGTTTTTTAAACTCGAACATCGGGGCGACACACGGGAACGACTTCTGCCCCGATGTCATGCCGGTGATACGTTGGCCCTGGCGAATGGAGTCCGGAAGCTCGATGCCGTGGATCTTGCGGATGCCCGGCTTGAAGTCGTACATGTCGATGTGCGACGGGCCGCCGGAGAAAAACAGGTAGATCACCCGCTTGGCCTTGGGCTTGAAGTGCGGGTTGCCCAGTACGCCGCCCCCGCGCCCGGTGGCAGCGTTAAGCAGGCTCGGCTGGGCAAGCGACGCGAGGCCAAGCGCCCCCATGCCGCACGCGCCAAGATTCAGAAACTTGCGGCGGTCGAGCAGATGGTCAGAATTGAATAATGGAATCATGGTTCACTCCCGGGTGATGACTTCGTCTAGGTTGAGGATGGCACTTGCCACGGTGGTCCAAGCGGCGTGCTTGGCCAAGTCGAGCGATTCGTCGCGCTTGGTTTCGCCAAACTCCAGCAACTCGCCGGCGCGCTTGGCATCGGCGCGGAACACCTTGAGCTGGCTATCGTACAAGTTGCGGAACACGCGCTTGCGCAACTCGTCCGCCGGGCGCGCCGTGGTGAGCAGCAGCGCATAGTCGAGCCGCGAGTCGAAATCCACCCCTCCCTGCTGCAGTACACGCTCCGCAAACAGCCGCGCCGCCTCGACGAACTGCACGTCATTCAGCGTCACCAGCGCCTGCATTGGCGTGTTTGTGCGAGGCCGCCGGACAACGCATTTTTCGCGCGTCGGCGCATCGAACGCCATCATGTTCGGCATCGGCGCGGAGCGTTTCCAGTAGGTGTACATCGAGCGACGGTAAAGTTTTTGCCCAGTGTCCGGCTTGTAAAACAGGCCGCCGTTGAGTGCGACTTCGTTCCAGATGCGCGGCGGTTGGTACGGCTTGACGCTCGGCCCGCCAACCTTGCCGTTGAGCACGCCGCCGACGGTGAGCGCGTTGTCGCGGATGAACTCACCCTGCAACCGCAACCTTGGTGCACGGGAGAGATACACATTCTCCGGGTCGAGCCGGAGCTGCTCCGCCGTGGCGGTGGACTGCTGCCGGTACGTCGCCGACATCAGCATCTGCTTGAACGCGCGCTTCACATTCCAACCGCCATCGGCGAAGTCGCGCGCCAGCCAGTCGAGCAGCCCCGGATGGCTCGGCAGCGCGCCGCGCGTGCCAAAATCCATCACTGTCGTCACCAGCCCCGCGCCGAAGATCATCGACCAGTAGCGGTTCACCGCCACGCGAGCGGTCAGCGGATGGTCGTCATCGGCAATCCACTTGGCCAAGCCAACCCGCTTGGGTGGCGAATCCTCCGGCAACGGCGTTAACGCGGCTGGCACGCCGGGAAAAATCTCCTCGTCCTTTTTAGGCAACGCATAATGGCCGCGCGCGAGCACGTAGGTTTTGCGCGGCTTGGCCAAGTCGCCCATCGTCATCACAGTGACAATCCCCTTGTCGTAATCGCTGGCTGCCTTCTCGGAAGCCTTAATTTTGGCATCCAACTCCTTGGCCAGGGGCCAGACGGATTCCTCGTAATACTTTCGCAGCTTCGCCACGTGTCCTTCACTCAGAACATCCTCGCGCAGCAGCGCCAGGATGTTCTCCGGCAGCGCAGAACCAACGAGCTTGAAGTAGAAACCGGCCGGGCCACCGGCGTTCACGATCTTGAGTAGCAGATGGTTGTCACCCTCTGTGAGCGCCAGCTTGGCCTTGTCCTGATCAGGCGCCGGGCCGCGGGAAACGTTATTGGCAAACACCTGATTGCCGTTTAGGAACACCTTGATCGCGTCGTCACTGCCGAGCGACACCATCACCTCCTGCGCCTTGGCCGCCGTCACGGTCCGGTAAAAATAAGCCGCGCTGTTTCCGGGAATGGCCGGCGTGTGCACCTTGCCGTCCTCGTACTCGCGCGGTTCCCATTTTTTGCCGTCGTGCTCCTTGCCAAGGTCCACTTTTTTCTCCGGCCCCCAGTCTTTCTTGAATGCAGCGTCCTTGTTGTTGGCGGTGAAACTACCGAGGAAATGCCACCCGCCCAACTTTGGTGGATCGGGCAGTTGACTGGCGCGGTGATCAGCAATCCACTCGTCCATTTCCTTCGCGGTCGGCTTGGCCCTGGCCCGCTCCTCTTTCATGGCGGCTACCTTCTCTCGGTGCTGCTGCAACTCCTGCTTCTGGTTCATGCTTGGCACCTTGACCATCGGCGCCGAGTTGCCGTTGCGCGTTTGCATGCCAGCGTCGGAGTTGACATTGAAGTAGGCGTAAAACTGATAGTACTCCTTCTGCGAAATTGGGTCGTACTTGTGCTCGTGGCACTGGCCACACTCCACGTCAGCCCCAACCAGACGTTGGCGGTCGTCTTGACACGATCCACGTTGTACTCGACCCGGTACTCCTCGGCGATCACACCGCCCTCGTCGGTCGTGCCGTGGTTGCGGTTGAAGCCGGATGCCACCTTGTGGTCGAGCGATGCATTCTCCAACTGGTCGCCAGCCAACTGCTCAATCGTAAACTCGTCGAACCGCTTGTTGTCATTGTACGCCCGAATCACCCAGTCACGCCATGGCCACATATAACGCACGCCGTCGTCGTGGAACACACTCGAGTCGCCGTAGCGCGCGGCGTCCATCCACGCCAGCGTCATCCGCTCGCCGTAACGCTCGCTGGACAGCAACGAATCGACGAGGGTCTCGTACGCGTTCGGGTTGGTGTCGTTGACGAACCACTCAACCTGCTCCGGCGACGGCGGCAATCCAGTCAGGTCGAGGCACACCCGGCGAATGAGGGTCCGGCGATCCGCCTCCGGTGACGGCTCGAGCCCATTGGCCTCCATCCGGGCCAGGGTGAAAAAGTCGATCGAGTTCCTTGGCCAAGTGCGGCGATGCACCTTGGGTAGGTCCGGTCGCTTCGGTGTGACAAATGACCAGTGGCCCTCCCACTCGGCGCCCTGCTCAATCCAGCGCTTGATTGTGGCAATCTGGTCCGCCGACAATTCTTTCTTGGCCACCTCAGGAGGCATCCGGTCATCAGTATCGTGAGCGGTGATCTTCTGGAACAGCAGGCTTTCCAACGGCCTGCCGGGCACAACCACCTGGCCATCATCTGAGCGACTGAATATCCCACCCTTAATGTCGAGACGAAGATCAGCCTTACGATCCCTGTCGTCCGGACCGTGGCACTGCACGCAATGGTCTGACAAAACTGGTTCGATATGTTTGCTGAAACGCACCTCTCTCGGCACATCGGCCAGTGCTTGGCCAAGCGGCACCCCCCCGGCCAGCACCAAAGAAAACCAAGCAAACTTACACAAATAGTTCATGAAAATGGCTGTTTTAGTCCGTCAAAAAGTAAAATTTATCTCGTGGAAGCTGCCTGTTGGCAGCATAAAAATCAAGACCTGTTTCGTTTTTCAAATAGCTGATATGGACACTGAAAACGAGGATGTGACGACCGCCGGCATTCTAATATTTTGGATTTAATCAAACTTACGCGTGAAAACCACGCATCATACGTTCATCAATGGGCTGTGCTAAAATTGCTAGCTGTTTGATACTATGAAACTAGTAAACCGATTTTGTTTTATGATTTTCCTCAACCTGGAAGTCCTCCTATGCCTTGCCAAGCACCTAGCCAAGCGATCAAAAAAAGCCCTTGGTTTTAACCGCAGGAGTTAATAGTTATTTCGCCCGTGATGAAATCACTTTTCTGTTTACTCACGATGATCGGCTGCCTGGTCTACCCTGCAAAGGCTGATGACTTTTCGCTGTCGATCCTCGATAAACCGGCCAGCGTGCAGCATGACGAGTTTGGCATCCCCCATGTGTTTGTCGCGAACCGGCTCGACGGCGCACGCATCATCGGCTGGCTGCACGCCTCCGATCGGCTATGGCAGATGGATCTGTTGCGCCGCCAGGCTTCCGGCACGATGGCCGAGGTGTTCGGACGAGACCGCCTGAAGCACGACATCCTCATGCGCCGACTGGGCCTACGCCGCACCTCGGAGGCGTGGTGGAACTCCGAACGCGTGCCGGCGGATTTTCGCGCCGAATTGAAAGCCTACGCCGACGGGGTTAACGCCGTCATGGAGCAATTTAAAGAAACGGGTTGGCCAGACATCTTCAACGAGCTGGATTATCAACCCAAGCCGTGGTCGCCAGTGGACAGCATTGTGTTCACCAAGTACATGGGCTGGGACCAGAGCGGCACCGATGCCGACCTTTGGTTCGGTACAGTGGTGGAAAAACTCGGTGTCCGCGCGGCGGAAGAGCTTTGGCCGCTCGATCGGCCCTACGAGATTCCCACCGTGCGCCGACAGTACGACCGCAAGTCGCCACCCACCGGCGCGATGCATCCGTTGCCCGGGCGCAAAGATGCATTCGCTGCGGCGCTGGAGTCTTTCGAGGGCGTTAAGTGGCTTGGGCGCGGGACGGCTTTTGGGAGCAACAATTGGGCGATCGACGGCAGCAAGACTCGTTCCGGCAAACCGATCCTTTGCAGCGACCCTCATCTCGGCTTCGACCTGCCCTCGCTGTGGTACGCCTGGCATCTTTCGGTCGACGGCCAGAACATTGCCGGCGCCGGTTTCCCCACCGCGCCCTATATCGTCATAGGCCACAACGACCGCCTTGGCTGGGGCATTACCAACATGCAGGCTGATGTCATGGATTATTTCATCGAGGAACCGCACCCGGACAATCCTCGGCTCTACCGTCACCGAGACGAGTGGAAGGAGTTCCGCCGCGTCGAGGAGACGATCCCCATCAAGGGTGAATCTGCTCACCTTGAGTCGATCGACTACACCGTGCACGGACCGATCATCAGCAGCAACAAAGGCTTGGTCGCCGCGCAGTGGACCGGCCTGGGTGAGACTCGCGACGGACTCGCCATTTGGATGATGAACCGGGCCAGCAACCTCACGGAAGCATTGGCAGGGTTCGACCAAATCGTGATTCCCACCCTCAGCATGGCCTACGCCGACGCGGACGGTAACATCGCCATTCACGCCTGCGGTGCCATCCCGTTGCGGATGCGCGGCCAAGGCCGGATCCCGATGGACGGCGCCTCGGGCGAATTCGACTGGCACGGCTTCATCCCGCGCCGCAGCCTTCCACTGGCGGTGAACCCCCCGGAACATTATGTCGGCTCTGCCAACGGCCGCCCGGCCTCAATCGGATACCCGCATCACCTTGGCTGGATGTGGGACTCGAGCTACCGCACGCGGCGCATGCATGAACTTCTGGAAAAGTGTGACGACATGACGATCGAAAAAATGATTCCTTTGCAGAACGACGCCTATGACAAGGCGGCGGAACGCTTCCTGCCTACGCTGTTGGGCGCTATGGAAGCTGCCAAGCCGAAAGACGACTTTGAACGCAAGCTGCTAGACACCCTAACCACGTGGGATTACCGGGCCAAGGGCGACTCTGCCGGGACGCTAATCTGGCTGCGCTGGTTCCACCACTACCGGGCCGGCGTGTGGAACGATGAATGGCCCGCGCGCGGTTTGTCAGAACGAGGTGGTTCGTGGGGATACACCGGCAACAACCGGCGCCAGCCAATGCTCGAGGTGCTCGAGTACATCACCCGCGAGCACCCCAAGTCCGAGTGGTTCAACGATCAGGCCACCGCCGGACGAGAAACCCGCGACGACATCATCGTGCATGCTTTTCACAAGGCCGCCGCCGAGTTGCAACAACGCGCTGGTAACCGTCTCGATGCGCTTGCTTGGAACAAGGTAAACAAACTTCACATCGGCTCCATCAGCGGCAATGCGGACTGGGATAGGGGCGGTCATTCGGTGCCGGGTGACAACTTCACGCTCAACCCCGGCAGCGGCGGCGGGCGCGTGGGCGGCGGCGCGTCGTGGCGCATGATCGTTGATTTCGCAAACCCCTCCCGCAGCATCGGCGTTTACCCCGGCGGCCAAAGCGGTGACCCTGACGATCCGCACTATGCCGACCTGATGCCGCTGTGGGCCCAAGGCAAATACGCCCCGCTAAACATGGTCGGGCAGGAGGTGGCACTCAAGAAACGGGGCGAGTTTAGGTCAACTCGATTTACACCATAATTTTTCGTAGCATCCCTCCGGCACCTGTAACTTAATCAATTCGGACTACATGAACCTCAAATGGTTCATAGGCAATCACGAAAGATCTCTTGTCTTCTCCCAGTGAAAACGCTGAACGATTCTCAAACATAGGTTCAGCTGATTTGAGTGCACTCGGGAAAAGGAAATTCCCAGTAATCACCGTGTTATCCATGTTGACCGTGAACATCACATATCCCCCATCGCGGTGCGGCTTGAGCAATGTTCGCAACGGATACTCCGTCACAGCGTCGCCATTGAAGCTCACTACATAACCCAAATTAACCGTCGGAGAGAGAATCTCGGCGGTCAATTCAAGCAGTTCATTGTTAATCACTGCGATCGTTTTCCACAGCGCATTGGCGGTGATTGCCTGAATAGGCGTTGCCGAAGGGCGGCCTGGTATTTTCCGTTGCTCGACAGGCGCCACCCCGAAGCGGGTGACATTACTATCCCATGCATAGTAAGTGACGCCGGTAGCCCCATGGATGATTCCCGTGTAGACCATTCCACGAAGTTGCATTGGAGTCGGGTAGCGAAAAGGAAAACGAACCGTCGGGGGATGATTTGCCTCAAAGGCGCCAACCACCAACCAAACCGGCTTGACCTCCTGATTCACCTTAACGGCAAGCATAGTGGCATCAGCAATCCCGTTTTTCTCCGTACCGTAAGAGCCCAAGTTCAACGACTTCGTCACCGGCCATATCACATAATTATCGTGGCAACTGATGTCTCCGGCCTTGTGCCAATTGATCCAGTGTGAACGCCCGTTGCCAACCATCCACGACGCAGTGTTCACAAACACCGGCAAGTCGGGCAGCACCCCTTTCACCGCTTCGCGGTAATCCTTGAAACTCGCCAACTCCTTTTGTTGCCGCTCACTCTCAATCCCAAAGTTGATCAGCGGTTCGTCCTGCCAAGCAATACCCAAAAGGTTTGGTGAAAACTTGATTCGTTCCAGACTCGCACCCAGCGGCCGCCGCATGATGATCACCTGCAGGTTATGCTCCTCAGCCTGCTTAAGTTGTTTCTCCGAAGTGTAGCCACCCATAGCCCATGGCCAAACAGTATTGTATCCTGCCTCCACCAAGTGTTTCCAGCGATAGTCCACACCCTTGTAAACTCGGGACTCAGGAACGCCCCAAGATCCGATCATAAAAAACGAACGCTTGGCATCATATACGGAAAGGTGTTTCCCGTTCTTGGTCGTGTGAGGAACCCCCTTCAAGTAAATCTTTTGAATCGCGGGATTGATTCCAGCTGACAATATCAATCCGTGGCAAACAAAAAGCGGCAGTAGAACAATCAGCCACTTAAATTCTTTCAGATGTTGTTTGGAAGGCACTCGTCTAAAATCCGTCGCCTACCCGCCCGGGGGGGAGCAGGCCAAGCTTGATGAACACAAAGCCGATCGCCCCGGCGGCGAGGGCGTAATACGCAAAGACAAGCAGCGTCTTGCGGATGACATCCCCCTCCCTGCCGGTCAGGCCGACCACCGCGGAGGCAGCCACCACGTTGTGCACGCAGATGACATTGCCCGCTGCACCACCGACCGCCTGCAGCGCCACCATCCACGTCGCATCGACCCCGATCTTGAGACCGACCTCAAACTGGAACAGCGAGAACATCATGTTGCTGATCGTGTTGCTCCCGGCCACGAACGCACCAAAACCGCCGACCACCGGGGCCAGCAGCGGATACGCCCCACCGGCCAGCGTGGCGACGCCGTTGGCCAAGGCGATCGGCATTTTTTCGTAGCCGGCCAAGCCATCACCGGTATTCAAAAACACCTGCACCATCGGCACGGTAAACACCAGTGCGACCGATACCTTGGCCGTCGTCTTGAGCGACTCGCCCCACGCTGCAATCACGCCCGGGCCGTTCATTCGGTGCAGCGCGACGGCAATCAGCGACACGACGATGAACACCGTCCCAGGCACATAAAGCGGTGTCTCATCCACAAAGATTCCGGTGCCAAAAACATCCCACTTGATTTGGGCGGAACGAAGCCACTCTTTGAGCGGCAACGCCTCAAGCCGTGTCAGCACCAGCAACCCCGCCAAGAGCAGATACGGCAGCCAGGCAGTAAACACGCCGACCTTGGGCGGCTCACCAGCTTGGCCTGATTTCAAGTTAATCTCCACGCCCCCCGTCCAGCCGGCCTCCCACTCGGCGCGCGGCGGGAAGTCCCACGGCTCACCTTTGGGCACCAGCCAACCGCGCTTGGCTACCGGCACGACAATGGCCAAGCCGATCAACGCGCCGAGCAGCGACGGAAACTCCGGCCCGAGAAACTTGGCCACCAGCACATACGGCACCGTCAGCGCAAACGAGGCGAACAACGCGAACGGCCAAACCGCCAACCCTTCGCGAGCCGATTTGTTCTTGCCGAAGAACCGCGTCATAAAGACCACAAGCAGCAACGGGATCATCGTGCCGACAATGGCATGCAACAAAGCGACCTTGACTCCCACAAAGTCATGAAAAGTTAAGCTATCCCATGGGGCGTATCCCCATTTTTCAATCGCAGCGAGCACATTATCGTGAGCTTTCAAGCCATCATTTACACCAACGAGAATGGGTGTGCCCACTGCGCCGAATGATACCGGTGTGCTTTGAATAATCATCCCAGCCACCACACCGGCCATCGCCGGGAAACCAAGCCCGACCATCAACGGCACCGTGACCGCCGCCGGTGCCCCGAAACCGGCCGCCCCCTCGATGAACGCCCCGAATAGCCAGGCGATGATGATGACCTGCACGCGTCGATCGGCTGAGATATTGGTGAAGCCGTTCCGGATGACTGCCAGCGCGCCGCTGTGCTTGAGCGTGTTTAGCAGCAGGATTGCGCCGAAGATGATGAACAGCAGCCGAAGCATCAGTGAAAGTCCCTTGATCGACGCTGCGGCCACCTTCACCCCCGGCACCAGCCAGACAAACAGCGCCAGCCCGGCCGCCACGAGATACGAAACCGGCATCGCCCGGCTGGCCGGCAAACGAAAGCCCACCAGCAGAACGCCAACAACGAGGATTGGGAGAAACGAAAGTAGAGCTGTCATGGATTGATCGGTCACCGCACTCTAGCGCCAGCCAAGCGCTTGGCCAAGCGGGGTTTGCCCTTGCGCCAGCAGGGGCGCGTCCGTAGGTTTCGCGCATGATTCTGGCCGAAGCCGGCACTGATCCGCAGTTGTTCCAGTACCTGGGCGTTCTTTTTCTCACACTGGTGGTGATCGCCTTTGCAGTCGGCAGCATGTTGGCATCGAAACTGGCCGGTTGGTATTTTGGCGCGCGGAAGGCCAAGGCGCTTGGCCGCCACACGCCGACCAAGGACACCCCGTACGAATGCGGCATGTTGCCGGTGGGTGACGGCAGTTCGCGCATGTCGGTCAAGTTCTACCTCGTGGCAATGCTGTTCATCCTGTTCGACATCGAGGTGGTGTTCCTCTACCCGTGGGCGGTGGTGTACAAGGAGATGCTGGGCAACCCCGCCACGGCGAACGTGATCTTTGGCACGATGGTTTCCTTCCTCGGCATTTTGTTCGTCGGCTACATTTACGCCATCAAAAAGAATGCTTTCGACTGGAAAAGCTGACCGCACCCGTCGCTTGGCCAAGCTCTCACACCGGTCGTGAAATCCCCCATTCAGTTTGGTACCGCGGGCTGGCGCGGATTGATCGCACGGGATTTCACCTTTGAAAACGTCCGCCTCGCCGCGCAGGGACTGGCCCTTTACCTCAAGGGGGAACTGCGCCGGAAAACCTCCCCGCTCCATGGCCGCAGGCCGCTCATCATCATCGGCCACGACACCCGTTTCCTGGGGCGCGAATTCGCCCTGGCCACCGCGGAGATTCTGACTCAAAACGGCCTTGAGCCCCTGCTCTGCAACCGTGACGCCCCCACCCCGGTGCTGGCCTTCAGCATTCGACGGCGCAAAACCATCGGCGGCGTCAACATCACCGCCAGTCACAATCCCTTTGGTTACTCCGGCTTCAAGTATTCGATGCCCAACGGCGCGGGCGCGTCCCGCGAAGTGACCGGCAAAATCGAGGCCCACGTGGAAAAGCTGCTCGCCAAAAAGTGGCGCCCCAAGTCTGCCGTGGTGGGCACCTTCCAATGCCGGACGTTCGACCCGAGGCCAGCCTACCTGAAACGCATCCGCCAACTCGTCGATCTGCGGGCGATCGGCCGTGCCAAATTGAAGATCGCGGTGGAATTAATGCACGGCACCGGCCGCGGCTATCTCGACACACTCCTCGAGGAGGCCGGCGCCCAAGTCATACGCCTGCGAGACACCCTCAACCCGCTCTTTGGCGGCGGCTCACCCGAGCCCAGCCCCGAGGGGATGCGCAACGCCTCGGCCCTGGTTCACGCCGGCAAGGCCCAACTGGGGCTTGGCCTCGACGGCGATGCCGACCGCTTCGGCATCGTCGACCGCAACGGCACCTGGCTCACGCCAAACCAGGTGCTCGCGCTTGCGCTATATCACCTCCGCAAAAATCGCGGCATCAAGGGCGCGGTCGTCCGCACCGTGCCGACGAGTCATCAAGTCGATGCCGTGGCGGAGTTGCTCGGGGTGAAAGTTCATGAGACACCGGTCGGCTTCAAGCACATCGGAGCGCTGATGGAGAGCGAGCCGATCATCGTCGGCGGCGAGGAGTCGGGCGGCTTGAGCATTCGCGGCCACATTCCGGAGAAGGACGGCGTGCTCGCCTGCCTGTTGATGGCCGAGTTGGTCGCGATGGAGGGCAAGCCACTGGGCCGAATCCTGCGCGATCTCGAGAAGAAGACCGGCGAGTTTCACACCGAACGTATCAACATCGCCGTGCCGCCCGATGAGAAGGCGGCGTTTCTGAAAAAACTCGGTGGCGGTTTCGACAAGATCGGGAGATTCGCCGTGGAGCAGTTCATCACCACCGACGGTTTCAAGTTTCTGCTGCCGGACAATGAGTGGGTGGCGTTCCGCGCGAGCGGCACCGAGCCGGTGATCCGCTGCTACCTCGAGGCCAAGAGCCCGGCACACTTGAGGCAACTCAAGTCGGCCTGCCGTAAAATCCTCACCGGCAAATAAGCCATGGATGCCCCCACCACTCATAGAACCGCCCGCGGCGGTTTGGAATCTCATCGCGGCACCCTGATCCTGATACTCGGCATATTAAGCCTGACCCTCTGTACTCTTTTCACAGGCATTCCAGCCTGGATTATGGGAAAAGGAGACCTCGAAAAGATTAGGACCGGCATGATGGATCCCAAAGGGGAAGGCATGAGCAAAGCTGGAATGATCTGTGGAATCATATCCACAATTCTCGGAGTTCTGTGCATCGGTTTTTACGCAGTGGTTGATCTCGCTACTATACTCATTTCAGCCGAACCGCTGACATTTGCCAACATACTCAAATTGACATCTGATTGGCTTTGGGGAATGCCATTGCTGGTTCTTCTCATTGGCGGCGGACTGTTTTTCACCGTTTACTCGCGCTTCGTCCCGTTCCTGTATCTGCGCCACAGCATTCAGATTCTGCGGGGCAAGTACAGCGATCCCAGCGACCCCGGCGAGATTAACCATTTTCAGGCGCTCTGCAGCGCCCTGTCCGGCACGGTCGGCATGGGCAATATTGGCGGCGTGGCGGTGGCGGTGACCACCGGCGGTCCCGGCGCGATGTTTTGGATGTGGGTCTGCGCGCTGGTCGGCATGGCGACCAAGTTTTTCACTTGCACTCTCGCCGTCATGTACCGTGGCAGGGATCACACCGGCCAAGTGCAGGGCGGCCCGATGTATTTTATTGTTGAGGGACTCGGGGCGAAGTGGAAACCGCTCGCGATGGCTTTTTGTTTCTTTGGCGTGTTCGGCTGTCTGCCGTTGTTTTCATCCAATCAACTCTCTGCTTTCGTTACCGAAATGTTTTTCAAGCCGAATGAATGGTTTCTCGGCGAGGACAAAAACGTCACTGCACTTGGTCAAGGGCTGTTTGGCGTGCTGATGGCCATTTGCGTTGGAACTGTGATCCTCGGCGGCATCAAGCGCATCGGGAAAGTCGCCGCCCGCCTGGTCCCATTCATGGTGCTGCTCTACGCCGGGTGCGCGGTGGTGATCCTTTTCACGCACGCCGCCCAGGTGCCGGGAGCGATCGCGCTGATTTTCAGTGACGCCTTCACCGGCAAGGCAGTTGCCGGCGGTGCGCTTGGGGCGGTGATCTCGACTGGCGTGCGGCGGGCGGCCTTCTCGAACGAAGCCGGTATGGGCACCGAGGCGATGGCGCACGGCGCGGCCAAGACGCGCGAACCGATCCGCGAGGGACTCGTCGCCATGCTTGGCCCAATGATCGACACGCTGATCGTCTGCACCATCACCGGGCTGATCATCCTCAGCACCGGCGTTTACGAAAGCACCGGCGACAACCCGGACGGCGTGCTGCTCACCGCCGAGGCGTTCACGAAAGGCATCCCGGTCGCGGGCACCTACCTGCTGCTGGTCTGCGTGCTGTGCTTCAGTTTTTCGTCGATGATCGGGTTCTCGTATTACGTGACCAAGTGCGGCATGTATCTGTTCGGGCCGGGGGCGCGCATCCCGATGATTTTGTTTTATCTCGTGGGTGTCGTCGTCTCGGCGATCGTGAAACTGGACGACTTGATCAACTTCCTTGACATCATGTTCGGCATGATGGCGGTGCCGACGATTCTCTCGACGCTGCTCCTCTCCCCCCGGGTGATGGCCAAGGCACGCGACTACTTCGCGGCACTTGGCCAAGCGCAATAGCGTTTAAAATGTCGGCGGCGGCCCTCTTCGAAATGAGTATCGAGGTGGAACCGGAGACCAGCGACGACAACGGTTTGACCAAGCGCTTGACCAAGATGTTCCAGGAAACGCGCGCTGCGTGTGCCGGTGACGCTCGCCAAGCCCGACGCCCTCCCCCGCTTCAAGTTGAAAGCCAAGCGCTGGATCGTCGAGTGAATCTCACGCGAAGCCGTGATTCTCACAGGTGGCTTGGCCAACGGTTCACTATTCGCCGCCGCTGCCGTTGTTTTCTTTTCGTTGCCACTGTCGCTTGGCCGGCTCCGGCAGCGAGGTGTCGACCTTTGCGTAGTAGCAGTTCGGACCGAGCATCGCGTTCACCTCGGTGCGCAACCGCTCCGAGGGGCGCACGAAATACCTGTCGCTCGTGTCGATAAACACCAGCCGGCCGTCCTTCCGCCGAATGCACAGGTACAACGGGCACCGGCCGGGATGACCTGTGGTGAGGCCGAGAATATCATCCATCTTCTCCGGAC
>Ga0208406_1000557_pt1 | contig 14985 bp, 17 predicted proteins | sample ETNtaG_15_FD_185769 | JGI IMG/M metagenome (GOLD analysis project Ga0208406, IMG submission 185769) | Marine microbial and viral communities from oxygen minimum zone, Eastern Pacific Ocean - ETNP201302PF89A (SPAdes) (version 2) | ecosystem: Environmental > Aquatic > Marine > Oceanic ...
GAAATTAAAATTTGATACGCTTGTGACCAGGGCGCTTGCTGCCCTTCCAAGGCTTTTCCAACTGGCCCAGCCACTGCTTAAGCCAGGCGGAGTGCTGGTCGCGATGAAAGGGGGCTATCCGGATTCAGAGATCGCAGCACTCCCTTTAGAGGTTCAGGAGAGATGCAGGGTCTCTCCTATAGCGGTTCCCGGCCTTCAGGGGCAGCGTCATGTGGCTGTTATTACCATCAGCAGGTCATTGTGAGGGGCGGGGCAAGCGGCATTATGGTAGTTTTGACGAGACGAAAGACCGGACGATGGATTACGATCCCAGGCGAAGGCGGCATGGGCTTTGAATATCAAGCACAACAGATACGGGAAAAAGACCTTCTGGTGGGTGATATTGTCATTACAGAGGGGATTCTCTCGACAGAACCGGGTTTTGATCTTATGCCGGCAGACGGTGACCTGGCGGGAGCGCTGGTAGAGTTGGTGGAGATGCCTGCCAGAGAGCGGATTCTCTCGGATGCACTGCTGGAGTGTCGCCACCTCTACGACTATATCCTTATCGACTGTCCGCCCTCTCTGAGCCTGCTGACCCTAAATGCGTTGGTGGCTGCAGACGCTGTCTTGATCCCCATGCAGTGTGAATACTATGCCCTGGAGGGCGTTACGGCGCTGTTGGAGACCATCTCCAAGGTTCGGGAAGGACTTAACCCAGGGATTCGACTGATGGGTGTGGTCAGGACCATGTTTGATGGGCGAAATACGCTTTCGAATGAGGTTTCAGACCAACTGCGGGAGTTTTTCGGGGAACAACTCTTCAGAACCATTATTCCAAGGAACATAAGGCTCGCCGAGGCTCCCAGTTTTGGCAAGCCGGTGATTGACTATGATCAGCAGTGTGTTGGCGCCCAGGCCTATCTGGCGCTTGCAGGCGAATTTCTCAGCCGAGAGGAGAGCAGATGAACGCAAAGAAAAAGCCCCGCCTGGGCAAGGGACTGACCGCGCTCCTTGGGGAGAACGAGGCTAAAAAGCCGGAAACGACCGGAAGCGGGATTACAGCGCTTCCGATAGAGCAGCTAAAGCGGGGCATCTACCAGCCAAGGAATCAATTTGACCAGACAGCGCTGCAGGAGTTGGCGGATTCAATTCGGATGCAGGGCGTGTTACAGCCTATTGTGGTTCGGGCCCAGGGCAAAGGCTATGAGATTATTGCGGGTGAACGACGCTGGCGGGCGGCACAGCTTGCAGGGCTCACTCTTGTCCCGGTGGTGGTTCGTGATTTGGACGATCAAACAGCGATGGCTGTAGCATTGATTGAAAATATGCAGCGTGAAGACCTGAACCCGATTGAACAGGCGGTTGGGATCAAAAGGTTGGTTGAGGAGTTTTCGCTCACTCACCAGGAGGCAGCAGAGGCGGTGGGTCGTTCACGGGCCGCAGTCTCCAATCTCCTCAGGCTGCTGGGGCTGGGACCAACAGCACGCAAGCTGGTTGAGAGGGGCGAACTGGAGATGGGCCATGGAAGGGCGCTGCTGACACTTGAGGGCGGCGACCAGGAGCACGCTGCAGAGAGAGTGGCAAAGGAGGACCTCTCAGTCAGAGCCACTGAACGCCTGGTAAAGAAGATCCTTCATGGCACGGCCAAACCGAAAAAGGCCGGGGTTGTCGACCCTGATGTTAAGCGCCTTGAAGATGAGCTTTCTGAAAAACTGGGCGCCCCGGTAACGATTGATGATAAAGGGGGCCGGGGAAGGCTGGTGATTGGCTATCACTCTCTTGAGGAACTCGATGGGATCTTGAAAAAGATAGGTTGATCAGGGTATTCGATCTTTCAGGGCAGTAGGGCTTTGATCGGTCCTTAAAGGTTGTGGGCAGAGGAACTGGCGCCATCGTGGATGGATTCGCCCAGCTGTTGGGCAAGCAACAAAACCCACCATTTCATATCGTGTTTTGTGTGCCTGGAAGGAAGGGATTGAGAGCCTCTCTTAATGGTCCAGGTGAGATCGACTTGGTTTATCTATCCATATTGACCATTAGAGGCGGTATCTATAGAATTCGATCGCCGTCTTGGCTGGTAATTGCAAGTAGGACGGGGAAAACTCGTTGGCAAGATGCAGTGTAGACAAGAGGATACGGCAATCGAAATACGCTGGATTTTAAAAACCCAGCTGTGGACAACAGCAGGTGTGACTCTGTTGGCATTGGCTATTGGTGGGATCCAGACCGGTTTTTCAGCATTGGTGGGCGGACTTATCTCTACAGGCACTAATGCCTATCTGGGCAGGCGGCTTATCGTGGTGCAAAAAGAGGCGCCACAGCAGATAATTACCGCTCTTTACAAGGGAGAGCTGGTAAAATACCTGCTTACAGCCGTACTGTTTGGAGTGGCGTTTGTGTTGCTCAAGGCAGAGCTGGTGCCACTGTTATCAGGCTATGTTCTTGTCTTGGCCGTATTTTGGTTTGTTTTGTTGCGTAGTGGAAGGAAGTAATCGGGATCTTTTAGAATTGGCAGTTGAGAAACAAAATACGACGGAATATATCGTCCATCACCTCACCAACCTGACGGCTGGAGAGGGGTTCTGGACGGTGCACCTGGATACCCTGTTTTTCTCGGCATTGCTCGGGGTGATCTTCCTCGTGCTCTTTACCCGGGCAGCAAAAAAGGCAACTTCAGGGGTTCCAGGCGGCCTGCAGAATTTTACCGAGATCATGGTCAGCTTCGTCGATGAACAGGTCTCCAGCACCTATCACGGCAAGAGTGAGCTCATCGCCCCGCTGGCACTGACTATTTTTGTCTGGGTCTTTTTGATGAACCTGATGGACCTTGTCCCGGTTGATCTTCTGCCTTTGATCGCCGGGATGTTGGGAATTCACTATCTGAAGGTGGTTCCAACAACTGATCTGAATGCCACTTTTGCCATGTCGATCTCGGTTTTCATCCTGATTCTCTTTTACAGCGTAAAGGTAAAGGGTGTCGGCGGGTTTGCCAAAGAGGTCTTTTTTCACCCCTTTGGCAAGTGGATGCTGCCATTCAATATGTTATTTAAGTTGATCGAGGAGTTGGCAAAACCCATCTCTCTTGCCCTCCGGCTCTTTGGCAACCTGTACGCCGGTGAACTGCTTTTTATTTTGATTGCCCTTCTTCCCTGGTGGATCCAGTGGACCCTTGGAGGGATTTGGGCAATCTTCCACATTCTCGTCATCACCCTGCAGGCATTTATATTTATGATGCTGACCATTGTTTATTTGAGCATGGCAAGCGAGGATCATGATCATTAACCCTATTATTAACCCGTTCTCTAGCTCGTCGGAGGAAATATGGACTTGGAACTAGCAACACTAATCGCTGATGTACAGGGGATGACTGCTATCGCAGTTGGACTTCTTATCGGTATGGGCGCACTGGGTACTGCCATCGGTTTTGGCATGCTCGGTGGTAAATTTTTGGAAGGAGCGGCCCGGCAGCCAGAGATGGTGCCCATGCTTCAGGTCAAGATGTTCATTGTTGCCGGCTTGCTTGATGCGGTAACTATGATCGGCGTAGGCATTGCGTTGTTCTTTACCTTTGCCAACCCGTTTATTGAAGCGGTCCGCGCTGCTGCCGGAGGTTGAGCGTATCTTGAATCCAACTGAGTTGATCGTTAAGGAGCAAGGCTGTGGGTATTAATGCAACCCTTATCGGGCAGATGATCACCTTTGCACTGCTGGTCTGGTTCACCATGAAGTTTGTGTGGCCACCATTGACGGCGGCGATGAAAGAGCGACAACATAAAATCGCTGAAGGTTTGGCAGCTGCAGAGAGGGGCGTTCACGAGAAAGTCCTGGCAGAGAACAAAGCAACAGAGATTCTGAAAGAGGCAAAAGCACAATCTTCAGAGATACTTGGCCGCGCCGAGAAACGCTCCAGTGAGATTGTCGATGAAGCAAAAGGCGAGGCGAGGGAAGAGGGTGAGAGAATCCTGGCTCACGCACGCAGCGAAGTCGAACAGGAGATGAACAAGGCTCGCGAAGCGCTTCGCGCTGAAGTGGCTGTTCTGGCGGTTGCGGGTGCAGAGCAGATTCTGGCTAAAGAGGTTGATGCCGCCGCCCACTCTGACTTGCTGAACAACCTGGCAAGGCAGCTTTAGGGCAAGAGATCGTGTCAGAAGCCGCCTCAATTGCCAGGCCCTATGCGCGCGCACTTTTCGAAGTGGCCCAGGAGGGGAATATTATCGACAGCTGGTCCCAAGCGCTTGGGAGCATGGCCGCTGTTGCTGCTAATGGCGAAGTTTTAGCACTGCTGAACAACCCCCAGGTGGGAGACGAGGGTCTCTACTCTCTGTTTGTCGAGGCAGCAGGCGAGGGCTGCGGAGCAGAAGTAAAAAACCTGGTGCAGCTTATGGTTGTGAACCGTCGGCTAAGGGCCATGCCCGAGGTTGCACAACAGTTTGAACAACTGCGATCAGAGGCAGAAAGCACCATTGAGGCGCAGTTGATAACAGCAAAACCAGTCAATGATGAGCAACAAGCAGAGCTGGCTGAGGCGTTAAGCAAGAAGATGGGGCGCGAGGTTACCTTGCGCACCGAAGTGAATGAAGAATTGATTGGCGGGGCCATAATCAGAGCGGGCGATTGGGTAATCGACGGCTCGGTAAAGGCACAACTTGAAAGCTTGGCCACGGCCATAAGTGGATAACGAGAGGAACCTGTAGATGTCAATGCAGCTGAACCCATCAGAGATCAGTGAACTGATCAAGACCCGTATAAAAGACTTTGAATCAGTAGCGGAAACCCGTAACGAAGGTACTGTCGTCAGCCTAACCGATGGAATCACACGGATTCACGGCCTGGCCGACGCGATGCAAGGCGAAATGCTGGAATTTCCAGGGGGGGTGTTTGGTGTTGCCCTCAACCTGGAACAAGATTCAGTGGGCGCCGTAATCCTGGGTGATTACGAACAACTCTCCGAGGGCGACACCGTGCGCTGTACCGGACGAATTCTTGAGGTCCCTGTTGGACCCTCCCTATTGGGCCGAGTCGTAAACTCACTGGGTCAGTCTATCGATGGCAAGGGGCCAATTGAATATGATGGCACCTCTCCAATAGAAAAAATCGCACCCGGCGTAATTGAGAGAAAGTCGGTAGACCAGCCCGTTCAGACAGGCCTCAAGGCAATTGATTCCATGGTGCCGATAGGCCGAGGCCAGCGCGAGTTGATTATTGGCGACAGACAGACAGGAAAGACCGCAGTAGCCCTTGACACCATCATCAATCAGAAGGGAACAGGGGTGAAGTGTATCTATGTGGCAATAGGTCAAAAGGCGTCATCGATCGCCGGTGTGGTACGAAAGCTGGAAGAACACGGAGCCATGGAGCATACCATCGTGGTTGCCGCAGCAGCTTCCGAATCAGCGGCAATGCAGTATATCTCCCCTTATGCAGGATGCACGATGGGAGAGTACTTCCGTGACCGGGGTGAGGATGCATTAATTATTTATGATGATCTAACCAAGCAGGCTTGGGCCTATCGACAGGTCTCCTTGCTGCTTCGACGCCCGCCTGGCCGGGAGGCCTACCCCGGTGACGTCTTTTACCTTCACTCCAGGCTGCTGGAGCGCTCCTCAAGGATCAATGAGGAGGAGGTGGAACGGCTAACCAATGGCGAAGTCAAGGGAAAGACCGGGTCATTGACCGCCCTGCCAATTATTGAGACCCAGGAGGGGGATGTCTCTGCATTTGTACCCACCAACGTGATCTCAATAACAGATGGCCAGATCTATCTTGAATCAGACCTCTTTAATGCCGGTATTCGTCCAGCGATCAATGCGGGTCTCTCTGTCTCTCGGGTGGGCGGAGCAGCCCAGACCACGATCATTAAAAAGCTGGGGGGTGGCATCCGAATGGCCCTGGCCCAGTTTCGGGAGCTCGCCGCTTTTTCCCAGTTTGCCTCTGATCTTGACGAAGCCACTCGTAAGCAGTTGGAGAGGGGTCAGCGGGTAACAGAGGTGATGAAGCAGGCACAGTACACCCCAATGTCCATTGCCGAGATGGCGCTCACCCTCTTCGCCGCCAATGAGGGATATCTGGATGATGTGGATGTAAAACAAGCCGTTAGCTTTGAGCATAGTCTGCAGGATTACCTGCGCGGACATTATCAGGAGTTGCTGGAAAAAGTGAACACCAGCGGTGATTACAATAACGAGATTGAACAGACTTTTCATGAGGCGCTGAAAGACTTCAAGGCCAACGGATCCTGGTAGATCCCCAACACCCATAGCAGAAAAACATGTCAGGCGCCAAAGAGATACGCACCAAGATCAAGAGTATTCAAAATACTCAAAAGATTACTCGTGCCATGGAGATGGTGGCTGCCAGCAAGATGCGAAAAGCACAGGAACGTCTTGGGGCAGCAAGACCCTATGCCGAGAAGATGCGAAATGTGATTCGCCATCTTGCTCAGGCAAAGCCCGAATATCACCACCCCTATCTCACAGATCGCGAGGCCAAGCGAGTGGGGTTCATTGTGGTAACCACCGACAGGGGGCTTTGTGGCGGTCTGAATGTTAATTTGATGCGCAGTACCGTTGCAGCCATGTCTGAGTGGGCCGAAAAGGATGCAGAAGTTGATCTTTGCATTATTGGCAGCAAAGGGCTTGGGTTTTTTAAACGCCTCGGCGGAAGTATTGTCAGTGAGCGCAGCGGGCTTGGGGACGCGCCTCAGCTGGCGGACCTGATCGGTGTGGTGAAGGTGATGCTCGATGCCTACGATGAGGGCCAGATTGACAGGCTGATTGTGGCGAGCAACAGCTTTATCAATACCATGAGCCAGAAGCCATGCATTGAGCAACTGTTGCCAGTAGATGGCGGAGAGCAGGAAGAAGAGATTGCACACCATTGGGACTACATCTATGAGCCGGAAGCCAAAGAGGTAATAGATGCCTTGATGGTGCGATATATCGAGTCCCTGATCTATCAGTCGGTGGTTGAAAATATCGCTTGTGAGCAGTCTGCAAGGATGGTGGCGATGAAGTCAGCATCTGATAATGCAGGCGATCTTATTGATGAGTTTCAGCAGGCTTATAATAAGGCGCGCCAGGCCGCAATTACCCAGGAAATTTCTGAAATTGTGGGCGGTGCCGCGGCGGTATAGAGTAAAAAGCAGAGTTGAACAGAGTTTTAAGTTGTCATTATTTAATAGCATGTGAGGAATATACAGATGAGCACGGGAAACATCGTAGAGATCATCGGCGCCGTAATTGACGTGCAATTTTCGCGAGAAGCCGTGCCCAAGGTGCATGATGCCCTCAACGTTGAAGAGAACGGTTTAACCCTGGAAGTACAGCAACAAATGGGTGATGGCATTGTTCGTGCAATTGCCATGGGATCCACCGATGGGCTGCGCCGCGGATTGAGTGTGACGGACTCAGGCAGGCCGATATCGGTACCAGTGGGTCAAGGTACTTTGGGGCGGATTATGAATGTGTTGGGTGACCCGGTCGATAATGCGGGCGAGGTTGCAACCGAAGATCGCTGGCCGATACACCGAAAAGCACCCAGCTATGCTGACCAGGCTTCATCAACAGAGCTGCTGGAGACAGGCATTAAGGTGATTGACCTGATCATCCCATTTGCCAAAGGCGGAAAGGTCGGACTCTTTGGAGGTGCGGGTGTCGGCAAGACGGTCGCCCTGATGGAACTGATTCGAAATATTGCGATTGAACACAGTGGATATTCTGTCTTTGCCGGAGTGGGTGAGCGTACCCGTGAAGGCAATGACTTCTACCATGAGATGAAAGAGGCAGACGTACTCAACAAGGTGGCTCTGGTTTATGGGCAGATGAACGAGCCACCCGGCAACCGGTTACGCGTTGGCCTGACGGGGCTTACAATGGCGGAATATTTCCGTGATGAGGGCCGTGATGTCCTCTTCTTTGTTGATAATATTTATCGTTATACCCTGGCAGGAACAGAGGTTTCAGCCCTTCTTGGAAGGATGCCCTCAGCCGTGGGCTATCAGCCAACCCTGGCCGAAGAGATGGGCGTGCTTCAGGAGCGCATTACCTCTACACGTACCGGATCAGTCACCTCTATCCAGGCGGTTTATGTTCCGGCAGATGATTTGACAGATCCCTCTCCAGCAACGACATTTGCCCATCTCGACGCCACTTTGGTGCTCTCCAGACAGATCGCCGAGCTTGGTATTTACCCCGCGGTAGACCCGCTCGACTCTTCAAGCCGGCAATTGGATCCACTCGTTGTTGGCCAGGAACACTATGATGTTGCCCGGGGTGTGCAGGGCACCCTTCAGCGTTATAAAGAGCTGCGTGACATTATCGCCATTTTGGGCATGGATGAGCTGAGTGATGAAGATAAACTCGCTGTAGCCAGAGCACGAAAGATTCAGCGCTTCCTCTCCCAGCCGTTCTTTGTTGCCGAAACCTTTACCGGTGCCCCAGGCAAATATGTCTCTCTCAAGGAGACCATTCGCGGCTTTAAGGGGATTGTCGACGGTGAGTATGACCATCTGCCTGAGCAGGCATTCTATATGGTGGGCACCATTGATGAAGTGATTGAGAAGGCCCAGACCATTGTTTAGTCAACTGAACAAGATCCACTGCTAACCATGCCTGTCACCATGCACGTCGATATTGTGAGCGCAGAGGAGGAGATCTTTTCCGGAACGGCAACCATGCTGTTTGCTCCGGCGGAGATGGGTGAAGTGGGAATCAAGCCCAGGCATGCACAGATGATTACCCGGCTGGTTCCCGGCGAGGTGGTTGTTCGTGATTTAGAGGGGAGCGAGCAGCTTTTCTTTATTTCCGGAGGGGTCCTTGAGGTTCAGCCCCATATCGTTACCGTTCTTTCAGACACAGCAATTCGTGCCAAGGACCTTGATGAGGCCGCTGCGCTTGAGGCCAAAAAAAGGGCAGAACAGCATCTTGAAGATCGCCAGTCTGGTTTTGAGTATGCTACAGCCCGGGCGGAATTAGCGGCGGCGGCGGCTCAGCTGCGAGCAATCCAGAAACTACGCAATAAATCCTGAGGGAACGGGAGAGCCTTGAGCCTTTCCAGAGTGAGTCGCCATAAGGTGGTGTCAGTCACCTACCAGATTCGCTCAACTGAAGGCGAAATTCTTGAGCACCGCGACCTGCCCGTGAACTATCTTCACGGTGGTGCAAGCGATATTTTCCCTGAAGTGGAGTCTGCCCTGGAGGGGAAAGAGGTGGGTGACAGCATCACTGTTGACCTGACTCCTGAGTGCGGCTTTGGCAACCGAGACCCCAACCTGATCATTACTGATGATGTCGAGACCTTTCCCCCAGAGCTGAGGAAAGTGGGTGCAGAATTGGGTGCTACAAATGATAAAGGCGAAGAGATTCACTTTCGTACCGTTACCATTGAAGACGACCAGCTTACTGTAGATGGCAATCATCCGCTCGCCGGCCTTGATATCGTTTTCGAGGTCAAGGTGGTAGGGCTTCGTGAGCCAACCCCTGATGAGCTTGCTGGCGGGGAGCTGGCACCCTGAAAGAGTGAGGGTATCAGGCGGCGTTTTGCCCTATCATCGGTGCTGGCCTGTAGGGGCCGCCTTTTCAACAGCTCTATTTAACCAGAGTCCGGGAGGATCCGATGTACATCGATTTCGGGACGGTTACGCCCCAGCAGGCCTACTTCACTATGACCCAGACCATTATTCCCCGGCCCATTGCCTGGATTGTCTCGGAGAATACCAACGGCAGCATCAATTTGGCCCCTTTTTCCTACTTCAATGCGGTATCAAGCAACCCCCCTCTGGTGATGATATCGGCGGGCATCAAGCCCGGAGGTGTTGCCAAGGACACATTGAATAATATTAGACAGAGAAAGGACTTTGTCCTCCATATTGTCAGCCTTGAACAGCTGGATGCGATGAATCAGAGCTCAGCCAACCTCCCTTCGGGAGAGTCCGAAGTTGAGATGCTGGGGCTCGAAACAGTAGCGCTTGAGGGCTCTCGGCTGCCACGACTGGCCGATGCCAAGGTGGCTTTTGCCTGTCGACTCTACGATATCCACTATATAGGAAGCGACCCTCAGGCCCTCATTCTGGGTCAGGTGGAGGGCCTCTATGTTGATGACTCGGTTGTCGGCAAGGATGATAAGGGGAGGACGAAAATTCTCGCTGAACGGATCAATCCAATAGGTCGGCTGGGGGCCAATGAGTATGTCACTTTTGGCGAACGGCTCAGCCGGGACAGGCCCAAGTGAATCCAACAGGCCTCTGAACATGCCAAACGGGCCCTTTACCCGGTATGATTAGAGCGTGTGGCCACTCTGTCGCCACTATTAACCGTAAGAAAATGATTAGGATACATTAGCGTTGTCACTTGAAATTATCATACTGGCTGCCGGCAAGGGCACTCGGATGCACTCCACAACACCCAAGGTGCTGCACCCCCTTGGGGGCAAGGCGTTGCTGGCCCATGTGCTCGATACAGCAGTAGCCCTGCAGCCCGCGGCTATACATGTCATCTATGGCCATGGTGGAGAGGCACTCCCTCTCGCCTTTTCAGGCCTTCACTACGCCCCTGACGTTAACTGGGTCGAGCAGGCTGAGCAGCTCGGCACGGGTCATGCGCTCTCTCTGGCGCTTCCTGCCGTTGATCCGGCAGCGGAGGTGCTGGTGCTCTATGGAGACGTCCCTCTGGCCGGCCCTGAGACCCTGGCACCACTCGTTGAAACCAGCCAAAGGGGCGAGCTTGGGGTACTGACGGCTGAAGTGGATAATCCCACAGGGTATGGTCGGGTGGTGGTCGATGATTGCGGAAATATCAGGGCTATTATTGAACACAAGGATGCAACATCGGCTGAGCAGGCGATCACCGAGATCAATACAGGTTTTATGGCAGCCCCGGCCGCTTGCTTTGTCCGCTGGCTGCAACAACTAACCCAAAACAATGCACAGGGTGAGTATTATTTGACCGATGTCGCCGCTCTGGCCAGTGCAGAGGGGCTCACCGTTGCCGCCACCCGAGCCGAAAATGCCGGCGATGTGCTCGGGGTTAACAGTCGAGGTGATTTGGCAATACTGGAACGACGTTATCAGCAGCTGCAGGCAGAGGAGCTCATGAGAGCGGGGGTTACACTGCAGGATCCAAAGCGGTTTGATCTTCGAGGGGTATTGACGGCAGGAAGAGACTGCACCATCGATATCAATGTCATTATTGAGGGGGAGGTGATACTTGGAGATCGGGTTCAGGTGGGCCCCAACTCAGTGTTAAAAAATTGCCGGGTTGGAGAGGACTCAACCATTGAAGCGAATTGCCTGATTGATGAAGCAGTGATCGCAGCAAAATGCCAGGTGGGCCCTTTTGCACGGCTGCGCCCCGGCACATGCCTGGAAGAGGGGAGCAGGGTCGGGAATTTTGTTGAGACCAAGAAGACCACCCTGGGTCAAGGCAGTAAGGCAAATCACCTCGCATACCTCGGCGATGCGCAAGTGGGCCGAAACGTTAATATTGGTGCCGGCGTAATCACCTGTAACTATGATGGTGCCAACAAGCATCTCACCGTAATCGGAGATAATGCATTTATCGGGTCTGATAGCCAGCTTGTCGCCCCGGTCGTAGTGGGTACTGATGCAACCATTGGCGCGGGCTCAACTATTTCGAAAGACGCCCCCGAGGGCAAGCTTACCTTTTCGCGAGGACGTCAGACCACGGTTAAGGGCTGGAAGCGACCAAAGAAAAAGAGATGAGCAACAATCTGGAACAAAGACCATGTGCGGCATAGTCGGTGCGGTATCGAAACGGGACATTGTCCCCTTTTTAGTAGAGGGGCTGCGTCGTCTGGAGTATCGAGGTTATGACTCGGCCGGAGCAGTAACCCTGGATGAGAGTGGAGCACTGCAGCGCTCAAGAACAGTGGGCAAGGTGGTCGAACTGGAGCGCTCTATTGGTGAGAGCGGACTCAACGGCTTCACAGGAATCGCCCATACACGCTGGGCGACCCACGGAAAACCAACCGAGACCAATGCCCACCCCCATATCTGCCGTAATACCCTTGCACTGGTATGTAATGGGATTGTTGAGAATCATGAAGCGTTGAGGCAGGAGCAGATGGCCGCGGGCCTTCCCTTTACCTCGGAGACCGATACTGAGGTCATCGTCCATCAGGTCTACTCCCATCTCTCAACCGGGTTGGCCCTTTTTGAAGCTGTGCGAGCGACGATGGACGAACTGATCGGCAGCTATGCGATTGCAGTAGTGGAGGCCGGTTCCCCAGAAAAACTGGTTGCTGCTCGGCAGGGCCCACCGCTCCTGATTGGTATTGGCGATGATGAAATTCTGATTGCTTCAGATATGGCGGCACTGCTGCCGGTTACCCGAAATTATGTGGTTCTTGAGGACGGCGATGTGGCCGAGATTGATGGATCCAGCTATACCATCACCGATAGCAGTGGGAGTGTTGTCGAAAGAGCTGTTCGCGAAAGCCAGCTTGCTAAAGATGCGGTAGAGCTTGGGGACTATCGCCACTTTATGGAGAAGGAGATCTTTGAGCAACCAAGGGCGATCAGCGATACTCTGGAGGGGCGGCTGGCGGCTGACCACATCATGGAAGGGACTTTTGGCCAAGAAGCAGAACGAGTATTTGATCGTGTTCAAGAGGTTGAGATTATCGCCTGTGGGACAAGCTTCCATGCAGGCTTGGTCGCCAAACACTGGTTTGAGCATGTTGGAGTATCGTGTCAGGTGGAGGTGGCGAGCGAATACCGATACCGGCGTCACGTTGCTCGAAAAGGGGTGCTTGCTGTCACTATCTCTCAGTCAGGAGAGACGGCCGATACCCTTGCAGCCCTTGCGGAAGCCAAGCGTGTGGGTTGTCTCTCAAGCCTGGTAATATGCAATGTCCCTGAGTCCTCCCTGATAAGAGAGTCCGAGCTCTCGCTGTTAACTCATGCCGGTCCGGAGATCGGCGTGGCCTCAACCAAAGCATTTACTACTCAACTCGTCGCCCTAATGCTGCTTGCCGTGGCGCTCTCAAGGCGCCATGGTTTTGACCGCAGTTTTGAGGCCAATATTGTTGCTCAGTTGCGAAGCCTCCCAAAAGCAATTGAAGAGGTCCTTGCCCAGGCCCCGGAGATTGCTGAACTCTCAAAAGGCTTCGCCAACAAGCACCATACTCTTTTTCTGGGGCGAGGCGTCCACTACCCCGTGGCCCTTGAAGGGGCACTCAAGCTGAAGGAGATCTCCTATATCCATGCAGAGGCCTACCCTGCGGGTGAACTAAAGCACGGGCCTTTGGCGCTTGTCGATGAGGATATGCCGGTGGTTGCTGTCGCCCCCAATGACGAATTATTGGATAAGCTCAAGTCTAACCTCAAAGAGGTTCAGGCACGGGGCGGTCGTCTGTTGGTCTTCGCTGAATCGGGTTCAGGCTTTGTTGAAGAGGAAGGGCTACAGGTGGTGCCCATTGCCCAGGTAGACAGTGCCATTGCCCCAATGATCTATACGGTGCCGCTGCAGTTGCTGGCGTACCATGTCGCCCTAATCAAGGGGACGGATGTTGATAAGCCGAGGAATCTTGCCAAATCCGTCACTGTAGAGTAATTTTGAACAGTGAATATGCTGGGTATAGAAACTATCTATGCTTCACTGTAACAAAACAGTTAAACAATCTGCATCATATTCAGAAGTATTCGGATAGACAGCAAGAAACACACGATTTAATATCTTCATTGCATAGCAATGGTCTTGGATATCGCAAGATTGCTCAATATCTCAATGAACAAGGCATCAAGACTGAGCGTGGAAATATCTGGAAGAATACAAATGTCTATTCAGTTCTGAAACGATTCAAACAAAGACAATCTCGAATTAATGATGTTCGAGAAATTAATTACGAAGTTGATGTTTCTAGTATGCGAGTGGAATATCTCTAAAAGCGAAATGAAGTACTGAACGTCTATTGTATAGATAGACTGTACTTGATTCGACACATTCAAATCAGTCTTAATTGTGTGTAATGGAAATGGTTTCTTTGCTTTTTATACGGGTGTATAATTACGTTAAAGGAGTTATTACACACATTAGGAGATAGCATGATATTCAACTACATTCGTGTTTCAACAATTCTTCAGAACACAGAACGTCAACTTCTTGGTGTTGGTTGCGATAGAGTCTACGAAGATAAAGCATCGGGTAAAGATACAAACAGAGAACAGTTTCAATTGATGATGAGCAACTTGAGACCTGGCGACATCGTGAACGTGCATAGTCTTGATAGAGTTGGCAGAAATACAAAAGATATCTTGAGTCTCGTTGAAACGATTAAAGAGATTGGAGCAACAATCGTTTTTCATAAAGAGAATCTAACGTTTGATGGTAGTAAATCAGATTTGTATTCAGACTTAATGCTCACAATACTTTCAGGATTTGCTCAGTTCGAGCGAAACATTATTCTCGAACGTCAGCGTGAAGGTATTGCTATAGCAAAAGCAAAGGGTAAATATCTTGGTCGTGCGAAGAAACTTACTAATGAGCAATTGACTGAGTTGAAGCAAGACTTCGAGTCTGGAATGGCAAAGACAAAGATTGCTGATAAATATAACGTTACGAGAAGTTACGTTTATCAACTCGCGAAGCAGGTGGCAGCATGAAGAAACAAAAGAAACAGGAATTAACTGAAGAGCAGAAATCAGAACTGCTTCACAAGTTATTATTTAAAGATAAAGTTGAGAAACTCGGCAACTTAGATATCGAGCATCGAGATGGATATGTCGTGGTTGATAAAGGGTGTTGAGTTGACTTTGAGGAAAAAACAATGAAAAAACTATCAATGCTAGTTGTTCACATCTGTTTATTATCTATGGTGGGGTTCTCTGGTCAGGTTGGTGCGTATGATGAGGTGTCTCTAAAGAAAATTAAAGCACTTGGTAATTGCCCTTCTTGTGATCTAAGTGAGGTAAACCTGGAAGGAGCAAATCTGACTGGGGCAAATCTGGAAGGGGCAAATCTGTATAAGGCAAATCTGACTGGGGCAAAT
>Ga0208406_1000575_pt1 | contig 14851 bp, 10 predicted proteins | sample ETNtaG_15_FD_185769 | JGI IMG/M metagenome (GOLD analysis project Ga0208406, IMG submission 185769) | Marine microbial and viral communities from oxygen minimum zone, Eastern Pacific Ocean - ETNP201302PF89A (SPAdes) (version 2) | ecosystem: Environmental > Aquatic > Marine > Oceanic ...
TATCCTATCAACCGACTTCAACAGTTTCAAAATTTAATTAACACTGTTAGTTAAGTGCTCCATAGATCAGTCATCAATTCTAGAAGTTGTATTTCAATGAAACTTGAACATGGGAAAAGCTTTCCAGATCATTGAACCGATCTTCAAGTTCGTTTTCATTGCCAAAAAACTGGGTGAGACCAAAATTAACAGCCAAGTTCTCACCAAGAGAATAATCCATTTTTCCATCCAGCATAAAACTATTCATCTCAAGATTGTAAAATGTATACCCGCTTAATTCCAAGATATTATCCATGAATGCTCGTGACAATGAAATTAGGAAACCTCGGTCGGCAATGATGGCAAAGGGCATACCCATCATTGTAGTTTGGTTGACTTCGGCCCCATCCATTTTTAATATTTTACTTCCAAGCAACTGACTTGACACAGTTATATCAAAAAGGGTCGCAAACTCTGCTTGGAATGCGTATTGTCTGTATTCTGCTTCAGACTCTAGTAGTATTGGTTGAGCGTAATCTCCGCTTAAATCATTTCTAGTTTTAAAGTAAGCTACCTCACCGCGAAAAGTAATGCCATGGTAAAAAGTGACTCCATCCAACCCAAGCACCTGAGTTTTTCTGTAGCCAAAGTAAGGGATAACGGAAAAGTCCTGGTCTAAATCATAGACCGATAACGAAAAAGTCCGATCCTTAGCTATCAAACCGCTAACGGATAAATCGCCATTTTTCAGATTGATCTGCCACTTCCCTCCAAACTCAAATGGATTTTCAACTTCCACTACATTGTCTCTCGGGTCCAGAAATTCTGTGAATTGTGAAAGGGGGAAATCCGGTTCGTCGAAAGGGATACGGTTACCAGTATGCTGAGGAATGACAACTGCTTCAAAATTCCACCAGTCGGAATAATATTTAAGATTAGCTGACAGAACACCGATTTTCCGGTTCGAGCCAGGCTGAAAAATGTAATAATAATCATAAGGATTCAAGTTGTCAGTTGGGTTATTCCCGTCAACTGCACCCCAAGCGTAGATCTGTTTGCCCAGTTTAACTTCTCCCCAGCTCGGATACCAAGCTAAATAGGCTTCCCGAACATCCACTTTTGCTTCGTTGCTGGTCCAGCGGTACTCCAAGGCTGTATTTGTTATTAAGTCTATATTTCCCTTGGAAAAACCTAGCTGATATTCTGCCAGTCTGAATGGCAAAGATATTTCTGCCTGGTCCAATATACGAATCATTTTATACAATTGAATATAGCCGGAATAGTTTATTTGTCCGAATATTGGATTAATAAACATCAACTGCGGCAACAAACCTAGTAGAAGTAGACGTAATCTTCCCAAAAATCATGCTCCAATCGTCATCAACACTATTTTCAACGGAGTGGGCTTTTCACTATTAGATATAATACGATTTATTTTGGAGATGGTTATACTTTTCCATTCATCATGTTTACCAACGTGTTAGGCAGAATTGTATGTTCACTCAAACCTCCACCTTAGATAAACATCAAAAAGATATTTTTCCCTATCTTTTTGATCGCCGTTTTGCTGACAATTGCAGCACATTTACATTATTCCTTTCATTTCAATTAAAGAACTCATTGCGGAAATTTCAATTCCTAGGTAGTCGCTTCAAATTCTTTTCATGGAATAATTTTTCGTCAATACCTGTATCCACTTGGATGTGATCAAACTTAATGTTAGTAGTATGATTCCTCTGCACATCTTTGACTGAGATTTCCTTGATTACATAATAATCCTGTATCTTTTCAAAGACAAAAGATTTCACTTTTTTAAGCTCACCTCGCTTATCATAAGATTCTTCCTTGAAAGGCACAAGACTGTCTTTAATTATCCAGTTCACATGGTGTGAGTAGTTGGACCTAACTTTAGATTTTGGTCTGATTTTCAAGACATAGCAATTATGCCCATTAACAATTTCATTTTTGAGATGCTCATAATCATTCTCATTAAGGTTAAGGTTTTTGAGATCCTCGTAACTTAGATCAGAGCCCATGAAGGAATCGCCTTTCTTGGTCGAGGCGATGCGCCGTACCTTTTTGAAGGCTGGGAGCCACATCCTAATTTCACTCCCCTGGCTTTCATGCTCAATTTTTAAGAATGCGACACCTTTATCATCTTTCGGTTCCAAAAACCAGATGATCCGCTTTTTATTGCCATCGATAGATTTCAATCTCATAACACTGGTTCGGGTCTTCCCTTTTGAATTCGTCAATACCATAGTCGCTGTACTAGATATATCCTCAGGCTGGAGTCTATCATCAACCATCTTGGCGATTTCCAATCCGGTTTGGGCGAAGAACAAAACCGATAATATCAATGATAGTATTAGTTTATTCATTGGTAGTTTCCCTCAATTAGTTTGCTGTTAATTTTTTCTTCATCAATTCAGCGATGACCGCTAGTGTTGTCAACGTCCCCACGGACGTGGATACCATAGCAAAGATGAGTAGTCCACCGATGTACTGGATAGGAACAAAGACCGAAAACAACAGGGCTCCAAACCCCATATTCGATACTGCGTCTAGGATGATGGGATAACCCACATCTTCGACAACTTCGCGCGTCAGACTATCAGAAGGAACACCACTTTTTGAAATATTTCGATATTGTGCGATGTAATGAAGGGAAAAATCGACACCAACACCAATGATGATAGCAGAGAGAATCGCAGTAATATGTGAAAGATCAACACCAAACAGGCCCATCATTCCAAAATTCAAGATAACAGCAGAAACAAGAGGCATAATAGAAAGCAATGCCCACAGGCCTTTTTTGAAAAAGACCCAAGAAATCATAAAGATCATGAAAATCGAAACCACTATACTGATAAATGCCGACCTTATGACCAAGTAAACCAGTTCGCGCATAATGACCAAATGCCCCGTGATATTTGTCTTGATTTCATGACCAGCGACGGACTGAATCATTTCTTCAGTATCTCGGACAAACTCGACAATCGCAGTTGTAGTGGTATGCCCCATGAGCGCTGTCATCAGTCCTGTATGATATTCGTAATCAATCAGCGAACTGAAATCGTCTAGATCACCAGACATGGAATAAAGCGTAAACAAATTGTTCACTTTTTCCCTCGATTCCGGAATAGTTTCAAATTCCGGATCATCATCCATGACTGTCCGATGCATTTGCTTGATGATGTCCACGATGGAGAATGTTGAGCATACATTAGGATGTGAATCAACAAACTCCTGAATTGCCTGCATTTTACTCAAGGTATCAGGAGACTTCAGATTTCCCTCGACCCTGATATCGATATCCATAACTCCAGTCATTTCCTGATTCATGAAATCGACACTGTCGCGGATTTCGGATCCTGGTTTGTAGAATTTGGTGAAATCAACTTCCACTTCTACAAATAGTATACCAAATGCTGCGATAAAGATTATCCCCACTCCAAGCGCTAGAATCACCTTCTGATAACGGATAATGTTCCTTCCATACACACTTACTATCCTTTCAATGAAACTCAGATGCGTAATTGCCTTAGACTTCAAGTCCCATTTGTGATGGACGATCATGGCAGGAAGAAACAGTGATGACAAAAGCCATGCCCAAGCAATACCGAGCGAAATGGTGATACCATAACCGGTGAACTGTTCAATAGGAGCAAAGATCAAAGACAGGAAAGCCGCGATGGTGGTTAGGCTCGTTAGGAATACCGGCAACAAAAGCCGATCCATAGTTACACGTATGGCTTCCTCTACATGCTGTCGCTTCCGCAGTTCTCGGAAGAACTTCGTCAGGATGTGAACTCCATCTGCGGCAGCAATTGTCATCAGAATGATCGGCATAGAGGAGTTAACCATAGTGAAATGGAATTTTTCCGAACCGGTCAGAGTCACAACCCAACCCATAAAGCCCATCATCGATACGAGGGCAATGATAATCACCCCCCAGACCAACGCAACGGCAGCAACGCTACGGAAGTTCACAGCCAGAATGGTAATTAATATCCCTATGCCAAGTACCATAAGAATTAGGACATCTTCTAGAATGAGCGCAGGGAGAGTTCCAAAAAGATAAGGAACACCACCGTAATGGATCTCGTAATCACTAAGGAGTCTGCCTGAAACCTCCACCATTTTGTCCCGAAAGATGTTATTATCTATGCCTGTTTTGGGTCTTATCATAATATTCGCATAATCATTATGGCGGCCTACCATCCGTTTCTTAATGCTAGGGCGTTTATCGAAATACTGCTCAACTTCCCACACCTCATCCACAGTCATATTCCTGGCAGGCTGAAGGTTGCTAATTTCGAGCAAACCTTCGTCACTGTCCATCCGACGCATCGTTGATATGGACATAATCTCTTCCACTTCCTGAAGTTCTTCTAGAGAGTGACTCACATCCCATAGGCATGCCAACAGTTTCGCATCAAAAACCGATTCCCCTCGGTTTCCAAATGCGATAAAAGCCATATCCGTGCGACCAAACTCATGTCTCACCTTCTCCCAGGTAATTCGCTCTTCGGTAGTTTGCGGGAGCAGTTTCATCATGTCTTCATCAACGACAAAACGGGGTAGTTTCTCTGCGAAATGATCGTAGGTTGAGGTAAAGATCTGGGAGGCTGTTTCCTCCAGAAGCAACCATTTTCCCAACCCCTTAAAGGCAGAGAGGATATTGCCACTCAAACCCATGCTTAGAATTAGGGACAACAATACAACTATTTGGATGGTTCGTTTGGAATTACTCAGGCTCTGGCGAATAAACCACGCTTTGATGGAATAATTCATGGTGCCTTTCATATTTCCCCGACTTTCTTGACCACTTCTATGCTCTTGCTTGTGAAAAGTCCTTGTGTGATCATTCTATCAACTGTCGTTTTTCTTTCACCAATTCTTCTTTAACAGTGTTTTTGCCAATGCAGTTAAAAGCAACACAGTTCTTTTCCGTACTAATTTTGGAAGACATAATAGATTCTCGGTCTAAAGTATCTGCCTGTTTTTAAGCAACAAATACTTGGAACCCTTATAGATGACTCTGCTCTCTGTAGCCGCCTTTTGATATTCATAGCCTCTGACCTGGTCGATAACACGATTGAAGACAGATACAACATAGGGCGAATCAAATACAATTTTGGCATTTGGCAGCTTTTTATGGTTTTGATAAACGTGGGCCTATATATCCATGGTCAATGTTTATCAGTAACGATCTAGGCATACGTTCCAAAAACAAAAATCGGAGTAATCTTGTCAGCTAGCGGTAGCACGACCCAAGTAGTTTTGAGCTAATTAAAGTCAAGAACCCTCCTTGTTCTGGGAGGTATGAAACTTCCAGCCTATCCCAGAAGTCCCAGGATATTTCGAAAGAAAGCTGAGGTTTGGGCTAGCATAACTGTTTCAGGTTGTACCAAGATCTGGTTCTCTGTCAGGTCTATTGGTTACTTTAGATGCGAAGTCAGTACTTTAGAATGAGTGATAGACGCTTTTGCTTAATTAGCAATAACTGCTAGTTCATTGTCAATCTGTGATCTTCCGTTTTGACAGGTACCGTCCAGTTTTTGATTGATGATTTACATTGTTACCTGCTTATAGCTTCATAGGTTTCAGTCTGGCTCTGTTTCTATGCACATGTTTTTTTTCAGGAAAACACTGAAGCCGTATGAGAGAGAATCTAAATGGCTGTTGAAAACATTCTAGTTGAACTAGCAGATAATTCAGAACGCAGCCACAAAAAATGTCAAAAGCGATTTCTATTCAGCCAATCGCCATTCTGCCCAAAGAAAAACATTAGCGATAACCAAGCGTTTAAGTTTCTCAATTTGGATTTCCGACTTTTGAAAACAGCACGCTTGATTTTTTAAAGTCGTGAATAAATGAAATCAAAATCCTGCAGGATTTGTTTTTTGCTTAAACTGAAATCTTCCAAAGAATATTTGTGTTCGGTTTTAAAGGAAGATTGTTTGTTATTCTGCATTTCAATGGCATGTAATATATTGGGATGCCTTTCAAGTTCGCAATAATCCATAATACGAAGCATGGTGCATTTAAAATCGTTTCTCAGTTCGCTGTACGTCACTAATTGAAGTTTATCCTTGAATTTCTCATGAGAGAAAAGACCATCCACATATTTGTAGTAGAACAATGACATAGCATACAAATTCTCAAAGAATCGAATCTTTGTCCTTTCATCTTGCCTATCGAAATCGTAGAGATTAGCCTGCACACTTTTTTCGAGCGACATCAATGAGGGAACTGCTTCTAATGGGTCGCGCAATAGGACAATAATCTTTGCCACAGGGAAAACCTTTAATATTGTTTCGATATTGAAAATACCGAAGAATGATTTTGATATCATTCTTTTGGAGAATTGATAAATATTATTTTCATGAATTTGGCGCAGATAGTGGATAAATTTCTCTTTTTCAGCAGCATTACGTACGCTTTGTTCTAAATCTTCAGTCGATGCGTATCTTTGCCACGAGCTGAAATATATCCATGAGAGGATTCCTTCGGCATACCTGAAATGAATCGCAATATCGTCGGTTTCAGGTAAAAAAAAGTTGGTCTCGTGAATTTTTGGATTATAGATCTTGTCAAGTGACATTCTCTTTAGTAATGGGATCAATGGTTTCAACAATTTTCGAGTAGTGATGGCCGGCAAAAGCATATCAAGGAGCATCATCCCTTTTAGATCCGTACAATTATCACACATAAAACGATGCAAAAAAGTGGTACCACTACGCAGATGGCCAATGATAAAAATTGGTTTTTCGATTTTACTTTTATTGCGGAAGAAAATTTTGTCCAAAAAAAAGGTGAAGAAGATTATCCCAAGAACAAAAACTCTAACAATTTTCAAAAGAACAAGCTTTAATAATTTTATTAATTTACTCATATCAAACTTGAAATTGCATTTCTATGGTTTCGATATTAAATTTTCACCTTAATTTTGAGGTTGCCATTGGTAAAGAAATGCTCCTAGATAATAGCCAGCTCCAAAACTAGCGATTATCCCGTAGGAATCTTTATTTTCTCCCTTCTTAAGGAAGGATTCTAAAACAACAAAAGCACTAGGAGCACTTAAATTTCCATATTTGTTAAACATTTGCTTCGATCTCTCGATTTTATCAGCGTCAACATTCAAATTCCTTTTGTCGGCAAACGATTGTAGGATAGGCAATCCGCCTTGATGAAGACTCCATTCTTGAATCTGATCAATGGTTAAATTTTGCTTTTTTAAGATTGGTTGTACCAATCTGGTTGAGACAATGTTGGGCAATGTGCTTTTTATATTATCATCAAGAACCAAATATCCTTCTCGCATGCTAACAGCCGTACCCAATTGAAAATGGGTTGCATAATCAATTATTTCTAATAGTGGTTGATCGAATTCACCCTTCATGTTCTCTGGGATAACTAACAACCCAACACCAGCATCTGAAAAAAGTAGCGAGGTTATTAAATTGGCCTTGAAGTCCTGATGTGTTTTGTCAAAAATGGGATTGGCTAGCCAAGAACATTGATCGAAGGTGTAAACATAGGCGGCTCTCTGACTTCTTTGACAATATTCAACTGCTGATTTAAGCGAAAACAACCCCCCCGCGCATCCATAATAGGAAATCTCTTCAGGTATTGCATCCAACTCAAGATTAGCATCCCAAGACAACTGGCAAGCCAAATTTGGCAAAACATCAGTGTGCGAAGAGATATTATACGAAACACTTACAAACCCAATTTTTTTGGGATCAATTTTTTCTGATAATTTCCCCAGAATTTGTTTGCCCCAATGTAAAGGATGGTATTCTTTTCTCGATAGTTTTTTCTTGGGTAAAAAATCAGCATCAAGAACTGAATATCGCTTTTCAAAACCAAGGGACTTGGCTACTCTCTTGACATACAAGTTCAATTTTTCACCTGCTTCATTAGCAGGATAAAGCGCATCCACAGCTATATCAGGATGGTATCCTCTAGGAAAGATACTTTTGATGCTAGCGATATACACTCGATTATTCATAGTAAATAACTCTAACCTAAGTCGATTGACGACAGGAAGCAGTTCCATCAGCAGCCGATAGTTTTGACATGGAACTCATTAGCTATCGCTCGAATCTTTAGGACAGTTGACCTGATACTTAATGTTCGTTTGGAGTATCAGGTCCTTGCCTATACACGCAAGAACTCAAATCGCATCGTCCGGTTTCGTCTACATACCACCGATACAGATAATTTAACAAAAAAACAGCAAGATAACAATAGAGCTTTCCATTGTTCGGAACGTCTTTTGGCAATAATAAAGTTTACGTGTTGTGATGGAGTTGGTAAAAGATAGGGCGTCTATGATGCTCAATGACACTAGTAGTAACAAAAATAACAATAAAAATCAGATACCGATATAGAATTGCATCGTTTGAAAATGTTTGGCGGGGAAAAGTTCCCTTATTAGGAGTACCACATAGTAATTGTCACGCATATCATATAAAGTATATTCGACTATCCAGAAAGGCGTAGGGTAATTACCAGTTAACTTATTTCTTGTTATTATGTGTCTATACGATTCATCCTAATCATTATCAACTCAGCTGCACCTTTACCCCGAGACACTAATCGTGCTAGAATATTTTTCTAAACATAAGGGAGGCAAAAATGCCACTTAAATTTAAAAAAACACTTATATCCAAGGAAACTTATGAGACAGCCGCTGCATTTGATGTTGATGGCGACGGCATACCGGACATCGTATCCGGTGGATGGTGGTACAAAGGGCCAGATTTCGAAGAGCGCCACAAGGTTTGCGAGGTGAGAAGTGAAGGTGAATATTACGACGATTTCTCCACAATTCCTATGGACATAAATGGCAATGGTAGAATGGACTTCGTCACCGGCGGATGGTTCGGATGTAACCTCCGTTGGCACGAAAACCCCGGTAACCTAAACAGAGAATGGTCAGGGCACATCATAGCTGAATGTGGCAATGTAGAAACCACTCGCGCGTGGGATGTTGACGGCGACGGTCAGCTCGAGATTGTCCCCAATACTCCGCCTACACCGCTGGTAGTCTACAAACTAATACAGGATGAGAATGGCAAAGGCACTGGTGAATTTACTGCCCACAAAATCTATGACAAACGACAAGGGCATGGACTTGGCTTTGGCGATATAACGGGCAATGGCCGTGGCGATTTTATCCTGCAAAACGGCTGGCTTGAAGCTCCGGACGATACCTATGGTGGAGAATGGACTTTCCATCCCGACTTTGACCTTGGTAGTGCCAGCGTGCCTATATTGGTAGTAGACGTGAACCACGATGGACTAAACGATCTAATCGTTGGGCAAGCACATCCCTATGGACTAGACTGGTGGGAGCAGCGCGTGAGCGAAAGCGGTGAGAGAACTTGGGTCAAGCACCCTATTGATCCTTACAATTCCCAGTACCACGATATTCAGTGGGTGGATATCGACGGCGACGGTGAATGCGAACTGGTCACAGGCAAACGCTACAGGGCACATTGTGGCGGTGATCCAGGTGCGGACGACGACATAGGACTCTATTACTTCAAATGGAACGGAGAGTCTTTCACTAAACAGGTGATTGACTACGGCCCCGCAGGTATTGCCTCTGGTTGTGGCATTTTCTTTCATGTTATTGATCTCAATGGAAACGGGATGCTTGATATCGTCGCTCCTGGTAAAGAGGGGCTCTTTATCTTTGAAAATCTTGGACAGAGTTGAGAGGAAATAGGAAGATCTTTCACCGTGTTGAGCAACCCTAAATATGACTAGCTTCGATGGCTAAGAACTAACAGCAGTTTGAAGTCCATATTATCAAGCTGAGCTCTAAGACAAATATCCTTCACAATCTAAAATATTCCTATGAAGCTGAAAAGAGCCGAGGTTCCGATAGAATCCGCTATAACAAAGGACTAGGGTTTATCGGTCCGCCTAAAAAAACACCAGTTAAGTAGTTGGCTGATACCACGATGACCCAGTTCTTAAGATTACTTTCTCTCCTTGTTGGAATACTGATTTTTGTTCTGATCATTCCACATCGCAGCCCCTCAAACCCTACCAACATTGTCACATCTGGAGGAATAAATCATCAAGTTACTATAAATGTCCCCATACTCAACTGGTCGGTCACAACTTTTGGGACACATATATTCTTTTTTATATTGCTTCTCCTCATTTTTCTAATTTGTGTCTCATCTTCTGGACGGAGGAACTTTGTTTGGATTGTCCGTTCACCAAGGAAATCTATCAGTACCCTGCTACCATTCGCCATGTTCATTTTTGCGTTGTATCCTACCAAAAATGGCTTACCCATAATCTTGTATCTCACGCTATCCACATTGGGGCTACTATCTGTGCTTTTCGGGACATACCCTGGTTTTGCTTATCTACGTAGATTGATGCCTGAGAAATACTTTGGTACCGTCAGCTACGCCTTTCTTAATATTCGTCCCGCATACTTCATCATACTGGTATTTGCCACAACCTTCACATTAACTAACCTCTGCTCCTACTTCATCTTTGAGCATGTGCCGCATGTTCAGGACAACATCGATCAACTTTTTCATGCTAAGATTTTTCTCTCGGGAAACCTGACCGTCCCATCCCATGAGCACAAGGAGTTTTTCGACTTTACTCACAATATTAACAATGGAAAATGGTACTCCGAATATCCTCCGGGGCACACATTTATGTTGATGCTGGGTTTAATCCTAGGTGCGCCTTGGGTGATAAATCCATTGCTGGGTTCAATTTCTGTAGTGCTTTTTTATCTGGTCGGCCAAGCGTTTTTTGACGAGAAAACCGGTAGATTGGCCGCGCTACTGGGAGGGCTGTCACCATTTGTTATCATTATGTCGTCGGGATTTTTCTCTCACAATACATCACTGTTCTTCACTGCTCTGTTTGCTCTTTTTTTCTTTAGAACGATTATAAAGGGTAAGCTCAGTGACTCATTGATCGCTGGTCTTTCGCTAGGAATCTGCTTAAATGCCCGGATTTTGACTGCTATTGGTATAGGTCTTCCCTATGCTTTCTACGCGGGTTACCTGATGCTGACAAAGAAAAAAGTCTACATACTGCGCTTTGCGGTTATGCTTGCAGGTTTTCTCATAATGGTTGGTGTTCTAGCCAGTTTCAATTACCTCACCAACGGACATCCAATGCTTACTGGTTATGAGGTCCTGTGGGGTAGCGACCACAATCCAGGGTTCGGACACAGTGCCTGGGGGGAACCCCATACTCCAAAGAGAGGTTTGATCCAAAACCTGAATAACTTCAACGCCTTGAATAAGTACCTCTTCGAGTGGTGTATTCCAAGTACATTTTTCGTCATGCTGTTCTTTGTAGGCGGTCGGTGCACCCAGTGGGATTACCTACTGATTGCTTCAACATTCTCCTTATCATTCGTCTATTTTTTCTATTGGTATCAAGGCTGGTGTTTTGGTCCCAGATTTATGTATGAATCGGCCTGCCCACTGATTCTACTAACTGCTAGAGGGATCATCCATACACCTGATATTGTTAAAGAGAAGTTTCAATCCAAGTTATCCAAAGGCAATCTGCGCTACTTTTTGTCTTTGATCATCGGCTTTTGCATATGTGTTGCCCTTTGTGCCAATGTTCCTGTGTTGATCAAATTGTATTCAGACGACTACTGGGGTGTCAATACCGAAGTTCAGCAAGCGATTGAAAGAGAGAAGCTTAGTAACGCGGTGGTCTTTGTCAACTCATACTATGGCTCTGTGTTAGCGTTGAACTCCCCCCAGCTGGACAGCGAGATTATATACGTTCGTGATCTAGGAGTTAAAAACAAACTGATGATGGATTACTATCCTGAAAGAAAGTATTATCTTGCCTCAGGCCGTGACATTCAGGAAATATTCAGTTTTTACTATGATGACACAGGTCAACTAGCAGTGAACAATGGCGGTTTTGAGACAGGGACACTTGACGGCTGGCAAGTTGATGGCAATGCATGGGGAGTAACTAATCGAGAGCGAGGAGGTTGGAGAGGGAATTTTCATGCTGAGTCATTAGTAGGAGGAGAGGAAGCGACCGGAATGATGAAATCAGATATGTTCACTGTTACCGGGCGTTTGATTGGGATTTCTATAAATGGATGGAATCGCGACCCTCTTAGGCCAAATCAGTGTGTCCTCAAAGATTCTCTGACCAACGAAGTCCTAAGGACAGTTTCACCGCCAAATCAGGATGCGTTTTCGACTAAGTTCTGGGATGTTTCGGACTTGGTTGGCTGTCAGGTTTATCTTATGATTGTTGATAACGATGATGATACATTGAAAAAAGGTGGATTCGCTTGGATAGGCCTAAATGCTGTATATCAGCTTGAGTAGGGCAACCAAAATCTGATCTATTGTGTCAGCCCAACATTATTAGCAAAACCAACGTACTGACAATTGATACACTTTAAACAAACGGCCATCGTGATTAACGAAATCGATAGAGAGCAAATTATATCAGTTCTGAGTAGAATCACTACAATTTATCATGTTTAAGCTCGCTTCAAAACACAGAATATTGAAGTCATGCTGTCCCTGCATTAATGCCCACAACGAGTAGCATTGGAGTTTGTTTATCCATGGGAACCGAGATTACTCACGATAATGCTAACTATGTTGGAATAGGTGGACGTGATCAATGGGATAAAGGAACTGCTCCAATTGGTAGCTTTGATCCTAACGGCTACGGTATTTATGATATAGTGGGCAATGTCTGGGAATGGTGTTTGGATGAATGGGAACAAGATTTCTACGCGAGAAGCCCAATCTCAAACCCAGTGGGGGCATACTAACATTGATGAAGTAATGAACAATTATAAGACATAAAATCAAATCGTGCGCTTCGTGGAGAGGCTTGGGTTAGTCCTGAAGAGAATCTTTGTGCTGCCAATCGATACATTGCTTATGATTCCCCTAAAAACATGAGTAGATACGATGGGTTTCGTTGTGCAGTAGACATTGTATAATTGCCAGTAGCACGATAATTCGTACACGCACATTAAATATTAAGTAAGTAGAAACTTTGTATGGCGAGCCGTTTGTTGGAATATATTATTCTCTTCTCTTCTCTTCTCGGTCTTCGCTATGGCACATAGAACCCAGATTTAATTTTATATAAAGATGGATACTAGTATCATTGCTTATCTGTACCATGGTGCTGACTTAATTTTTGAAGTTGCTTGAATTGGCGGAATTGTAGTCGTCTGAGTGAAGGCTTTATTCTAAACTTCATTCAGACGTTTTTATAAGTGAAGAGGAGTAAGTCTCAAATATCTGACAACCTCTTTCTGTATATAATTAATGGGCGGTTAGGAGGTCCTCACGATTTATGAAAAATACACTATTTGATCTGAGCGGACGTATTGCGCTTGTGTCCGGAGCAGCTAGCGGTATGGGACGTGCCATGGCACTTGGCTTTGCAGAAGCTGGGGCAGATTTAATGTTGGCAGATATTAACACCGAAGGAATGGAAAATACCGCTGCACTAGTTGAGAAAATAGGAAGGCGTGTCTTGCCAATTACCTGTGATGTATCGCAACCTGATCTGATCCGAGCGATGTTTAACCAATTAGATCAAAAGTACGGCAGGATTGATATTCTTGGTAATGTAGCTGGTGAAGGTGTTTTGGCTCGAGCGGAAGAAGTAACTATGGAACAGGTACAACAGGTTTTACAATCGTTGGTCATCGGACGTTTCTGTTGTTGCCAAGAAGCAGGAAAACGCATGTTGGCTGTTGGTAAAGGAAGTATTATAAACATTGGTTCGTTGGCTAGTATCACCGCACTCGGTCGTGGGCATGTTGCTTACAGTATGGGTATGGGAGCTGTGGTTCAGATGACTCGCGAATTAAGCACAGAGTGGAGTGGTCGAGGAGTCCGTGTCAACGCCATACTACCAGCACAGGTAGTTAATGCAGGTTTAAAAGCTCGAATGGCAACTGATCCAAATTTGGAGTCTACTTTCCTAAGTGGTATTCCAGTTGGTCGATTAGGTGTACCGGAAGACATCAAAGGTTTAGCCGTGTTCCTTGCTTCTGAAGCATCAACTTGGATAACAGGTGCGCTAGTTCCTATGGATGGGGGGAACTTGGCTATGAATGCCGGAGGGTCAGTAGCATTTGTTCCCACTGACGGAACTAGTAGTAAAGTATGAAGTTGTAGAAAAACATCAGTTGATAAAGGTAATTAGTGATCCTAGGATCAGACGTAATGCAGCACAATTATTGACCAATCAACTGTTTGCGGTAGTTGCAAGTGGAACCTGCCCGATGGAGGCTTATGCATCTGATACTGATCCTTGGCTAACAGCATCTCGGGCTAGGTGTGGGAAAAGCTGGTCATGGATTTCTATTGGCTGACGTAGATGGGTCATTCGGTTCTCATCGGTGGTATCTATCATAGGTGGATAGTACATTCCTGCACCAGTTACATAGTTGTTGCTGCCGGGCGTATGAACACGCATATATTGCCAAACCTGTTCCTGTTTTTCCGGCGTTTTAGGGTTAATAGTACAGTTCATGGTAAACATACGCCTGCGATCCCCTCCCCCGAATGAAGCGTGGTACAAATCATGATTAAAGATCACTATATCCCCAGGATTGGTTTCAAGAGCCAGGTTGCCAGGAAACTCCGTAGATGGTATACCAAAAAGCTCAAGTGAATTACCGACGTCTATTTTTTCCTTACGAACAAAATGATCTGGTCGATGGGTGCCTGGAATAAATCGAAGTGCTCCTGTATCCTGAGTCAGTGGATCTAGATAAAAAGCAATTTTGGCGGCTAGAAGATCTCCCCACCATCCGTCGGAATGCCATCCGGTATCTCCAACGTAATAATTA